>Ga0105356_10005335_pt1 | contig 12211 bp, 12 predicted proteins | sample GOMGulsemesocosm_3_FD_83502 | JGI IMG/M metagenome (GOLD analysis project Ga0105356, IMG submission 83502) | Methane-oxidizing microbial communities from mesocosms in the Gulf of Mexico - GOM9D Gulf of Mexico | ecosystem: Environmental > Aquatic > Marine > Cold seeps | place: Gulf of Mexico...
CCGGTACACCCGGACCACCAAAATTAAATATTAAAGACCCGATGCGTTCAGCTTCATTTTTAGCTGGTGTTACTGTGTAAAATAGATTCACAGTATCTTCAGGCTTATTGTCGGTTAAACTGTAATCCTTAGGAACAGTCAAATAGTAGCACTGCGTATTTAATGATGAACCTTCCGGACATTCAACTTCCTCACTCATTGGTGAATAAACTGAAGATGCAAATACTTGTGGGGAGAAAGCAAGTCCCAATAGAAGTTGAGAGAAGATTAACTTTACCTTATTCATTTTATTTCCTTATTTTTTAATGACATGCCAAGTGGAACGCATCATTTATAACACTTTAAAAGAAATAGTAATGTAAACAAACTTAACGCTACTTAAGGGGTAGTTAAATGATTTATTATATAAAGACAGGATCAACTACACACGAAGGTATTCTGACTACTCCTTAGAAGAAGTTTATTTTGGATGTCGTTAAATTTTAGAGTTAAAGTTATAAATCCTATAGTTCCCCCCCTAAAAACCCTATAAAAAACTATTAGATGATTGTTTATTATATAAATATTAAGTGTAAGGGAGATGCTTGAAGTGTAAGTTGAAACTAGAAATGTAAAATTATAACTAAACAGGCTTACATCCTATATAACCTAAATCACACAGGATGTTTTATTTTATAGCCTATATGTATCAAGTTAAAGCGCTAACTGCCAGCGTTGTAATGGCTTATCAGCGTTAATGCCACGGCCCCAACGGTCAATGCTATCAATAGTTAAAATACGCGCAGGGTTTGGCACTAAGGCTTTAAGTTGTTTACTCGCTCTTTTCGAGGTCAGTACCCACAAGCTATCGTCTTCAATTAATAGCTCAACTAATTGCTGCTTGTCTGCTGCTGACCACTCCAGTTCAGGCTTGGTTAGACGTTCAACCACAAACAACTGATTACCTGACGCAAAATCTTCCAACTCACTCGACAGCAATACCACAGAATCAATCTCGTTATCTAATAACATCGCTTGCTGTTGGTTAATCAAGTGACGTACCGACATCATCAGGGCTTGTTGATTACTGGCAATAATCCCTGCTTGCTGTGGCCATACTTGCTGTAAATCTTGGCTCACAATCGCTGTCATACGCGTTAGATTCGTCGGGTTAAGCCAAGTGTAAGGCGAAATACTACCATCTTCTAAACGCAGAGCCGCAACACCTTGCGCACGAGGGGAAATGGCTTGTGATGCATCCACTTCAATCATGCGAATGTTACCTTTACGTGCATATACAAATAATGGATCTTGCGACCATACTGCGCCAAGGGTAATACTCACTTGTGCATTAATGGCTGCTTTCGCTGTTAACGCCGCGCCTTTCGAATTAAACCAATTCGGTAAACGCGATAAACCATAACGTTTAGGTGGCAAATATTGCGTGGTAATGTCTGTGCCTTTGGTTAGCTCAGTCGCTAACATATACGTCACAGGTGTCGCGGTGAGAATATCAGCGGCATCGACCTTCTGACTAAAGCCTAGTGTTGTTGCCAATAGCAAACATGCCGAGCTGATAGTAAATAATGAAGCAGTCATAATCGGTTATCCCTTACGCACAATACGGTAGCAAGTGGCAGTTAAGAAGAAGCTGGTCGCTACAATAATGATCGCCGCGCCAGAAGGAATTGGTAGTTTTAATTCCATTGGTAAGATCGTCCCCAACAGACAACTGATCGTCGCTAACAATGCAGACATAAGCACAAAGCTACCCATATTTTTGGTTAATAGACGCGCTGTAGCACCAGGGATCAATAGCAGAGCTCCCACTAATACCGCACCGACAATTTTTACCGACGCAATCGTTACTAGCGTGATCATCATGACAAATAAATAGTCGTAAAAATTAGTCGCATAACCACGTACTTTGGCGATATCAGGGCTGATACACGTTAATAAAATACGGTTAAAGGTCGGTATCAATACCAGTAAAATAACCCCGCAAGTCACCGCCAAGATCAACAGGTCATAATCGGTGATCGTTAAGACAGAACCAAACAACACATTCTCTAACATGTGAATATTGATTTTACGTGCCACATACATCAGTAATGCTGCACCCACCGCTAATGCAAATGCCAAAAATACCCCAACCAAGGTATCGTATGGCACATCAGTACGGTTACGCACAAAATGCAGTAGCAAAGCGAAGATCATGCAAAAACTAAATAAGCCGATGATTGGATTTTCTGCTGGTTCACCCAATAATACGCCTAGCGCAATACCCGTTAACGCGGCATGACCAACGGCTTCAGAAAAGAAGGCCAAGCGCTTGGCGATCACTAGCGTACCTAAACCACCTAACAGCGGCCCAAGTAATAACGCGGCAACCACCGCATTCACCATAAACGAATAAGAAAAACTCTCACTCAACCAACCAGCATCAACACCGAGTTGTGCCCAATGACGGATCGTATCCATTATTTAACTCCTTGAGCGAGGTCTATTACAGGGGGATTAGCAGATGTATTGCCACCGGTATAATGATTGAATAAGCGTTCGATCTTATCGGCTCTTAATACCTCAGAGACCGGCCCAGTATCAACTAGGTGACGATTAACCACATGCACTTGTCCACCTAAACGACGAACGGCACTCACGTCATGATGCACGGCTAATATGGTTTTATTTTCGCGCACTAATTCATGGATCAAGGATTCAAGGTAACGTACTCCTTGTTCATCCATGCCCGTTGTGGGTTCATCAAGCACCAGTAAATCAGGGTTATCTAATAGCGACTGGGCGAATAATACCCGTTGCTGTTCACCACCCGATAACTGCCCCATGCGGCGGTCGGTACGGTTAGCCATCCCCACACGATCGAGTTGCGCTAATGCATAGTCTTGTTCTTTTTGACGCTTACGCCAAAACAACGGATTACGACTTTGGTTTAACAGAATAAAATCCATCACGGTAAAGGGTAAGCTCGACTCAAACGTGGCCTTTTGTGGTACATAACCAATATTGCCTTTACGCTCAGGCCATTGAATATCAATATTGCCAGTGAAAGGAGTAAGCCCTAAGATCGAACGCAGTAAAGATGTTTTACCACCGCCATTCGGCCCCATGATCACATGACATTGCCCCGCAGCTAAATAATGTGAAATGTCTTCTAAAATGACATTTTCGCCGTATTTCAAACCGACATTTTGTAAACGAATTGCAGGTCCCACGATTAATTTCCTTGCTGCTTGTTAGAAGATACAGTTGTATCAGCCAGTGAACGCTTGGCAGCAAACTTCATCGCTTCAACTAAGGTCGCTAGATTACTTTTCATTTCAACCGCCACTTTGCTTTCTTCATACGCGCCATGGGTCATGTGTGAAAAACGGTAAAGTTGTACACCCGTTGCTGCTTCAATCGTTTCAACGTAGCGACTTGGCATATTTAATTCGTAGAACAACACATCAATTTTCGACGCGCGGATCTTCTCGATTGTTTCTTGTAACTGACTCGCACTCGGCTCAACACCGTGTGCAGGTTCAATCACCGCAGCTACATCAACACCAAACTCTTGCAGGATATAACCGTAAGCATTGTGCGTCGTTGCCACCAGCATGCCTGATGTATCTAAATCACCCAGCGTTAGCATGGCTTGGCGTTTCATCTTACGGAATTCGGTCGCGTATTTACGGGCATTTTTACGGTAAGTGCGTGCGTTATCAGGGTCAATTTTCGATAACTCAGTGGCGATGGTATACACCTTTTGGATCGTCGTTGAAAGACCCACAAAGGTATGTGGATTTACCGCGCCATCACCGACAGATTGACCAATCGCAGGTAACAAGGGCACATCTTTATTGGCTTTAATCACAATCAGATCATCACGGTTTGCAGCTTTAATTACTTTTAAGGCAAAGTCATCATGACCAATCGCGTTAACGACAATCACATCCATTTGTTTAAGACGACGTAAATCATTTGGTTGTGGTTGGTAATTGTGGGGATTAAAACCTTCATCAACCAAGGGTAATACGTCCGCTTTATCACCAACAACTGCTTTCACATAGCTGTAATAAGGCTGTAAGGTAATACCGATTGTTAATTTTTCTGCTGCTTGTAATGACCCGCTCATGAGCAATACCGCTGTAGTAGCGACGGCTGTGATTAGATTTTTTAGGCTTGTATTGATGCTATTTTTCATTATGCTTTTTTTCATCATGACTATTCTCATTGTCGACATGCGTCACGCCTTAGTGGCTGTCTTTATCTGTATGTTCTGTATTGTCTGAATCACTATCATCAGCAAACACCACTTGTTTCCAACCTGCATTAATAAGATCTTCCGTATTAAGCGCGTTTTCTGTCATCGGTGCAGGGATCGGCATATCTAATGCTAACCACACTTCAGGTCGTGCATCTTGGCTATTCAATATCACCGCAACGCTACCCGTTGTTAATGCTGGAATACCTTGATACAGAGCTGGAGCAATTTTACGCCACGCATGCTTACCTTTACGTTCCCAGCTTTTATCTATGATAAAGGGCGCTAACCACAGCTCATCTAATTCCGCCATATCAGGCCAAGTGTCGCTACTTTCAAGTTCTGCACCTTCAAGCTCAAGGTTGTCTTGATGAATATTGCGGATCTCTTCATGTGCTAACCGCAGTTCTGCGATCATCGCCAATTCAACAGTCGGTAAATCTTTAATCGAGATCTGATGACTCGCGAGTTCTCGTTCGCTCGATGCGGCTTGATGATAAGGTAAAAGTAATGCTGCAACCGCAAGAATGGCGATAATAATTAATGCCACCCACTTGCCTTCGCGACCGCCATCATCTGGATGGACTGATTGACTGATCATTTGTCGCTAATCTCTACAACATCCACTTCAACTGGACTTTCATGACCCGAATCAAACACTAAATAGAAGTCCGTATCCGGCTTGCTAAACTCAGCAATTGAACGCTTATCTGTTACCGCTTTAGCAATCAAATTATCGTCGTAGTCATACATGTTTACAGCGTAATCAACGGCGGTACTCGCATCACTGTAACCCGCTTCACACGCCACTTTGTCAGACTCGAACCAGCAATTCATTAATGGAAAATGGGCACTTGCAGTGCCAGAAAATAAACCCGTGATTAGTGAAAGTGCGAGCAGCGTCGGTTTGATTGCCATTTTTGTCATGAAAACCTCAATACGAAATAGACTCATACAAAATAGATAAGTCGGTGAATAAATAGAGCGAAAAAGCCTGTAATCAGATCGTATCTGATTACAGGCTAGAGATAACTAATTCACAATAGTGAAAATTACTGCAGTAAAGCTTCAAAGGTGAAATGCACGTTTACACTTGCTTTGTCAGCCATAGGGTCGTTTTTCAACTCACCTTTATAGTTGGCTTTCATCAAGTAACGACCTGCAACATTTGGTGTGAACGTCACGTTACCGTCTTTATCACTCACTACATTAATTTGCTCTTGGTGGTTACGGTATAACGTACCTTCACGGGTAATATCAGCAACAACGCCAGTTTGTGGTTCGCCATTAAAGAAGAATTGGAAGCTTACCTCTTCGCCTTCAACAATGTCTGACGGGTGAGTCAGTGGGCGCATTTCAAGATATTTACCTTCGATTTCTAATGCTTTTTCAGTTGGCATTCCAACCGTCACATAACTTTCTGCGCGGGTATAACTCAGCTGTGTACTTACATCACGCACTTTTTCTGGCAGTATATTTGCGCGTTCAGCTTTATTGGCTTTTACATATTTAACGGTATCGCGACGGCCCGCTTTATAAGCCGTGTAGTAAGACGGTACGTTGTTGATTGCGACCTTATGCGTGCCTTCTTCTTCAAAATAGAAGTCAAAAATAGAACGACGTTTACCGCGGATCACAAAGTTAGGACGTTCTTTACGACCGTCAGGCATAACAACTTGTGCAAACTCACTGCCTGCAGGCTTATCAAATACAAACGTACCGTGTGATGCCGTTACGTCAAACGTTAACCAATCACCACCTTCTTTCGATACAGTGAAGTGTGATGGTAATACCCAACGTGGATGTGCGTTTGCCGTTGTGGTAGCAGCTAGTCCTGCGATAACCGTACAGGCCAAACCTAATACTTTTAATTTGTTTCTTGTAGACATCATCTTTCTCGCTATATTATTTAATTAGGTAGTTGATACGGATATCGCCAGTTTCTTCTGTCGGCGCAATAGTGTGACTAAACGGCTTATCACCTAACGTCATTTTTTGGCGGATGAAATTACGGCCGCCGTGTTCACGTACTACTTCAACATAAAATGTATACTTGCCCGCTGCTACGCGGTTGCCATCATTGTCTAAACCATCCCAAGTGAAACGATAATCACCGGCAGGCCGTGTTGCGGATGTAACGCCATCAACTAAAGCGCGATCATAACGACCTACTTTTCGCCACCAGCTGCGTAAATCTTTTAGCCATTCATCCTTACCTACCCACAGCTCAACAGTACGCACCGATTTACGTTTCGAGTTCTCGATCCATACAGCCACGTAAGGACGCGCATACATAGTGGTATCAATCTTAGGTAAGCTAAATTCAACATTAAGTTCTGCAGTTACCGGAATGGGCGCTGCCGTTGCAAAAAAAGTCGGTAATAACAGGCAGCTTAATAGTGCTAAACACTGAGTAAGACGCTTAAATAACAAAGTCATACAAGATCCTTTAAGGAACGGCTACGACAAAAATAGCCAAGGTAACGAGTGAACCAAATAAGGTCCATTTCAATGAGGTTGCGAAGGTTTTCTTTTTCGGTACCAGTAAACACACACCAGTTAATACAAAGAACACCATCAACAGCGCCGTGATATCAATAAACAACTTCCATACATCCCCGCTGTTACGGCCTTTATGTAAGTCATTTAATACGGCAATAACACCGTAATGGGTCTTTTCAATCACCGCTTCGGTTGTGGTCATATCAATAAATACCGCCACGTTGTAACCCGGACCTTTGTAGTCCATGGCGATCTCACCTTCAATTAATTCACCGTCTTCAACTTCGGTAAATACGTCTAATGCTGAAGGTTTTCCTGAAAGCTTGGCATGCTGCGTGAGGTAGTTAACAATGCCGGCTTTATCGACAGCAACGGCGCCATCGGCATCGCTGAATAGACCTTGCGGCAAAGTAAGAATTGTTTCTTCAATATTAGGCTGGCTGCTCACAAACAGGCTTGGTCGGTTTAAGGTAATGCCCGTGATCGAGAAAAATAATACGACCAACAGTAGTGCCATCGAAATATAGATATGTAAGCGACGCGCCCATACTTGCACTTGTTTGTTTTTTAAGAATGTTTTGTTTTTTGAACCCGCATTTTTGTTTGATCGCGAAACTGTCTTAGGAAGGGGCTGACTGAGAGAGGACATGATCGTAATAACACTGCTTGGTTTATGGGATTAAAGAACAAGCAATGTAATTGATAATAGTTTTCATTGGCATTTAATTTACATTATTTACGTTAATTCATGCCAACGCTGCCATATTCCTAATTTAGGTCAGATTATTCCCTCGTTGACATAGATCCAAATCACCATCAAAGTTGTCTATGTCTCGCTCTGTTGTCTATGTTTAGTCTTGTCGACTCTATTGATTTAGTCACAAGGAGAATACCAATGAAGAAACATAAGCTGAGTTACATCATTGCATTAACCCTATCGTGCAGCTCATATCTGGCCATTGCAGCAGGCGGTGGTGGCGTGTTATCTGATGCAGGTGCCAAAGAAGGAAAGCATTTCGATAAAAAAGGTAAATATCCATCCGTATTTACCAAAAAACTATGGCAACAAAACCAACAGACGCTACCTTTCTCTGATAAAAAAGATTTTGAAGAAGCCAAAAAAGGCTTTATTGCCGCGCCAAAATACAAACAGATCATGGCTGAAGCTGGACACGTCGCATGGGACATGGGCAGTTACGAATGGTTACTGCAAGATGGTAAAAAGTTCGACAGCATTCACCCTTCTCTGCAACGACAAGCTATTTTAAATATGGCTTATGGTCTCTATGAAGTGCTTCCAGATAAAATATACCAAGTACGTGGCTTTGATCTTGCCAATATTACTTTCATCAAAAGTAATACCGGTTGGATTGTCTTTGATCCACTCACCGCTAAAGAAACTGCCAAAGCCGCCTTAGAATTTATTAATGAGCAACTCGGTGAACGGCCCGTGGTCGCCGTGGTATATTCTCATTCTCATGCAGATCACTATGGTGGCGTGCGGGGTGTGGTTGATGAAGCCGATGTTAAATCCGGAAAGGTCAAAGTAATTGCCCCGAAAGGCTTTATGGAACACGCGGTTTCAGAAAATGTGTATGCAGGTAATGCGATGAATCGACGTATGTTTTTTCAATATGGTGTATTACTTCCCCGTAGCCCATTTGGTCATGTTGATCAGTCTATTGGTAAAAATACCGCCGCGGGTAACCTTGGTTTAATCGCACCCAATACCATCATTGCCAGTGACTTTAAGGAGATGGTCATCGATGGGGTCAAAATGGAATTTCAAAACACCCCTGGTACAGAAGCCCCATCAGAAATGAACACCTACTTCCCCGAAATGAAAGCATTCTGGGCAGCGGAGAATATCACCGGTACAGTACATAATATTTATACCTTACGTGGCGCACTGGTGCGTGATGCGCTGGAATGGTCGAAACAAATTAACAATGCGCTATATCGTTATGGTCAAGAAGCCGATGTCATGTTTGCTTCACACAGTTGGCCGCGCTGGACTAACGACAGAGTGCAGGAAATTATGCGTACCCAGCGGGATATATACGCCAACTTAAACAACGAAGTACTGCACCTAGCCAATCAAGGCGTGACCATCAACGAAGTGCATAATCAATACAAACCACCGAAGAGCTTGCAACAAAAATGGGCGGCACACAGTTATCACGGTTCAGAGCAGCACAATAGCCGCGCGGTAATCAACCGCTACCTTGGCTATTGGGACGGTAACCCAGCCACATTGATCCCATTATCACCACGAGATTCAGGACCACTTTATGTCGAGATGATGGGCGGCGCAGATAAAATCATCGCCAAGGGCCAAGCGTTATATGACCAAGGTAAATACCGTTTGGCACAAGAGATCCTCAACAAATTAGTTTATGGTGAACCGGATAATCAACAGGGCAAAGATTTACTCGCCGATATTTTCGAACAAATCGGCTACCAACAAGAAAGTCCGAGTGTTCGCAACAGTTTCCTTGCTGCCGCCTACGAGCTTCGTAATAAGATCCCTCAAGGTTCCACCCCCAAAACAGCAGGGCCTGATACCACCAAAGCAATGGCAACAGAACTTTGGTTAGACTTCTTAGGAATACGGTTAGACAGTAAAAAAGCCGAGGGTACAGCGTTTACGATTAACTTAAGACTACCTGATATTAACGAAGAGTTCATTGTCGAACTCAGTAACGCCACGCTCACTAATATTAAAGGTGTGCAAGCGGATAAAGCAGATTTAACCCTGACAATGAATCGTTCTGATCTTGAGCCAATAATGATGGGGGCAAAAACATTTGATGAACAAATAACAGCAGGAACAATAAAGTATAAAGGAAACATCAAACTGCTTAACCAGCTTAAGGCGATGTTAGTCAACTTTACGCCAACTTTCGAACTAATGCCTGGTACCGCCGCACCGAAATCAACACCAACCAAGGTCACCTTCGCACAACCTGAAATTGGTCGTTCCGACGGGATATAATTCATCTTTTAAAGGACGTAACTAAAATAATGGAGAACAGTATTCTCCATTATTTTGTTTAACTGAAGTGATTAACTAAAACTACGAACGCTGAACCTTTCTACTCCAAGTCATCCTCATGCTCAGTATCATCGTCATCAATGATGTCACAATAAGTGTTAACTTCAGCTTCAGTATGAGGAATACCTGCCGCATCAGCCAGTTCCCACGAACGCTCACAACTTTGGGTTCGTTCACACCACAAATAACCAGCGGAAGGTAAACAGCCATATTCGTCGCGATCGCCACCGATAGGCTTAAACTCTGGTTCAGAATGACTGCAGCCAGTGATACTAAATACTAACAAGGTGTATAAACCATATCTTAAACGCATAGTGTGCTCCTGATTCTATATAAGACAAGTCTGGTTCATCGCTAGTATCCTTGCATAATGAAGGTCGCAGTTTTAGCAGTATCGGTATGGGTTAAAATGCAAGTCGCGCTGGTACTTTCAGCTATGTCCATTGATGTAACAGTGTAACCGAAGGGTAATGATGAGCCACTGAGTAAACTCCCGGCATCATCACAATTATCAATATGTACAGCCTCTCCCGTCGATAACCCTGACCCCGAGATCATCTTGGCAGCGTAATTAAACGTATTGGCACTTTCAATACTGCGGGCAATATTAACCACGCTGACATCGAATGCAGCATCGGCAAGATCGATAAATCGAGGAACAGCCATCGCACCCAATATGCCCGATATAACCACGACAGCACTTAATTCAATTAACGTAACCCCAGCTTGTTTTTTCATTTTGTAGACCATCCATGATCGTTATTCCATATTATTTTTTGCTGATAAACATAGACAGCAAAAACGCTCTACCAATTACGATATTAAGGTGCACATTACGCTAACGACTAAGAGTGAACACTACAGAACAAAAAAGCATGACCGTTGATATATAACTGGTTTCATACCTAGTAACTGTAGTGCTACAATTTTTATTTTGCATTCTAAAATTTAAAATAAACCATAAAAAAACGGGCTTAAAAGCCCGTTATCGGTATCATTAAAACCGGATTATTAATTACATATTATGCTCTGCAAAAGAGGCTAAACGACTACGTTGCACGCCTTTCAAATACACATTAGCGCTGCCGTCGAAATCTTTAAAACGTTCAACTACATAAGTAAGACCTGAAGTTACTGCGGTTAAGTAACTGCTATCAATTTGCGATAAGTTACCCGAACACACAATTTTAGTCCCCTCGCCACAACGCGTAATAATGGTCTTAAGCTGCGCAGCAGTGAGGTTTTGACACTCATCCAATAGTACAAACGCATTTTGAATCGAACGACCTCGCATAAAGTTTACCGATTTAAACTGTAAGTTCGCTTTCTGCTTAATGTACTCCACTGAGCCATCTTTACATTCATCATATTTATGTAAAACTTCTAAGGTATCCGTGATAGCAGCCAACCAAGGCAACATTTTTTCTTCTTCCGTACCAGGTAAGAAACCAATGCTTTCGGCAATTTCTGGCGTGTTACGTGTAACAATCACCTTGTCATACATTTTTCGCTCAACGACTTGCTCTAACGCGGCCGCCATCGCTAAAATAGTTTTACCACTCCCAGCAGGTCCGGTCAGAATGACCAAATCAATATGCGGATTCAGTAAGGCCTCCAGCGCCATGCCTTGGTAAATATTCTTAGGATGTATACCCCAGGCTTTTTTTGACATTAGACGTTCGCGGCCTAAATCAACAAAACTAATCTCGCCCTTGCTCTTTCCGACAACACGGGCGGCAAAGTGATCTGTTTCATCAATCAGGTATTGGTTAATAAAAGTATCTTTAAGCAATTCCGTTTCGACAGTATGAATCGTCTTTGAGCCCATAGTTTCACTTTTCATGCTTTCGCTGTGGCATTCGTTTATTTCTTGCCAAAAGTCACCAGTGAACTTATGAAAGCCAGTCGCTAAAAACTTAATGTCATCAATCAATTGATCGGAACGGTAATCCTCTACCCGATTAAGCCCTGCTCCTTTCGCTTTCAAGCGCATATTGATGTCTTTAGTCACCAGTACGACTTCACGTTCGGACTTATTCTGTAAGAACAACGCGGCATTAATAATGCGATTATCTGGTTCATTATCGGTAAAGAAAGCATCTTGCTTCATCACGCTATGATCTGCAAAAATAGAGATCTTGCCTAACTTATTTTTGCTTTCTATTTTTTGCAATGGCACCCCCTGACTAATTTCTTCAGGGGTAGCGTTTGAAAAAATATCCTCTAGCGCACGAATAGCGACGCGAGCGTCTCGACTGACATCCCTTCCTCTATCCTTAATATTATCGAGCTCTTCTAATACAGTCATGGGGATCATGACATCATGCTCTTGAAAGGTGAAGATAGATAAAGGGGCATGTAACAACACATTGGTATCGAGAATGAAAACTTTGTTATTGGTACTTTCCATA
>Ga0105356_10005336_pt1 | contig 12211 bp, 8 predicted proteins | sample GOMGulsemesocosm_3_FD_83502 | JGI IMG/M metagenome (GOLD analysis project Ga0105356, IMG submission 83502) | Methane-oxidizing microbial communities from mesocosms in the Gulf of Mexico - GOM9D Gulf of Mexico | ecosystem: Environmental > Aquatic > Marine > Cold seeps | place: Gulf of Mexico...
GTATTAATCGCTGGAGGTACTTTTACCCGCTTTTATTTGGTGTCTTGGTTAGGTGAACGTGTCAGCGCAGATATTCGTTTGGCCGTTTTTAACCATGTGATTACCTTGCACCCCAGTTACTTCGAAACCAGTGGTAGCGGCGATATAATGTCACGCATCACAACAGACACTACGCTATTACAAAGTATTATTGGCTCTTCATTTTCAATGGCAATCCGCAGTGCATTAATGTTTATCGGTGCTTTGGCAATGTTGTTTGCCACCAATATTAAATTAACCCTTATTGTATTGATCTCCGTGCCTTTCATCTTGGTGCCTATCTTATTTTACGGTCGTAAGGTGAGAAAATTATCCCGTAAAAGCCAAGACTCTATGGCTGATGTTGGTAGTTATGCCGGTGAAGCGATTGAACATATAAAAACAGTACAAAGTTATACCCACGAACAACAAGACCGAATGGCTTTTGCTGAGGAGGTGGAGAAATCTTTCCAAATTGGTCGTCATCGCATTAAGCAGCGTGCAACACTTATTGCTGGAGTAATTATTATCGTCTTTGGTGCGATTACTGGTATGTTATGGGTAGGCGGAAGTGATGTGATCAAGGGCACAATGAGCGGCGGTGATCTAGGTGCTTTTGTATTTTACGCTATATTAGTCGCCTCTTCTTTAGCAACTATTTCAGAGGTATTAGGTGAATTACAACGCGCTGCTGGTGCAACAGAGCGGTTGATTGAAATATTGCAGATTGAAAGTCATATTCTTCCACCTGTTGAAAATGCTATTCCAGCACAAAGTTTAACTGCACAAATAACTTTTGAGGACGTAACTTTTAATTATCCTTCACGCCCAGATCAAGCTGCCACTCAAACGCTAAACCTAATTGCCGAACAAGGCAAAGTACTTGCCTTAGTAGGTCCCTCTGGCGCAGGTAAAACCACTTTATTTGAATTATTACAGCGTTTTTATGATCCACAAGTTGGCCGAATTACTTTAGGTGGCACTGATATTCGTCAGCTAGATCCTAAAGATCTTCGTCAACAAATGGCACTAGTACCGCAGCAACCGGCACTATTTAGTAGTGATGTTTTTCATAATATTCGTTATGGAAAACCTGAGGCCAGCGACGAAGAAGTTATATTGGCAGCTAAAAAAGCCCACGCTCATGAATTTATCGTTAACTTACCAGAGGGATATAGCAGCTTTCTTGGGGAGCGAGGTGTACGGCTTTCTGGTGGGCAGCGTCAGCGTATTGCTATCGCAAGAGCCATCTTAAAAGATCCACATATCTTATTATTAGATGAAGCTACCAGTGCATTAGATAGTGAAAGTGAGCACCATGTGCAGCAAGCTTTAGAAGAGCTAATGCGCGGCCGTACTACCATTATTATTGCACATAGATTATCCACGATTAAACATGCTGATCACATTGCAGTATTAGAACAAGGTCAGTTAGTTGATATTGGTGATCATCAATCGTTATTGCAAACCTGTGACTTATATCAGCGTTTAGTAGAACTACAGTTTAAGCAAGTAACTTAATTCTTAACGAGCAGACAAAAAAGGGAGAAAGCATGATGCTTTCTCCCTTTATATTATTTGTGTATTCGGTTTAATTAGTGCAAAAATTAGTTTTGAAAACCTTCAGGTAAGATATTATCTTCCCCACCTTCTTCATCATCAAGTTTCAGCTCTGCACTATTTTCAACTTCAGGATCATCTTCTTGTTCAAGCCAGTCACAAATAATCGCATCAGCTTGCTCTTTACCTGTATATTTAAGTGATGAGAAAGCCTGAATTTTAATATCTGCTTCTAATGGTGCTAATGCTTTTTTTACCGCTAACACTTCAGCACTGCGTTTACCCTGAGATAGTTTGTCGCACTTAGTCAGTAACACTAATACGGGTAGGTCACTATCTACAGCCCAATGAATTAGATCCATATCTAAGTCTTTCAGTGGATGGCGTATATCCATTAATACCACTAAACCTTTTAAAGCCTGACGCTTTTCTAGGTACTCACCTAATGCCTTTTGCCATTTCTTCTTCATTTCTAAAGGAACTTTGGCAAAACCATAACCGGGTAAATCGATAAGGCGTCGGTTCTCAGCTACTTCAAAAACGTTAATCAATTGAGTACGACCTGGCGTTTTACTAATACGAGCCAAACCACGTTGATTGGTTAATGTATTTAATGCGCTTGATTTACCTGCATTAGAGCGTCCGGCAAAGGCGACTTCGATACCTGAATCTTTAGGTAAACGGCGAATATCTGGCGCACTAATGGTAAAGGCGGCTTTACTTAAATGTATCTTTGTAGAGGACAAGGGCTTAACTCGTTATAAATTTTCCAACATTATAGCGTTTTTCTTAAACATTTATTATTAAAAAAATACACAAAACAGTGAATTTAGGTGTTTTTTTGGTGGATTTTTTCTTCACCACTATTACACAGGGCTAATATTCGTGTAAAATGCGGGCACATCCATCATACTTTTTTATCATAATTAATTTTTTAGCGATTATATTATCAAAACAGCTAGGTAATTAATGACAAGCAGAGAGCAACTCAATGAAAAAAATTATCTTATCGCTATTCATAGCCTTAGGCTCAGTTAGTGCCGTGCAGGCAGCTGACGCTGACGCAGGTAAAGTAAAATCAGGAACATGTAGTGCCTGTCATGGTCCTACTGGTGTTAGTGCTAGTCCAATGTTTCCTAACCTAGCTGGTCAAAATGACGCTTACATTATAAAGCAATTAAAAGACTTTAAATCAGGCGCACGTACCGATGCAATGATGGCGCCAATGGCCGCTAACCTATCTGATGCAGATATGGCTGATTTAGCAGCACATTTTTCAAGTCTGCCAAGTGCTAGTGAACAAGCAGCAGCATCAGCAAGTGCTGGTACTAGCTCAGATTCAGCACCAGCAAGTGCACCAGTAGCAGGTAATGTTGAAATTGTTTCTTCTACACCAGCAGCTGTACTTTATGCAGGTGACGTAGCTTCAGGTAAAAACAAAGCCGCAGCATGTGCTGCATGTCATGGCGCAGACGGTAATAGCTTAGTACCTATGTACCCTAGCCTTGCCGGTCAAAGTGCTAACTATATTGCAAAACAATTAGCTGATTTTAAATCAGGTAATCGTAAAGATCCGGTAATGGCAGGCATGGTTGCTGCATTATCGAAAGAAGACATGAATGACTTAGCGGCTTTCTTTGCAGTGCAAAGTATTAAAGCTGGTACAGGCGAAACAAACGAAGCTGGTCACAAATTATACTTTGGTGGTGACGCAGCTAAAAGTGTAGCAGCGTGTGTTTCTTGTCACGGTGTTTCAGGTAAAGGCATGAAACAAGCTGGCTTCCCAAGTATTTCAGGTCAAAGTAAAGATTACTTGAAAAAGCAATTAGCAAGTTTCCGTGATGCAAGTCGTGGTAATGATAATAATGGCATTATGCGCAACATTGCGATTAAGTTATCCGATGCAGATATTGAAGCTGTTGCTCAATACATCACGTCATTAAAATAATAATGACTTGCTCGCATCACTAATAACTTTCTCAAAGCAGCGTTTATCGCTGCTTTTTTTTCATTTGATTTTTCAACATTTGTAAGTAAATGGACAACTAACAACTAAATGAAGAATAAAATTAACACCGCTTTATTTGTCGCTTGCCAACAGTGTGATGCACTTTTTGATAAGCCACACTTAAAACAGGGACAACTGGCTAAATGTAATCGATGCGGTAGTACGTTAATAGAGCGCAAAGTCGACTCTATTGAGCGTAGCTTTAACTGGTCGCTTGCCGGGCTGATTTTAATGTTACCTGCCATTTTATTACCCATTATGGGTGTAACTTTGGCAGGACAATTTCATCAAGCTTCGTTATTCGATTGTATTTTAGTGTTGATAGATCGCGGTTTTTATATGATTGCCTGCTTGGTATTTCTTTTTGCCATTGCCATACCTATTGTGCGTTTATCTGGCGCTCTATACCTATCTTATTGCTTTAAATTCAATAAATTGAAACCCTCTTTATTAAATTTCTTCCGGGCTTATCATCATCTTGATCATTGGGCTATGCTCAATGTATTTATGTTAGGTATTGTTGTCTCTATGTATAAATTACTCGACGATACCGAGCTATCAGTAAACCTAGGTCTGCTGGCATTCATTTTCTGGTTAATTAGCTCCACCATGTCCGCTGCTGCCCTGGATCAGGACTATATTTGGGATAAATTAGAGCGTGCTTTTCCAAGGAGCTGCGATAATGAATACTGCTAAAGATGCAAGCTTAGCATTATGTCCAAAGTGTCATAAACTCAACAACTTAACAACTGAGCCACAACAATGTAGCCGCTGCCGTGGTATGTTTTACCAAAGAAAAAAAAATAGTCTGCAGTATACATTGGCTTGGAATATTGCCGCCTTATTAGCATTTATTCCCGCGAACCTTTACCCAATAATGATTGTCTATCAACTAGGTATAGGTGATGAAGCAACAATATTATCTGGCATTGGTGAATTTATTGACCATGGCTTGTATCCTATTGCTGTTATTATATTTACTGCCAGTATCATAGTGCCTTTACTTAAAATCATTGGTTTATTTGTACTTGTTTATAAAGTACATACCGGCATACGTTTAAAACCAGATAAACATAGCAAGTTTTATCATGCACTTGAGTTTTTAGGACCTTGGTCAATGCTTGATGTCTTTGTTGTTGCTTTAATGGTTACCGTGGTAGAGCTCGGTTTTGTTACTTCAGTTGCTGCTGGCCCAGCAATAAACTATTTTACTATCACGGTAATTTTTACTATGTTTGCTGCAAACAGTTTTGACCCTCGTTTATTATGGGATAAGAAGACTGCAGATCAGACACAGTTACCGACTGACAAATTGTCCAAAAACGTATCTGACACTTTATAAAGGAAGAAAGGATCAAATGACCAATAACAAAGAATTTGCTGCCTCTGAGCAAAATCAAAAAAACATGAATAATCAAGCTGAAATTGTGCCGCGTCAGGGCATTTCAATCATCTGGTTTGTGCCCTTTATCGCCTTAATTTTTGGTTTATGGTTGGCAGTAAAAATCATGTCTGAACAAGGCACCTTTATTACCATAGAATTTGATAATGGCTCAGGTATAGTGCCAAACAAAACAGAAGTCCGCTACAAGGGGTTAATCACAGGTCTAGTAAAAAAAGTAGTACCTTCTGATGACTTACAGCGCGTTATTGCTGAAGTTGAAATATCTAAAAAATTCACTAATTATTTAACCAAAGATACGCTTTTTTGGTTAGTAAGTGCTGACATTTCTCTGCAGGGCGTTTCTGGTTTAGACACACTAATTTCAGGTAGCTACATTACTATCATGCCTGATACCAATGAAGATGCAGAAAAGCAGGATCATTTTATTGCCTTAACTGAAGCACCAACACTGGATATGTCGACCCCAGGTTTACACCTGACTTTGCATACTGAGGTATTAGGCTCTATCAGTGAAAACTCACCTATAAGCTTCAAACAAATACCGATTGGTCATGTTACTGGTTATCACTATATAGAAAGTACTAAAAAAATTGCTATCAATATTTTCATCAAACCTGAATTCGCCCATTTGGTAAAAGAAAACTCATTATTTTATAACACCAGTGGTGTGCAAATTACTGCCTCTTTGTCTGGTGGCTTGAAAGTGAATACCGACTCCTTAGCGGCTATCATGGCTGGTGGCATATCGGTGGATACTTTAAGTTATCAGGCCGAGTTAGCACCGGCTCAAAATGGTCAAACATTTGCTTTACATGCTGACTTTCAATCTGCTGAAATGGGCCATGAAGTTGAATTAACCTTAGATTGGAATTCAGGCATAGATCATAACGCAGCAATTCTATACCAAGGTCTAACTATTGGTGTTATTGATTCTTTCAGTAAAATTGATCCTGTTAGCAGAAAAATTACTGCTATCGCAAAAGTTAACCCTAGAGTGGTGCCTTACTTAACTGAGCAATCGCAGTTTTATATTGTTTCACCACAAATCAGCCTCACTGGTTTATCAAACGCTAAAACATTATTGACGGGAAGCTATCTTAGTATTCGCCCTTCTCTAGCAGGTAAAGCCAGTAATAAATTTAAAGTCTTCAATACAAAACCTCCTTATAAATATAGCGAGCCAGGTTTACACTTAATGTTAACAAGTAATGACCGAAGCTCGTTACAAATGGGCAGTAATGTTTATTACAAGCAACAGCTTGTAGGTAATGTTCAAGCAATTGAAACTACCGCACCTGAAACTCACCTAATTCACATTCATGTTAAACCTGAATTTAGCCATTATGTAAATAAAAGCAGTCGTTTTTATAACAATTCGGGGATAAAAATATCAGCCAGTTTACTTGGTGTAGACATCAACGCCCAGTCATTGCAGAGCATATTAACAGGCGGTATTGCATTTACCAGTGCCGATGAAAAAGCAGCTAAATCAGTCACTGATGGCGATACTTTTGCACTTTATGCTAACAGCAAACTAGCTGAGCAAAATATCAGTTTCAAACTGAGAGCATCTGTAGATGAACAAATCAGCAGTAATACCCGTGTTTTATATCGAGGGGTTGAAATAGGTGCTATTCACCAAGTAGAAGCTCAAGGTGATTACCAACAACTGCACTTAGGCCTGTTACCGCAATATCAACATATATTAAAGGCACAAACGCAGTTCTATTTAGTTAAACCTAGCTTAAGTCTTTCAGGCGCTAGTGATACTGACGCGTTATTTGGTGGTAGTTACATTACCTTTAATCAAGGCCAAGGTAAGGTGAAAACACAATTCATTTTAGCGAGCCAACCACCAGTAAAACTAGCTAGTGCTCCTGGCTTACAACTAACATTAACGACTGAGCATGCAAATGCAGCAACACCTGGGAGCGCGGTAAGTTATCGAGGTATTACCGTTGGACAGGTAGATAATGTCAGCCTAAATAAAACCGATGATAATATTAAGGTCAGCATAACCATTGATGTTAAACATAAAGATTTGCTGACAACAACGACACGTTTTTACAATGCCGGGGGCATTAGTCTTTCCGGTAGCTTAAGTGACTTTGTGGTAAAAACAGAATCTCTTGATGCTATCTTGCGTGGCGGCATTAGTTTTTATAATCCCGAAACAACGTTAGCTTCAAGCAAGGACGTTAAAGAGCAAACAAGTTTTACTCTATTTAAACACGCCGACCATGCCAAAAATGCAGGACAAACCATTAGCATTCACTTTAATGATATTGCTGGTTTAAAAGTAAATACTAAGGTTATTTACCAAGAACAAACCTTGGGCACAATCGAACGTCTAATTTTTACCGAAGATGAAATCGGTGTAACAGCCTTAGTGCTGTTAAATGACTTAGGCAGTAAACACGCTAAACAAGGGACAAAATTTTGGAAAATTGAACCACAAATTGGCCTAGTGGGGTCAAAAAATGTAGCGGCTTTACTTGATGGCGCATTTATTGGCTTAATGCCTTCCCATCTCACTACAGCTAAAACAAAAAATAAATTTGAAGCACTTGAACTTGCTCCCACAATCGAGCAACTAAATTATGGCTTAAATATCAAATTAACAACCGCTCGTCTAGGTTCAGTACGTGTGGGCAATCCTATTTTGTACCGTCAAATTAAGGTGGGCAAAGTGATTGGCGTTGATTTATCACCCAGTGCCGATAAAGTGAATATTTTTATAAATATTGCCAAGCGTTATACGCCATTAGTTAATGCAAAAAGTCAGTTTTGGAATACTAGTGGTATCAATATTGAAGCAGGCCTATTTTCAGGAGTGAATATTGATTCAGAATCAATCGAAACACTGATCGCCGGGGGTATCGCTTTTGCCACCCCTGAGCTTGATCAAGAGTCACCAGCTTTGCCGACAAGTTTTATTTTGCATCAAAATATTGATAATGACTGGCTAGAATGGCAGCCTAAAATTGCCATCGAACAGCAAAGCAGCGCTCAAGTAGAGTAAAAGCGTTAATTAAATACTTACATTTAAACTAACAACAACAGTTTAACTTGGCGCATTTCTCATTTATCTTAACTTAATAATTTTTTAAGCAAAGGTAATACCAATCCCACTAACTATGTGATCATTTATACTTGCTAAAATCACCAACTACTTTGTTATTTATTTAATAATTAGAACAACTAGTTAGTAAAGTAAATGCCTTGTATTTTGCAATTTTTCCTACGTATAAAATAGACCACCTAATTAATGGAATGGGTATAAAATAAATGAGTAATCGCCTTGCCGCATTATTATCTACTTGGTTCCCTGAAAGGGACACATGCCAATGGGTACTCGCCAGTATAATTGAAACCCAACGCTCCGCTTACCGTAAAACTGGCGCCATGATGCTGATAAACAGCTTAGGCAAAAGTTATGGCCTACTGAGTGGTGGTTGCCTTGAAGCCGATTTAATGCGCCAAGCACAAAAATGTTGGCATAATAATACCAGTGTCTCTGTTTGTTACGACATGCAAGATGATAGTGATATTGCTTGGCAGCTTGGCATTGGTTGTGGTGGTTTAGTGAAAGTTTTATTACAACCAATTAATCAAGCGAATAACTACCTTGATTTACTTACCTTAAAAAGCCAGCTCGATAACCGAAACGCCTGTTTTTATCATATTGATACCTTTACTACGCCAAAGGGAAGCAGAATAAACAACAGCGTTTTATCAAAACCAGTAGACGCACTTGAACCATTAATTGCGATTAAACCCGCACCTGCACTGGTTATTTTTGGTGGCGGCTTAGATGCTCAACCCTTAGTTAAACTAGCACATACCCTAGGGTGGTATATTTGTTTAGTGGATAGTAGAACAGCCTATGCGCGATCTGCCTACTTTCAAGATGCCGACTTAGTGCTCAATCAAGATTACCCATCTCTTAGGAAGAGTTTGCTACTACCCAAAGCGGATGCTGTTGTTATCATGCATCATAACGTATCACTCGATGCACTAGCTCTACAGTTAGTTAAAAGCCAAACTAACTTAGCTGCCGCAAGTTACTTAGGTTTATTAGGGCCTCAACATCGCACTGCGCAAGTATTGGAGCAAGCACAATTATCTTCCAGTGATCTACCTAAACCATTAGCCAGTCCTATCGGTTTTGATTTAGGTGGTGACTTGCCAGAATCTATTGCGTTAGCCATTTTATCGCAAGCCCATGCAACGATTGAAGGGGCATCAGGCGAGTCACTAGGACATTACAGCACCAATCTGACCAACAACATCAAGCAGGTTGTTAACCATGCAGGTTAATGTCATTTTGCTCGCCGCAGGTAAAGGGCTACGTTTTCAAACATCATCTGCTAATACCATGGGTTGTGAGACGATTAAACAACTGGCTAAGCTTGATGAAAAGCCGTTGATACTACACTGTATTGAACACTTACAACCGCTGCTAAAGCATGTCGAAATTAGCACGCTTTATGTATCTTTAGGCGCTAATAAAAACGCCATTCAAGCTATTTTACCCCAATATGTCTCGATCATTGCCTGTCAAGAGTGGTCTCAAGGCATGGGAAAGACCCTTGCAGAGTCAGTACAATCGATAAAGTCTCAAAGTAGTCATATGTTGATTGCCTTGGCAGACCAGGTACTGGTCAACAGCGGACATTACCAAGCATTACTTGAAGCAAGTAAAAAACAGCCATCAAAGATTATCGCCACGCAATGTGATGGACAGCTTATGGCGCCTGCTATTTTCCCTGAAAAGTACTTTTCACAGCTGACTAAATTACAAGGTGATAAAGGTGCAGGAAAACTACTAAAACACTATGCTGCACAGGTATATTTCCTACCTTGTCCAGCGGCAATATTCGATGTGGATACGTTAGCTAACCTAGAGCAAGTCAGCCAAATGTTAAAACAAAAATCCTTAAAAGAAACAGCACTTTCACACTGACAAAACCTGGAGCCAGTATGATTAAAATCACCCTAAACAAAAAGGCAATTACGCTTGATGTCGACCCACAGATGCCATTACTTTATGCCTTGCGAGATGAATTAAAACTCACAGGTACTAAATTCGGCTGTGGCGCTGGCCAATGTGGCGCCTGTACCGTTCATTTAAATGGTAAAGCAATACGTTCTTGCATAACACCTGTATCTGCTATTGCTGAACAAGCAATTACTACCATTGAAGGTTTGGCTGATACTCATGGCAAGTTAGGAGAGAGTGCAGTACAAGTTGCTTGGCGCGAGTTTAAAGTACCGCAATGTGGTTATTGTCAAAGTGGTCAAATGATGAGTGCCTCCGCATTATTAAAAGCAATTACACAACCAAGCGATGAGCAAATAATTGAACACATGCAAGGAAATATTTGTCGATGTGGTACCTATACACGTATTAAAGCAGCGATAAAGTCAGCTGCTGGTAATTCACCAACAACTGCATCCTTAACCACTGAAGCTACGCAGCATAGCAGCGGTGTAGAATTTTTTGATGCCCGTGTATTTAGCACTGACACACAAGGAGCATAACGGATGAAATCAATTGAAAATGTTAGTCGTCGTGGTTTCCTAAAGGTTGCTGGCATTGCCAGCAGTAGCTTTGTATTGGGAATGAGTTTACCGTTAACTCAGGCCCAAGCGAAATCAGCGAATAATACTGTAAGCCATGAGTTGAACTTCTTTGTTAGCATCGCCAGTGACTCTTTGGTGACTTTGGTGTGCCATCGCAGTGAAATGGGACAAGGTATTCGTACCAGTGTGCCACAAATTATTGCCGAAGAACTCGAAGCTGATTGGCAAAAAGTAACCGTAGTTCAAGCAAAAGCAGATAAGAAGTATGGCTCTCAAGGTACTGCTGGCTCAGCTTCTATTCGAAATCACTTTACCAGCATCCGTCAAATAGGTGCGGTAGCGCGAGATATGTTAGAGCAAGCCGCTGCAAATATTTGGCAAGTTGAACGAAGTACAGTCAAAGCAAAAAAACATTTTGTTATTCATAACACTACCGGTGAAAAAATTAGTTTTGGTGAACTGGCAAGTCATGCTGCCAAGCTCACTCCCCCTGATAGTAAAACCATTAAACTAAAATCGAATAGCGACTTCTCACTCATTGGTAAGGATGTAAAACTTGTCGATTTAGACGATATTGTTGCTGGTAAGGCAAAATATGCACAAGATATTCAACTGCCAGACATGCTTATCGCGACAATTGTTAGACCACCCGTCGTTGGTGGGAAGGTAGTTTCTTTTGACGCCAGCCAAGCACTAAAAGTCAAAGGAGTTGTTGATGTTATTGCACTAAAACCTCGTAGTATCCCAGTAACGACAAATCCCCTATCTGGTGTTGCCGTTTTAGCTAATAATACTTGGGCTGCATTAGAGGGACGAAAAAAGCTAAACATAGTATGGGAACACGGTGAAAAAGAGTCTCATGATAGTACTGAATTTAGCAAGAAGCTCGCTAAAAAAGTGAATCAACAAGGTGAAAAGGTCGCCAGTAAAGGTGATGTTTATAGCCACCAATATAATGAAAGTGAAACCTTAGAAGCAACTTACACTGTCCCTTACATTCATCATGCCCCTATGGAAACACCGGCAGCAACGGCTATTGTTAAAGGTAAAAAATGTACCATTTGGGCAGGTACTCAAAACCCACAATGGGCTAAAGGTAACGTGGCACGAGAGTTAGGTTTAGAAAAAGACGAACACGATAACATTGAACTTAATGTCACCTTGATGGGTGGTGCTTTTGGTCGTAAATCTAAAGCTGACTTTATCGTTGAAGCCGTAGAGCTAGCCAAAGCTAGCAAACGTCCAGTGAAGGTCATTTGGAGCCGTGAAGATGATATTCAACATGGTTTTTATCATTCAACGTCAGCCAATTACTGTAAAGCTGAATTAACTAAAACAGGCAGTGCCGATCATTGGATTAGCCGTAATGCTTACCCACCAATTGGCTGGTTATGGAATCCAGAGGCTAAAGTGCCAAGCGATAATCAACTGGCTCTAGGTTTTGGTGATATTCCCTTTGCTTTAAATAATTTAAGCATTGAAAAACATGCTGTCGACTCTTTTGTTAGACCTGGCTGGGTACGCTCTGTAGCATGTATCAATAACGGTTTTGCCCTTGGCTCTTTTGTTGATGAATTAGCCGTTAAAGCCAAGTTACCTACCAGACAAATGTGGCTGAATTTATTGGGTGACAA
>Ga0105356_10005351_pt1 | contig 12195 bp, 10 predicted proteins | sample GOMGulsemesocosm_3_FD_83502 | JGI IMG/M metagenome (GOLD analysis project Ga0105356, IMG submission 83502) | Methane-oxidizing microbial communities from mesocosms in the Gulf of Mexico - GOM9D Gulf of Mexico | ecosystem: Environmental > Aquatic > Marine > Cold seeps | place: Gulf of Mexico...
GGCCGGCCAGTGTTGGAGCCCGGTACCGCTGTCGTCGATTGATTCATTTTTACCCCTTGACGCTACATAATATGTAGCAGTATACTTTCGCTACACTAATTGTAGCGCAGGACTCAATCATGCAACAGATATTAAAACCTATCGAAGAACCTTATTCACCGGCGATCGCCGCAGTATTGAACCACTATCCCAAGGGTAAAGATGGCTACCTACTGCAGTTATTTCGGGTATTTGGCAATAGCCTGCGCTTCGTCAGTGGCAAGGGGCCGATCAACCTGTTGGACAAAGACAGCCCGCTGTCTCTGCGCCAACGCGAAATCGTCATTTTGCGGGTCACCGCCAATAATAACTGTGAATACGAATGGGGCGTACATGCAGCAACCTTTGCCGGCGCGGCCAAACTCAGTGATGAACAGATTGAGGCCAGCTGCAGTGCCGCCGACAACGACTGCTGGTCAAGCGCCGAGCGTCTGCTAATACACTGCGTCGATCAATTGCACGCTCACTCCATTATCGAGCAGGACACTTATCAGCAGTTTCAAAAGCATTGGAGCCTTGAGCAACAGTTGGAGATTTTTGCGCTGTGTGGTAATTACCATCTGATCAGCTTACTCGCCAATACCGCTAGGCTAGCGCCCGAGCCAATGGCGCGGCGATTTGCGCAGTAGGCGCAGCGAATCTGTGCGCCTATACTATCTTCAAAATCAGCGGCGCATATTGATCGGCGTGATGGACTGCCTGTCTGGCCGGCACGGCGAATAATGGCCGGCGACTGTTACACATTCGAACAAAAGACATCGAAGCAAAGACCACTGTCATAGCACCACTATCGTCTGGTTAGATCAGATGCGGCTAGTTCTGATTTAGTGACAGACAATCGCTTTAGACCTTAGTACAATCCTCGTCAGTACCCTTGCCAGTGGTGAATGTTAAAGCGATTCGAACGATTTCCTGCAGCCCTATCGATCTCGTTCAACAAACGTGGGGGAGCATCGCTCATTGACGTTTCTGCGATGCACTAAAGTCGCCGATAAGCACGGCATTGTGTTTCCGGTAGGCATTGTATTGACCATACAAGCAACATCACTTGGAGTTCTTATGTTTTTAGCGAGAGTACTTATCCTCATCATAAGTATGCTGTCTGCCACTGCTTCTAGCGCTGCTCCAGCAGCGTCTGCAGAACTTAACACCGCGCAGACATTTATTGCACAGTGGCCTAAACACCTGACCAGCAAGGGTTCGAGCTACACCATATTTCAGCCTCAAGTTGAGCAGTGGGACGGCTACCGTTTTCAGGCACACGCCGCCTTCGCGGTAACACTAAAGGGCAGCGAGAATGCTCTGTATGGTGTTGTCCAGTTTGACGCTCAGACCAGTGTCGACAAAACGGAGCGAGTGGTAACCTTTGATCAGCTACAGGTGAAAGCTGTGAAGTTAGCCTCTGCCCCCGATAAAGAGGAATTTGTGCGAGGTGATTTGCAGTCCCAAGTTGCACTACTGGTACGCAATATTTCTCTCGATAGTCTTGAAGCAGACATGGCCATACTCAGACAGCGTAAAGAGGCCCGAGCCATAGCGGTCAAAAATGAAGCACCTACTATCGTGTTTGCCACCACGCCCTCGGTATTGGTCTATATTGATGGCAAACCCGTGTACCAGACAATAAAGGGTAGCCAATATCAACGCGTACTCAATACCCGGGTATTGATGCTGAAGAGCCCCTCGGGAGAGCATTATCTTCGTATTATGGAAGGCTGGATGGGGGCCAATAAAGTAGCGGGATCCTGGAGCGTAGTCAGCCAAGCCCCCCGCGCGTTAGACGAAGCCATGAAGCTAGCACTAGAAAATCGTCCCGCCGATTTACTGCAAGGTGGCGATGAAGAAAAGTCTAGTGAAAACGAGGGCGCCAAGAAAGATAAGCAGACCGCGCAAAAGGCCCCGAATCTGCAAGATGGGCCGGTACCCAGAATCGTAGCAGCGACCTCACCGACTGAATTGCTAGTCTTTGACGGCGCGCCCAATTATGTCACCATCGAAACAACCCAACTGTTGTATGCCGATAACACCACCGGCCATGTGTTCAGGCATATGACTGACTCGCAGCTCTATTTGTTGCTTTCAGGGCGCTGGTATAAAAGTGCTACTCAAAATGGTCCCTGGAAGCACGTCAGCCAAGACAAGCTGCCCCAGGATTTTGCCAGTATCCCCGACACCAGTCTCAAAGAAAATGTAAAAGCCTCTGTTAAAGGTACCGAACAAGCTCAAGAAGCACTAGTCGCCAATTCGATTCCCGAAATAGCCGAGGTCACCCGCAGCGCGGCTAAATTCACCCCCACAGTCGATGGCAAGCCCAAACTGGTATTGATTGAAGGAACGGATCTGCACCGGGTGGAGAATTCTCCCGACCCCATTATTCGAGTCAATAAAAAGGCATTTTATGCCCTGAGCGACGGTGTCTGGTTTTTCGCTACGGCCATCAACGGCCAGTGGCAGGTCGCCGACACCATTCCCGCAGCGATTTATGCTATCCCTGCCAGCTCGCCGGTTTACAACGTGACCTATGTGAAGATATACGATAGCTCACCGACTGTTGTCGTGGTCGGCTACACGCCCGGTTATTACGGCACTGTTGTCACCGGGGGCGTGGTGGTCTATGGCACAGGTTATATCTACACACCCTGGATTGGCCACCACTGGTATGGCTATCCAGTGACTTACGGCTGGGGCAGCAGTATTACTTATTCACCTTGGGGCGGCTGGTCCTACAGCTTTGGCATCGGTTATGGCTGGGGCTACTGGGGCTCGCCCTGGTGGGGACCCTACCCCACGCCGTACTGGGGACCTTATTACCGCTATGGCTACCCCTCCTACTATGGCGGCATTGCCTACGGACCCGGCGGATCTGGTGCCGTGTGGGGGCCCGGCGGTTGGGCCGGCACTACCGGCAATGTGTACCACCGCAAGGGTTCTACCTCAGGTGTAGTACGTACTTCCGGGGGCTACAATGCCTGGACCGGCAACGGCTTTCGCAATCAGGTGGGCGCTGCCTATAATTCCAAAACCGGCACCCTAGCCGCAGGTCAACGAGCCGCAGTAGGCAATGTCTATACCGGGGACTATGCCTTCGGTAAGCGCGGCGTAGCGGGTAATCAAGACCTCGGTATTGTTGCTGCAGGCTCAAAAGTCACCGCTGGCAACGCCTACACCGGCCGCGAGGTAACTGCTGCAAGAGGTGCAATCCACAATGACAATACCGGCAATACCGCCCGAGTCGGTGGTGTTAAGGGTGATAACCGCAGCATTGGGCATGTCAACGGCAATGTATTTGCTAGCAAAGACGGAGAGGTCTTTCGACACTCCCCCAAGGATGGTTGGGAAGAGGCCAGTCGCAATGGCGATTGGAATAAAGTCAAAAACTCTGATCGCCAAAAAGACCTCAATCGTCAAAAAAAGGCGCGCTCTGTTGGCTCTAATCGAACAGGTGCCTATAACAAGAGTCGGAGATCAGCGGGATCATTTTCGCGCGGCTCAAGAAGTCGCGCTACCGGCGGTGGGCGCAGACGCTAAATAGCTGTTTTTGACAGCGCCCCAAACTTATCTGTGGCGCAACTAACCTTGTTTGTTTATCAGGAAATCAGTATGCGATTTATCTTGTCCGCGGCACTTGTATTACTAAGTCTGTCAGTTCACGCCACTGACTTTAGTAAGCTATTTGCCAAGGTTAACCCGACTGTTGTGGTGATTAAGACCATGGAATCCGCCCAGCAACCAACGGCAAAGGGAATTAAAAAGGTAATGTCAGGCGGCTTGGGGTCCGGTGTCATTATTTCGCCTGAGGGTTTGATTATGACGGCTTCCCACGTTGTTCACAGTGCTGACAAGGTTTTAGTTGAGACCGCTGACGGCAACAGCTATAACGCTCGCGTAGTCTCGACCTCGGTGGCGGCCGATGTCGCAATGATACAGCTACTAGAGCCACCTAAAAACTTACCTTTTATAAAACCTTGGGATTCTGACAAAGTCGCGATCGGCGAGGAAGTATTCGTTATTGGCTCGCCCTACGGCATAGAGCATACTCTCACAGTCGGACACTTAAGTGGTCGCCGTTTAAACACCAGTGAAGATTCACTCATTGACACAGAATTTCTGCAGACCGACGCCGCCGTCAACAAAGGTAACTCTGGCGGCCCTATGTTCAGCAGCAAGGGCAATCTTATTGGCATTGTCAGCCATATCAGCTCGCAAAGTGGAGGCAATGAAGGCCTGGGCTTTGCCGCCAGTATCAATATGGCCAAGCGTATTCTGATCGACGAATCGCCGCTGTGGCTGGGTATTGAATATGTGCCACTCAAAGATAAGCTGATCAAGGCGCTCAACGTGCCGTATCTGGAAGGCCTGTTGGTGCAGCGAGTAGCAGAGGGTTCCTTCGGCGATGAGCTAAGGGTTAAAGGCGGCGACATACCGGTCAGTATTGGCCGTAATAAACTGGTCATCGGCGGTGACATCATTGTCGAAGCAGGGGGCGAGAGAATATATGTCAACCGCAAGGGAATAAAGCGCTCTACAGACTACCTAAACGCGGTTAAACCGGGTGAAAAAGTCACTATTACGGTTATCCGCGAAGGAAAGAAAATCATTTTGTCAGCGAAAAAACCACTGCCAAATGCAGGGGCTTAGTCGAACCAATACCTTTTAATACAAACAGCTAAAGCCAGTATCTGCAAACACTCTAAGCGATTCGAATACGAGCTGACTGATGGATTCAAAGCAAAAGCTAAACGATAAGAACATGGCGATTGGCACTGCCATTGAGTCTGCCATTCGAATCGGCATACTGTTGTTATTAGTCTATTGGTGCTTCGATATCGTCAGGCCCTTTTTAGTCATGATTATCTGGGGTGTCATAATCGCTGTAGCTGTCTACCCTGTATATGTAATAGGCAGTAAATATCTGCCAGGAGCGGAAAAAACGGCGGCCACTCTATGTGTCGTCTTGCTTATCGCGACAATTCTCACACCTACACTGGTGCTTTCTTCCTCAGCAATTTCAGCCGCAACAGAGCTCGCCAAACAATTAAACAGTGGCGTATTGCATATTCCACCACCGCCTGAACAGGTCGCAACTTGGCCGATGGTGGGAACGCGTATATCGTCAATCTGGACTCTAGCGTCAGAAAACATTGCCGCCGTATTGTCGCAAATTCAACCGCAGTTGAAATCAACGGGGCTGTGGTTGCTCAGCAGCGCCAAATCAGTTGGTGCCGGGCTATTTCAGTTTGTTGGCGCAATAGTTATAGCGGGATTCCTTTTATTGTTCGCCGACGCTGGAAAAAAGATTTCAATGCGCTTTTGTATGAAAATACTGGGCAACCAGGGTGAACACTATGTCGAGCTGGCCGGCAAACTCATTCGCAGTGTCACTTTGGGTATTCTGGGAGTGGCGTTGCTACAGGCGCTACTCGCCGGCATGGGCTTCTTGGTTATGGGCGTACCTGCAGCGGGGCTTTGGTCGATACTCGTACTGCTATTGGCGGTGATACAAATTGGCCCGGCTCCGGTCATGATTGGCGTAGCGATTTACGTGTTTAATACTGCCGAATTGGTACCGGCGCTTTGTTACCTAGTCTGGAGCGTTGCTGTCGGTCTAATTGATAATATTCTAAAGCCCATGTTATTGGGGCGCGGTGTAGACGTTCCCATGGCGGTGGTATTTATGGGCGCAATTGGCGGCTTTCTCAGTATGGGTATCATCGGTCTTTTTTTGGGCTCGGTGATTTTGGCTTTGTCTTACTCGCTGTTTACACTGTGGCTGGATGAGCCGGGCTAAGCGATAAAAATTGCTCAAAGATTGCAGAGTGTTACTATAATAAAAACATTTCTTTTTAGGCTAAAGAGTACGAGATGAGCACAGGCTCGAATTCCCCACAACCCGTTACCGTCACTGCTTGTCATGAGTGTGACTTACTACTGCAAGCCGCCAATGTGGACGGCCGGCACAAGGCCTGCTGCCCACGCTGTGGCGCTGTATTATATACCACGCGTGTCAATAGTATGGAACGTACCCTGGCACTGAGCCTTACCGGCTTATTACTCGTTATTCCCGCCAATACCCTACCCATTTTGACTCTTGAACTATTGGGACAGAGCAATACTAATACCATGATTAACGGAATCTACCAGATGACCTTAGGTGGTTATTGGTGGATGAGCGCACTGGTATTTTTTTGCAGTATTCTCGCGCCTATTATCAAGTTACTGATGTTGAGTTTTATCAGTGCCGGCTATCTCTATAACTGGTCCCACGCCGGTGTTGCCAAGGCTCTGAAAATCTACCAGAACTTGGATGAGTGGGGTATGTTTGACGTTTATATGCTGGGTATACTCATTTCATTTATCAAAATGAAAGACATGGGCACACTCATACCCGGCCTGGGATTGGCCACCTTCGTCGCACTACTAGTAGTGGCAACAGCCTGTTCCGCTGTGTTTGATAAAGAACAGGCCTGGGCGCGACTCGGCACCGGCTCTGCTGATAAGCCCGAGGTAAAACATGGCTGATAGGACTTCACTCGCTACTGCAAAACAACGCGACCTAATGCTGTGCCACAGCTGCCACAAACTGCAGCATAACAATAGTACTGCGCCGCAGCACTGTCAGCGCTGCGGTGATAGCTTACATTTTCGTCACAGCGACAGCCTGGCAAAAACCTGGGCACTGTGTATTAGCTCCGCTATATTCCTGGTATTGGCCAATGTCTATCCAATAATGACCGTTGTCTATATGGGTAAAGGCAACCCCGACACCATTATTTCAGGTGTTATTCTGTTGGCAACGCACGGCATGATCCCAATTGCAGCGGTAGTTTTTATCGCCAGTGTTGCGGTTCCGCTACTCAAGTTGGCCTCGCTTTTTTGGTTATTATGTCTGCAGCATTTCAAATGGAAAATGGATGCTAAACAGTGCACGCAAATGTATCGCATGGTGAAGTTCGTCGGTCGCTGGTCGATGTTGGATTTGTTTGTCATTGCGATGTTAGTGACACTGGTCGACTTAGGCGGTATTGCCACGATTACTGGAGGCCCAGCCGCCACGTATTTTTCCACAGTCGTTGTGCTAACCATGCTAGCGGCACATACCTTTGACCCCCGCCTAATTTGGGATTTACAGGAACACGCCAATGAGTAGTTCAAAGTGAGCAGTGACAACCTAGCCAAAGTTCAGGTACACCCTAGCGGGCGACTATCTGCCATATGGATTTTGCCGATTATTGCGGCATTGATCGGCGGGTGGTTAATCTACAAAGCTGTGAACGAAGCACCTATCCAAATTTCCATCGCCTTTGACAGTGGCGATGGTATTGCTGTCGGCAAAACTGAAGTTCAGTACGAGGGTGTTGTCATCGGCAAGGTCAGCGATGTTCGTATTCAGCCAGATCTGGTCGGTATTATTGCCACCATCGATATGGATAAACGGGCCGCCCCGAGCATGCTGTCAAATACCCAGTTTTGGCTGGTAAAACCTGAAGTATCATTGTCCGGTATATCCGGTTTAGGCACGGTGTTATCGGGCAATTACATCACCTTACGTGTAGGAGACGGCCAAGCCACAACAGATTTTACTGCACTGGCGTCGCCGCCGGCTAAGTCGCTGAACGACCCCGGCCTTCATTTGGTGTTAAATGCACAGGATCTTGGCTCACTATCGATAGGCTCGCCGGTGGTTTATAAGAAGTTTGAAATTGGTGATGTGCAGTCTTACCAACTGCAAGCCGATGGCAAGGACGTCACCATTCGTGTATTTATCAAGCCCGAGTATGCCCATTTGGTGCAAGCCAATAGCCGCTTCTGGAATGCCAGTGGCATCAGTATTAAGGGCGGCTTAACCGGCTTTGATATTCGTACTGAATCGATTACCTCCTTGTTAAGAGGCGGTATTGGCTTAACACCACTCGAGGACATTAACAGCAGCGAAGCGGCACAGAACAGCGACGAATTCACCCTGTTTGATGACTACCTTGAAGCCAAGGCGGGCATATTGGTTAATGTTCAGTTCCCCATTGCTGCCGGTATTGAGGCGGATGTCACAAAGGTCGTCTATCGCGGAATAGTGATAGGGCAGGTGCAAGACGTGGATATCGACCAGAGCTTAAGCGTGTTTACTGCAACTATTGCACTACCCCCGCGGGCAGCGGCCTTCGTTAATAGTCATACGCGTTTCTGGATCAGAAAGCCGCAAATATCACTGTCCAATTTAAGCGGTGTAGGCAGCCTATTGTCCGGCACCCGTATCGAATTGGATATTGACGGCAACAGCGCCGACGCAACACGTAACTTTGTCGCTCTCAAAAAAGCTCCCATTTTGAGCACAGACGCGCCCGGTTTACACCTCACGCTAACCGTTGACGCACTTAAATCGATCAGCCGAGGCATGAGTATTTTATACCGCAGTATCGCCGTTGGCTCGATTCTGGACTATCGCCTGACTAACGACGGCGCATCCATCGAACTGGATGCCCATATCGAACCCGAGTATGCCTATTTGGTGAATAGCAGCAGTCGGTTTTGGAACGCGAGCGGCTTGGATATTCGCGGTGGACTCAATGGCCTGAAAATACGGTCCGCATCGCTATCGTCCTTAATCCTCGGTGGCATTGCCTTTTACACACCGGAAATGGACGCCCCAGAGGCTAAAAAAGAGCAGCAATTTCGACTTTTTAACGATCATGAAAGCGCCCACACAGTAGGCATCCCCATCACCTTCACCTTTGAAGAAGGCGACGGTCTAAAAGAAGGCACCGCCATACGCTACGAAGGCATAGAAGTGGGCACCGTTAATTCAGTGGCCCTTAATAAAACCCTCGACGGTGTGATAGTCACAGCCACGCTAAAAGAAAGCGCTAGAGGTGCGGCCATGTCCAATACCCAATTTTGGCTAGTGAAACCAGAGTTAGGTTTAACCCGTAGCGCAAACCTCGGCACTCTACTAACGGGGGAATATATTACTTTCAAATTGGGCGGCGGCAAACCCACATTCAGCTTTACCGCCTTAAATGCTCCGCCTGTGGTACAGCAAGAAAAACGCGGGCTAAACATCGTATTGACGGCAAGGCAGCGCAGTTCTGTTAAGGAAGGCGTTGCTGTTTCGTACCGGGGTGTTGTGGTGGGTAAAGTAACAGGGCATAGCTTAGCCAACACTGCTGATCATGTGCGTATTTACGTGAATATCGATCAGCAATACGCACCGCTGGTACGCGCCAATAGTAAATTCTGGAATGCCAGTGGTTTGGACATCGGCTTTAAATTATTTGGTGGCGCACAAATTAAATCAGATTCAGTGGAGTCGATTTTGGGCGGGGGCATCTCCTTTGCTACTCCCGAAGTCGATGTAATGGGAGCCCAGGTCGACGAGGGAATGGTATTTTCGCTGCACAGTAGTCGCGATGATGACTGGGTGAAATGGCAGCCTCAAATTGACCTGACTTTAGATGGAGAAGATAAGTGAGCTTTCGACAGATAACAAACGCCAGCGCCTCATTGCGATCACTATTGACTGCAGCTTTGCTACTGCTGCTGGTGGCCTGCGGAAGCTCTCAATCCCAGCAACAAAACGATTTGCGCCGTATGGCGGCTATAACAGTAGCCAGCCCCGGCTTTGCTATTCAGCCAGGTGATAGTATTGCCTGGCGCCGCGATATCATTTGGGCCCAGGGTAAGAACCTGCCCGACACAGTGCGCAATATAAATCCAAATAGCTTGATGGCTGAAATTCAAAACCAGTTGACTCAAAAAGGATACCACTTTGTAAGCGCTGGGGAAAAACCAAAGTATGAAGTGGTGGCGGCAGTTATATTGGGCGAGTCAAAACAAGGAGATGCACTGGTCGAACTTTCTAGAATCTATCCTTCGTTGGGGAATGTCGACGAGCTGGAAAAAGGCACATTGATGCTGGGGCTAGCGCTGCCCGGCAGTCGTAATTTGGCTTGGCGTTCGGCGATGCAGGCATTTATTGCCGAGGACCCTAGCCTAAATCAACAAAAGAAACGCATGCGCAGTATCGTCAGCAGTTTGCTAAAATCCTTGCCTCAATATCGGTAACAGGTCACCATTAACTTCACCCATTTAACCACTAAGCTTTGGATGTTCCACCCTATGAAAAAATGTAAGTTACTTGTTTTGTGTACCACTGTTTTTCTTGTTGCCTGTAAGGGCATTAATTTAGATGTATCCGAATTTAATACCTTCGACCCGAGCACGCAATCTACCTATAGCTGGGCCGCCAAGCCTTTTGCAAAAGATTCTCCCGCCGATGACAAAATGTTCCTGCTGGATTCTTCTTTGCGTCAGGTGTTGAATACACAGTTGTCGGCAAAGGGCTACCGCATGGTCGATAACAAACAGGCGGATTTTGTAGTGAGCTATTACTACTTCGCCCAAGTTTTTACCAATGAAGACAACACCATGGAGAGAGTCATTGGCGAGAATAAACGCTGGATGACCAGTGTACGCTTTGACGATTTAGAGAATATCGATTTCTCCGCTGCTGAAGACTCCACAGAAACTGCCAGCTTGGAAGTCAGTTTTGCCGACAGCTCCGGTAAAGTTATCTGGCGGGCTACAGCAAAAAAGGCGATAGAAAACCAGTTTGCAGACAGAGCCCAGTACGATGCAGTCATTGCGCGAGCGGTGAGCCGAATGCTGTTACATTTACCAAAAAAACAATGACATTATCCTACTCGACGTCAACACATAGTTAGTTCATTGTCCCAGCTGTAGCGAGATTGCACATTATGAAAATTGGTAGAGAGAAGCGTTCTTCAAATCCATTGCTAGCGCTGATAGTCGCCTCAACATTGGCTGCGCCAACCCTGGCGTCAAATCTCAATGTTAATGTTGAAGCAGGAAAATCCGATAGCACATCAAAGCAGCTAATCACAATTCCCTATGCCTTTTACAACAAAAATACCGGAGTTGCAGCGGCGGGCGTCGTCGCTGCAAACGGCCTGTTTCAACCTCAAGTAACGGCCTTGCTCAATGCCTTTGTCGGTTCCAACGGCACCACTAATCTTTTTTCCTATCTGTCCGACTACCAGCTACCCATAGGCGAAAGGCTTTTTGTCGACGCGATGTTTATGTATTCCGACTGGGGTGAGACGGAGTCTTTTCAGAACGGAAACCCAAATTATCTAGATGAACGGGCGGGCTCCAATGATTCTGACAAGGATGACTTTATCGAAGCAGAGGGCACCGATAAACATTTCAGATTGAAGCTAAAATATGTGCTGCCGATTGGCGATGGCAAACACTCACCTATTCATACCTACAAGGTGCGGCGAGGCTTATTAGAGCCTGGCTCCGGCTCTGGTGGCAATAATTGGAACCCCTTTAAGGGGGGCCGCTCGACAGTTGTGATTGAACCGTTCTACCGCAATCAAGACTTCGAGGATATCGCTACCAACGCTCATTTTCAGTCTGAAACTTCCGGTGTTAAGCTAAACCTTGAATACGACAATACCGACTGGTACCAGAACCCCAGTTCCGGCAGCAGACAAACAGTATCGGTAACAAGAGATTGGGGACAAAGCGATACGTCTTCAACCTGGACGGCAGTGCAGTTTGAGTGGAGTAAATACATTTCACTGGCACCGACAAGCAACTCGCGACAGCGTGTGTTGGCGTTGAATTTTTGGACCTCCGACGTACCTACCTGGAACTCTTCTAGCAGGAATGGCGAAGGGGTAGAGCAGTTTCACCGAGCGCCGCTATTTGAGGGCTCTACGCTCGGTGGCTTAGACCGCCAGCGGGGCTTTGCTACCAATCGCTTCAGTGATCGCTCAGCGGTCAATTATGCCGTCGAATACCGTCACTCCCCCATCAGCAATCCCTTTGCCAGCATGCCATTGGTCAATAAACTGTACATCCCCTGGTGGCAGTGGGTGGCCTTTGTCGAGGCCGGACGGGTGGCAGACAATTGGAGTTTCAACGACTTACATAAGGATATGAAAGTGAGCGCGGGTTTGGGTGTTCGCATCAACGTGTTTGGATTGATTATTCGAGCAGATGGCTCGGTGTCCGAAGACGGTGGTGCAGTGCAGATGTTTTTTAATCATACCTACTAGAACATTATTTGATCGCCTAGTATATCGTTCAGCCATCGCTAATTGGAGATCGATATTCAGTATTGATGTGAGCCGGCAA
>Ga0105356_10005352_pt1 | contig 12194 bp, 7 predicted proteins | sample GOMGulsemesocosm_3_FD_83502 | JGI IMG/M metagenome (GOLD analysis project Ga0105356, IMG submission 83502) | Methane-oxidizing microbial communities from mesocosms in the Gulf of Mexico - GOM9D Gulf of Mexico | ecosystem: Environmental > Aquatic > Marine > Cold seeps | place: Gulf of Mexico...
AAAGGGCCATCATCTTTCATATCGATATTGGTATCGTAGCCACTTAAAAATAGATTAGTGATAATAGCACCCGATTGTTTTTTGAATTGTAGTGCAGTTCCATCTACAGTAGATATGGCAGTTACATTTACAAACTTAGGATTGTTGTTTACCTTATCACCTTCAAATGCGGTTGAGAACCCCGTTTTAGTATGAGTAATATAAGTATTTGTAATTGTGCCATTCCAGCCTTCTGTCCAGTCAATAGCATCATCATCATTGTTCTCTAAATATAGATTTGAAGCCGATACTGTGCCACCAAAAAATTCAATGCCATCATCGGATCCATTAATCACAGCAATATTGTCTATGAGTGTTCCTGTGCCTACGGCATATAATGAGATCCCATTGTATTGTGATTCTGGGTTAATTTGAGCGCCAGTCCCAGTAATTTGTAGATAGCGAATAACACCCGAGCTATCGGAATCATTAGTTCCTCCATATAAGAACCCTCCAACTTCAGCTTCGGCATCAATACCTGCAGTGGTGGTTGCGTTTCCACAAATAGTTAATCCACCCCAGTCTCCAGGATTACCGTTGATAGAGGACATGATTACGGGATTTGAAGGGTTCCCATTTATGTTTATTTCACCGCCTTTTAATACAGCAATATATACATCTGTACCGCCATTATCTGCTATTATTTTGGTGCCTGCAGGAATGTTCAACTTGGCGCCTTCGGCAATAATAAATTGTCCTGTTAATGCATATTGTGTATTTGGGTCCAGTGTATAGGTTTCTTCTAAAGTGCCTTTCATTTCACCCGCAATTAAATTTTCTATAACTTGTGCTTCCGGTGGTATAATAGGATCTGGGTCATCACTGCTGCTGCAACTGGTTACTGTTAGTATTGCTAAAACAGCTGTTGTACTTAATAATTTTACGACTAATTTTTTCATCTTTATATTTTATAATTTGTTTGTTTTACAAAGGAAAACCCCTTGTCTTTTGTTAACCTTAATTGAAGATTAAACCTAGGTTATGCTTTTAGAATAAGTTGGTGTTTATGTTAGCTAAAAGTTAATTAGAAACTATACTTAAGACTTAAGTTGAATTGACTGCCTTTTTTGTAAGAACTCAGGATCTCATTGGTAGATACTGAGGTGTTGATGTTTCTAATTTTTTGTGTTTGTTCGATACTAGGGTTTAACAAATTGCTAGCAATGAGTTTTAATTCTAATGCCTTTGATAGTTTTTTACTTAGTACTAAATCCATACTGAAGAATCCCTTCTCAATGATTTCATTATTAAAAAGCATATCACTATTTGTGAAATCTTCTGGAGATCCTAAAGCAAATATTTTATCCGAAGCATAATTACCCGTTAGGGTTGCAATAAATGCGTTTTCAGTTTGACTATGGTAGCCTAAGGATGCATTCAAAATTAAATCCGAGGCGCCTTGTAAATCAGTTTCTGTACTAGTGTTATACTGGAAATTTGTTTTCAAATCTTGATTAAACCACATTTTGCTCAGGTTGGCGTTCAGGTTTAATATGCTTTTTTCATCTTCGTTTTCAATGAGGTTTAATCGAGTTTCTAATTCGATCCCAAAGACATTGGCTTTTTTACCGGTATTGGCATATTCAAAGATCCCAGAAGACCCTCGCGTTTGTGCTAAGTTGATAGGATTCTTAATTTGCTTGAAAAAGGTAGTTGCTGAAATTAATTCACTTTCCTTTGGAAAGAATTCCCACTTTAAATCGATGTTGGTTACATCCGATTTTTCTAAATCTGGATTCCCTCGGGTTACACGACCCGTTGGAGACACATATTCAAATGGGGCAAGTTCTTTAAATTCAGGAACTGTCTGTGTAAGGCTTGCTGCTAGTCGTAAAAAATGCTTTTCCTTGAGTTGGTATTTAAGGTTGATGCTCGGAAATATTTCAGCATAGTCTTTAGTAATAGATCCAACACGACCAACATAGTTAGCTACATCCCATAATATTTTAATATGGTCTTTCTCAAAACGCAAACCAATATTACCGGAAAGGGACTTGTTAATCCCAAAATCCAAATTGGCAAATCCAGCATAGATATTTAAATTGGCAGTGTATCTGTCTGCAGCTCTTTCTCTTAGGATTAATCCCTTGTTGAAATTGTCTGTTGTAAAAGTTTTAGAAAATTGATCGACAGTTCCAACTTGAAAATCTCGGGCTCTAACGCCTATGAATAAAGAGTTAAACTGTCGTTCCTTTTGTCGAATATTAGCGCCAATATTGAGTTTATAGGGGTGGATTTCGTCCTCATCAAGCTTCCCAAATGTAATTGCATCTATGAGGTAGCCGTTGGTTTCGACATCTTCAATTTTCTGGCTCGATTTGCGCTGTTGGAAATCTCCAACATGTGCGTATTGAACGGTATTAGCGTCAAGAATATTAGCTTCATTTCTTATTCGGTTAGGCTCTTCTGCTAATACGAAATTATATCCAGCAGCCCATTTAAGCTGGTTGTTTTCAGTGATGTTATGAGTTCCAAGAATTTGATTTATTATCAAGGTGGTTTGCTTAAAGTTTTGATCTCTAACAAAAGCACCCTCTTCTTGAGGATCTTGGTCAAAGACATAACCCAATCCATTTCGTCCTTGTTCGTAGACTTTGTCAATGCCTTTATTTACAGCTAAAAAATTATATGAAATTCTATGATTATTATTTAATTTTAGCTTGGCATTAAGGTAGGCTGTGGTATTTGTTTTTGATGTAAAAGATTCGGTATCAGAAAAGGCATTGTCTAAAATGTTTGCCCTGTAGCTTCTAAAACTTCCATTTTGATATTCAAATAATTTTGAATGTGAGACAGCAGAAAAAAGGCCTAAGTCTCGATTGAGAAATTTAATTTTTTTCCCTCCAGAAAAAGAAATGCCATAGTTAAATGGTTTCGATTGTTGTATAGGGTCCCAACCTTGTTTTGTCATTAAATCGACGGTTGCAAATTGTTTTTTATGAAATCCAAGGGAGATATCTCTACTAATAATACTCCTTTTAAAATCCCCATCAAGACTTGAAATATTAGAATTGGTTCCAGTACTTAAAGTGATAGTGAATTCCTTTTTAGAATAACTTTTAGACATAATATCTACATTTCCTGAGGCCTGATCAGCATAGCCAGAAGTTGTATACGTCTTGCTGACTCCAATATTCTGAATTAAATTTGTTGAAAATAAACCGAGATTGATGTTTTTATTTTCAATATCATCAGAGGGAATCGCTAAGCCGTTCATTGTTGTCGATAGATAGCGATCACCTAATCCTCTAATATAAATATCACCTGAGCCTTCACTCTTGGTCACCCCAGATATTTTTGTCGTTGCATTAGCGGCATTAGAAACTCCAATTTTTGACAATCTTTCAGAACCGATACTTTCCTTTATGGATACCGCTTTTTGTTGCGCCAATAACAGGGCAACTTCGGTTTCTCTTTTGGTTGTCGTTGTAATTAAAATTTCATCGAGATTTGCCAAACTGGCGTCCATTGAGATATTGATTACATTGGTCTTATTGGCAGTAATCTCTGTAATTATTTCTTGAGTTTCATAGCCTACAAAACTGAATTGTAGGGTGTATTGACCTGGGCTTAAATTTTCAAAAATATATAGCCCATCAAAATCGGAGGTCGTCCCGGTGGTCGTTCCTTTTATTAAAACATTTGCAAAGGCAAGCGGTTCATTGTTGAATGCGATGTCTGTTAACTTTCCTGCAACAGCACCAGTGTTTTGAGCATAGGAAATCGATGCTGCTAACATTAATAATAGTGTAATTTTTTTCATTAGTTTTTGTACGTTTTCTATGAACAAAGAAACCGACCCATTGTAAAGAAGTGGTTAATCGAAGGTTAAACCTAGGTGTTAAATACATTATATAATTGTTACCTGAAGCTTAGATTAATATTATCTGACAACATAAAATTAACATTGAATCATTATGAAGCCATAGTTAAATCATAGGGCTTATGAATGAAAAATAATTATCTTGTGCACGTTTAATATGCTACTATGAATTGGGAACAATTACTCTCCTTGAAGCGTTATGGAGATACGAATAAACGCTTACGAAAAGAACAAGATGAGACTCGATTAGGGTTTGAAGTTGATTTTGATCGCATCATTTTTTCTTCAGAATTTAGAAGTCTTCAAGATAAAACTCAGGTTATTCCATTATCCCAAACTGATTTTGTACATACGCGTTTAACTCATAGTTTGGAGGTTAGTGTAGTAGGCCGTTCCTTAGGTCGACAAGTTGGCTTGAGAGTTTTGGAAAAGTATCCTCATTTAAAAGAAGTACACGGGTTTCAAGCCAATGATTTTGGAGCTATAGTCGCCTCCGCTGCATTGGCACATGATATTGGGAATCCGCCTTTTGGTCATTCAGGAGAGAAGGCTATAGGTCAATTTTTTTCTGATGGAAAAGGCAAAGACTTTGGTTCAGAATTATCGAAAAAAGAGTATCAAGATTTATGCGATTTTGAAGGTAATGCAAATGGGTATAAAATAGTTACACAAACCCGAAAGGGAAGAGAAGGAGGATTGCGATTAAGTTATGCTACTCTTGGAGCCTTTACAAAATACCCTAAGGAATCTTTACCTAAAAAGGCAACGGCTCATATCGCAGATAAAAAATACGGTTTTTTTCAAAGTGAAAAAGAAGGCTTTATAGATATGGCAAACGAATTAGGCCTGAAACAAACACGGTCTGGGAAGGACCTGAGCTATGCGAGGCACCCTTTGGCATTTTTAGTCGAAGCCGCCGATGATATTTGCTATACGATTATCGACTTTGAAGATGGTATTAACCTTGGATTAATACAAGAAGAGTTTGCCTTAGAGTATCTTATTAAATTAGTGAAAGGCGCTATTAATACCAGTAAATATCACAGCTTAACAAATACTCAAGACAGAGTGAGTTATTTGAGAGCACTGGCTATAAATGCCTTAATTAACGAAGCCGTTAGTGTTTTTATGGTTCATGAAGAAGCTATTTTAGAAGGAAGTTTTGCTACTGCTTTATTAGATAAGAGTAAATATGAAGCTCAAATAAATGACATCCTTAAATTAAGTATTGAAAATATTTATCAGTCCAAAGAGGTCATCGATAAAGAAATTGCAGGTTACGAAATCATTACCAAACTATTGGATACTTTTATCAGCGCAGTAAATAATGTGTATCATGGAAATCCATCCAATTATGATAAGCTCATCGTTAAAACCTTGCCTAAAACAATTACAATAGATGATAGTCAACTTTATGATAGGCTTTTAAATGTCTGTCATTATGTGGCATCCTTATCAGATAGTAATGCGGTGTTGAGCTATAAGAAATTAAAAGGCATGACCTTTTAAATTGGTAAGGCCTTTTATGGTCGGCGATTTTCGATTTCTGTTTTGGGGTCTCTAGTTTTTAATATGAAGTCTATAATAGAGCGCTTATTGTTTTCTTGATATTTACGGGGTCTAAAGCGGCTTCAAATTGAAGTTCCTGAACCGTTCCATGCTCAATAAATTGATCTGGAACTCCTAAGAGTTTAATGTTGTTTTTATAGTTATTTTGGGCTGCAAATTCTAAGATTGCGGAACCGAAACCTCCATTTATAACGCCATTTTCAATGGTAATTATAGATTCATGGGATTTAAAGACCTCGTGAAGCATGGTCCCATCTAAGGGTTTTACAAATCGCAGATCATAATGAGAGACCTTTAAACCCTGAATGGCTTCACTTACATTTTTGGCAATGGCTCCAATGCTTAATATTGCAATTTTTTCCCCTTTTACTAATGCAACTCCTTTTCCGATTTCAATTTTTGAAAATGATTGTTTCCAGTCTTTAGTAACGCCTCTTCCTCTAGGATAGCGTATCACTAATGGATTGTTTAAACCGAGTTGAGCGGTATACATAATATTTCGTAACTCGACTTCATTTCTGGGAGCAAAAATAATGAGGTTTGGGATACATCTTAGATAGGCTAAGTCAAAAATGCCATGATGGGTAGCACCATCTTCTCCAACCAGTCCGGCGCGATCTAAACAAAAGATAACGGGTAAATTTTGTAAGGCGACATCGTGTATGACTTGGTCATATGCCCTTTGTAAAAAGGTAGAGTATATATTGCAAAAAGGAACTAATCCTTGGGTTGTCATTCCTGCGGCTAGCGTAACCGCATGTTGTTCTGCAATTCCGACATCAAAGGCTCGTTCTGGAATTTCTTCCATCATATATTTTAAGGAACTCCCCGTTGGCATCGCAGGGGTAATCCCTACAATGTTTTTATTGTCTTTAGCAAGTTCAACAATTGTGTGTCCAAAAACGTCCTGATATTTTGGCTGACTAGAATCAGATTTGGCTAGTAATTCACCGGTTCTTGCGTCAAATTTTCCAGGAGCATGATAAACCACCTGATTTTCTTCTGCCTGTTTTAATCCCTTGCCTTTTGTGGTAATGAGATGTAAAAATTTCGGACCCTTAACAGACTTTAAGCGCTGTAATTCGGAAATGATGGCATTGATATCATGACCATCAATAGGCCCTGAATAATTGAAATTTAAGGCCTCAAAAATATTGTCTTGCTTTTGAGTCCCTTTTTTAACATTGGTTAAATATTGTTTTAAGGCACCAACACTTGGGTCAATACCAATGGCATTATCATTTAGAATAACCAATAAATTAGCCTTTGAAACTCCTGCATGATTGAGCCCTTCAAAAGCCATTCCGCTAGCTATGGAAGCATCTCCGATAACGGCAATATGATGTTTGTCTTCGCCTTTAATCTGGGAGGCAATCGCCATTCCCAATGCCGCCGAAATTGAGGTTGATGAATGTCCGACACCAAAAGCATCATAAGCACTTTCCTCACGTTTTGGAAAACCTGAAAGGCCTCCTTGTTGTCTATTGGTATGAAAATTTTCTTTTCTTTCGGTTAGTATTTTATGGCCATAAGCCTGATGGCCAACATCCCAAATCAACAGATCTTTTGGGGTGTTAAAGACATAGTGAAGTGCTACCGTCAATTCAACAACACCAAGGCTTGCGCCGAGATGACCTTCTTTTGTGGCCACAATATTAATGATAAACTCGCGTAATTCTTTAGCAAGCTGAGGGAGCTCTTCTTGATAAAGATTGCGTAAATCATTAGGGGAATTTATATTTGATAATAAATTGCTCATAGGATACAAATGTACGTTTTGAAATCGTATTTTTATAAGATAATTGTTCTTCCTAATTTGAAGAAACAAGATTAGTTATTTAAATAATGGAAAATCCTTTTGACGATATTTATTTTATGAAAAAAGCATTTCAGGAAGCTGAAATTGCATTTGATAAAGGCGAAATTCCAGTTGGAGCTGTTGTTGTTATAGATAATAAAATAATTGCTAGAGCTCATAATTTAACTGAAACCCTAACCGATGTAACCGCTCATGCCGAAATGCAGGCTATTACCGCTGCGGCTAATTATTTAGGAGGTAAATACCTTCAGAATTGCACCTTATATGTCACCCTAGAGCCTTGCCAAATGTGTGCTGGAGCCTTGTATTGGAGTCAAATTAGCAACATTGTTTACGGGGCAAAAGATGAACATCGTGGGTATCACACAATGGGGACCAAACTACATCCTAAAACCAAAATTAAAGGCGGAATTCTTGCCGAGGAAGCTTCACAATTGATGAAACGCTTTTTTATTGAAAAGCGTAATTTAAATTAGAATACAGTTCTTATTTCGTTCGTGGTGTTAATATATCTTTCTCGAAATCAGTCATCAAGACTTTTTTTTAGTAACTTTAAAAGATTCAAAACACCATCTTAACCTAGCTTTCTTAAATTTTAAAGGGATGAAACTTTACAAATACTTAAGTATAGGATTAATCTGTGTATACGCATGTTCTAATGTAGACGATTCGAGTAGTACGACAGAACAAAACCAAATGATCGATCCACGTGACGAACAGGTTTATAAAATTGTTACCATAGGATCCCAAACCTGGTTTGCTGAAAATTTAAATTTTGACACCGGAGATGAAACGAGTAGGTGTTATAAAGATAATGCGACGAATTGTTTTTCTTATGGACGCTTATATGAGGGTTTCGCTGCTCAAACGGTTTGTCCAGAAGGCTGGCATTTGCCATCGGTAGAGGAGTGGCAAACCCTATTTGATTATTTGGGAGGGACTAATGTCGCTCATGTGTTTTTAACACCCTATAGCGTTCAACAAGATATCCCCATTGATTTTAATCTATTAGCAGGAGGGCGATATTTTGCGAATTTTCAATATATAACAACCAGAGGATTTTATTATACCTCTACAGATGGTGGGCTACCAAATTCATTCAAATATATGACGTATACGCTTGGATTATCCGTGTCTCTTAATGCTACAGCAAGTGCTGCTATTATGCATAGTTGTAGATGTATTGAGGATTAATTAAAAAAATCAAAGGGCCTTATTGCTGCTCCTCATGGTCTCGCATTTTGTCCAAATTTTCCTTGGTAAGCATATAATCCTGTACATTTTTCCCTTTCCATCTGTAATAAGAAAATAGTGGAAAGACAATTACAAACAAGCCTATGACTCCAAAGCCTATGAGTTTTTGAGAGTAGTCAAGGTCTGTGAAATATCCTGCTAGAATACTAGCGATACATGCGAAAAATAAAAAGCCTATAAGATATTTCATCGGTATGTGTTTAGTGTTTTTAGGCTTAATGCTAAATTCATATTTTGAGATCGAGTAGGTCAAAAAAGAAGCATTATGCTTTTACTTGGTAAAGTTAATTAATTGTCGTCTATAGGCAGTTAATAATTTAGATTTTGATACAAATCCATAGTAATTCCCGTTTTTAATTACTGGTAAATTCCAAGCAGAGGAATTTTGAAATTTGTCCATTACCGTTTGCATGGAATCACTTTCATAAATAATGGTATCCGGAGGATTATGCATATGGGTGTTTACTGTAGTTGTATTATAAAGTGATTGGTCAAACATAAACTCCCTGACATCATCCAATAATATAATCCCGACAAGTTGTTGTTGACTATTTGTAACAGGAAAGAGGTTTCTGGTAGATTTAGCAACTCCATCATGCAACATTTCTCCTAGGGTCATTTTCGGATTTAAGGTGATAAAATTCTTTTCTATAACGCTATCCAGATTCATTAAGGTGAGCACCGTCTGATCTTTATTATGAGTTAGAAGTTGTCCTTTTTTTGCGAGTTCTCTAGTGTAGATGGTATGGTCTAAGGTGTTTTTTGTGATAATAAAAGAGATGGCTACGGTAATCATTAGAGGGACAAATAATTCATAACCACCTGTAATTTCAGCAATTAAAAAGATAGCGGTTAGCGGAGCATGCAAGACGCCAGCGATGAGGCCAGCCATACCAATCAGGGTAAAGTTGGTTTCGGATACTTGTAAACCAAAACCTATATTGTTTATAATTTTTGCAACGACATTGCCTAGAGCACTTCCCATAACTAAGGTTGGAATAAATACACCTCCAACGCCGCCGGCAGCAAAGGTAGTGGTCATGGCTACCGCTTTGAAAAATGTAATTCCGACCAGAAGTGCTATGATAACCCATATATTGTCAATAAAGTCATCAAAAGGTGTTTGTCCTAATGCATGTAAATGATCCCCTGCCAAGAGATCGTTTATAAAACCAAAGCCTTCACCATACAATGGTGGAATAAAATAAAGCATTATTCCAATGGCAAGACCTCCAATAATTAGTTTTTGAAGTCGGGTTTTAAACCTTTCGAAAAAGGACATGATGGCGAAATACATCTTCGTAAAATAGATGGAAGCGAATCCGGTTCCAATGCCTAATACAATATAAAACAGCGTGTCTTTGAGTTCAAATTTATCGCTGATATTAAAGTTGAAAATAAGCTCATCACCTAAAAAGAAATAGGAGGTAAGAACCGATGATACTGATGCGATTAATAAAGGGAGTAAGGATGCGAAAGTCAGGTCTAAACTAAAGACTTCCACGGCAAAGATAATCGCTGCTATGGGCGATTTAAAAATCGAAGAAATAGCCGCTGCAGTTGCACAGCCTATGAGTAATGTTCGTGTTTTTCTATCGATATGGAATACTTTGCCAATATTTGAACTTATGGCCGATCCAGAGGCTACTGCAGGGCCTAATAGCCCTACCGAACCACCAAAGCCTACGGTTAATGGAGCGGCAATTAAAGGATAATATATTTTACTTGGATGTAATACCCCTGCTTTTTTTGATAAGGCATAGAGTATCGAGGGTATCGCATGTTCGAAAGGTTTTTTAGAGACGTATTTTATAAATAAAAAGACTAAAAATAAACCGACAATAGGCAAGATGAAATAGAGCTGGTTTCGAGAAAAGATAATCCCATCTTCTAAGAGGGCCTCAATGGTGAATGTGATATTTTTTAATATCACTGCGGCCAACCCAGAGAGCAATCCTACCAAAATACTCAATAAAAATACGAAGTTTTTTTGTGAGATATGTTTGTATCTCCAAATTAAAAAACGGGTGATTCGATTTTTTTTAGGCATCACATAAAGCTAATAAAAAAATCCTGCAATAAGCAGGATTTAATTATTATGATTTTAAATTGAGTTTTAAGCTTAACTCCGTCAGCTGATTATCGTCAATTGATGCAGGGGCATCGATCATGACATCTCGACCGGAATTATTTTTCGGGAAGGCGATATAATCACGAATGGTTTCTTGACCACCAAGGATGGCTACTAATCTGTCAAGCCCAAAAGCGAGTCCGCCATGTGGTGGTGCTCCGTATTCAAAAGCATTCATTAAAAAGCCAAATTGTGCTTTTGCTTCTTCAGGAGTAAATCCTAAATAATCAAACATTAAAGCCTGTGTCGCCTTGTCGTGAATTCTAATAGAACCACCTCCAATTTCATTTCCGTTTAATACTAAATCGTAAGCATTAGCTTTTACAGCTCCCGGGTCTGTCTTTAAAAGTTCAATTTGTCCAGGTTTAGGTGAGGTAAACGGATGATGCATTGCATGGTAACGCTCCGTGTCTTCATCCCATTCCAATAAAGGGAAATCTACAACCCATAATGGTGCAAATTCTTTCGGATTACGAAGCCCTAAACGCTCTGCTAATTCCATACGTAAGGCACTTAATTGTGTTCTTACTTTAGAGGTATTGCCTGAAAGCACACAGATGAGATCCCCAGGTTTGGCTCCCGTTGCTTCTGCCCATTTTGCCAGGTCTTCCTGATCGTAAAATTTATCTACGGATGATTTATAAGTCCCGTCTTCATTACAACGCACATACACCATTCCTAAAGCACCAACTTGTGGGCGCTTAATCCAATCGATTAATTTGTCAATCTCTTTTCTTGAATACTGATTTGCGCCAGGTACAGCAATACCCACAACGAGTTCAGCTTGGTTAAATACATTGAATGCCTTATGTTGAGCGACTGCATTTAGTTCTCCAAACTCCATTCCAAACCGAATGTCTGGTTTGTCATTTCCATAACGTTGTATGGCTTCATCAAAAGTCATTCTAGGGAATGCATCAATTTCAACACCATTGACTTCTTTTAATAAATGACGTGTTAGGCCTTCAAAAGCATTTAAAATGTCCTCTTGTTCAACAAAAGCCATTTCGCAGTCTATTTGCGTAAACTCTGGTTGCCTGTCGGCGCGTAAATCTTCATCTCTAAAACATTTGACAATTTGAAAATATTTATCCATCCCTCCAACCATAAGCAATTGCTTAAAGGTTTGTGGTGATTGTGGTAAGGCGTAAAATTGACCTTCATTCATTCTTGATGGCACGACAAAATCACGCGCACCTTCCGGCGTGGATTTTATTAAATACGGGGTCTCAACTTCAATAAACCCTCCTGAAGACAAATAATTTCTAACTTCCTGAGTGACTTTATGTCTGAAAATTAAATTGTTTTTAACAGGGTTTCGTCGTATGTCTAAATAACGATATTGCATACGTAATTCTTCCCCACCATCTGTATTATCTTCAATTGTAAAGGGAGGAACTAAGGCTTGATTTAAAATGCTTAGTTCTGAAACTAAAATTTCAATATCTCCAGTTGGTAAATTAGGGTTTTTAGAGGCGCGTTCTATAACGGTACCTTTAACTTGAACCACAAATTCACGACCAAGTGATTTTGCTTGCTCCATGATAGATATTGAAGAA
>Ga0105356_10005354_pt1 | contig 12190 bp, 7 predicted proteins | sample GOMGulsemesocosm_3_FD_83502 | JGI IMG/M metagenome (GOLD analysis project Ga0105356, IMG submission 83502) | Methane-oxidizing microbial communities from mesocosms in the Gulf of Mexico - GOM9D Gulf of Mexico | ecosystem: Environmental > Aquatic > Marine > Cold seeps | place: Gulf of Mexico...
AAAAAGGCAAAATTGGGCCCTGAAGATCTAAGGTGGTTAAAAATAAAGTTTGCGGTCAACAAAAAGCTAACAAGGGTGTTCAAGTCGGACTCGTAACAGCTTGCTCGGTTCCACTTCATTTCACATTTTAGCAAGCTATTACTCGCCGCTTAAAACGGCGTTATAAAGCCCAAATATGACTCTAGCGCAAATTGCCTTTTTAGTTCTTTGGCCTATCTTTTCTCTGATGGGAATAATTGCTGTATACAAAAACAGAAAGCATAACAGCAAAGAGCGTTTTTTCTTCTCTGTTATGTTTATAATTGTTCCCATTTTATCTGCATTGCTTTATCTTTTAGTAACTTACAGAGCTAAAGTGCTTTTCTGGTCTAACTCTGCCACAAAAGACCAAATGTGGATTGCTAAATCTGACATTGGCCATGATTCAACTGATGGAGATTCTGGAACAAGTAGTGGAGAGTAGGCTCTTATAACAAGAGACTATGGCCTTAGCAATACAAATCTAATCTGAATCTACGATATTACAATAATTCCGAATGTCTCTTATGTGGTAATTCACTGACGTCTTCAAAGTGCGGTATTACGGAAGTCCATATAGTTAAATAATAAGTGTTATCAAAAGATCATCTTGCTTGAGTGAATTTTAATTCATAGTCTATAATTAAATACGAAATCTCAGTCATGAAAATTCTATACCTCTACTGAAAAAGCTCATAAAAATCATCTTCTAAGTCAGTGTAGTCTTCCAAAGATAGACCTACAATATCAAGTACATCATCATGAACGTCCTCCCAGTCTGGTGACTCATTTTGTCGCTTGACTCGTTCAACCATATTTTCAGCGATTTTTAGTACAGCATAAATTAACTGCTCCTGAGCATCACTATTGTATTGTAAATATTTAGGTTCATGATGCTGAACAATTAATTTGCAAATACCCTTAGGTAAATGCCAAGAAGAAGCAACGTAGTATCCTAATACTGTATGATTAGTCCCATAATGCTTTTCTTCCAATTTTACAGAATTATTCCCTTGCTTATTTGCCTCCATCAATACTTCTTTATAATTTGGATATTTGAGAGCTAACAGTGGAATGCCACAATCATGAAACAAACCTATGCTATACAACATATCAACAGGCGCTTCATTTTTTACTTTGTTGCCGATATAACTCATTGCGTTGGCAATATCTAGAGCATCATTCCAAAACCTTTCGAGTGAAATGCTAGAGGTCCCCTTAAAAGAAGCCTTTAATAATAATGCTGTGACTAAACCATTAATCGTTTTTAAGCCAAGCATCATTACTGCTTGTTTAATTTCAGATATTCTTCTATTCATGCCATAAAATGGTGAGTTGATGATTTTTAATATAGCTGCAGATAACCCTACATCACTAGAAATAAGACTGGCTATTTGTTCAATATCAGGTTCATCTAATTCCATTAATTCTTGAACATGTGTGAGTATTTCTGGTTTTACAGGGATTTGAAAACTTGAAACTACTTCTGACATTTTTTTATTATCTAGATCGAACATATCAGTTGCCTCAATTTACCTATATGAATAGGTACAAATACATTATTTTTATTACTTATTTATTGATTATAGATTAGAATTCCATTTTAATGGAGTTAACGTGAACCAGCGAATAATAATGTCCACTTACGTCTAATATAACACCTTATTTTGACTAGTTTTGGAGAATTGGTTTAGTCCTCTATGTGCATTCGAGACATAAAGGCTTGCTGAATGTTAAAACCAATTTTCCGATCATATAGCGGGCATAAATTTCAGACTCCTATGGTACAAAGGGGCACTAAGTGCCTTAGAAAATATGGTAACTTTTTCACACAAAGACTATACCTACAAGTAGTTGACAATGCCCCTTTCAAAATTTATTCCTGCTATTGTTATTCAATCATTGACGTTAGATTTTCTAGAGGCGGAGAATAAAGTAGACCATAATTATAGGTTACAAACCCTCATAAACGTTCGGTTTTTGTGGCTGATTTAAACAATTTTAATAATTAAGCCTTAAAAATATTGGCTTGAATATTGGTAGTGTTTTAGTGTCAATAAGTTAAGATAATGCCAAAATAATAAGATAAATAAGCCACATAATAAATAATGCGTTATAAATTTAATGAATTTGAATTTGACAGTACACATTTGCTACTGACTAAAAATGGCGAGGCACTGGCAATTCGTCATACTGAAGCCAAAGTATTAGCAGTGTTACTTGAAAAAATTGAGACTGTGTTAAGCAAAGAAGATATTCTATCTCATGTTTGGGAAAACAAAATAGTATCTGACCAAGTTGTTTTTCAAAACATCAGTAACTTACGGAATTTGTTTGGTAACGAGGCCATTAAGACTTTTCCAAAACGCGGTTACAAATGGCAACTAAGCACCGAAGTTATATCGCTTGAAACCAAAAATACACCAGGAAATCAGCATTCACAAAACGTATTAGGCTCTTCGCAACAACCCCATCGATCGATACAAGCCCAAAAGCGACATTTATGGCAATTTGCTGTTTTATTCTGTATTTTTTTTATCACTGTTAGCCTTATTTACTCGCAAAGCGAGTTCGTGCAAGAAAACCCAGATTCAAAGACGAAGTTGGCGTATATCCCAATGACTAACCTTGACGATAAGATCAACAACATAGATGAAAACGTCATGCTTGAAGGCATTATTTTTGAAAACAATACTGACTTTGAATTTACTGAGCTATCCCACCTAAATACTGAATTATTCGAAGATGCAATAGAGATTGAGTACCCCAAATTATCGAAGGATCACCCCTTTATATTAAGCAGCAAGATCCGTACATATAAGCAACAAACTTATTTAGATTTTATGTTAAAAGGCCCTGCTTCAAATTGGAAGGGGCATTTATCCGGCCCGTCAAGAAAAGACGTTATCGAGCAATTGCAACAACATTTAAAACAGCAAGTTATTTATGACTTAACCAGTAAACTTCAGCCCGCTGAGGTTAGACAAGCAAAATTATCAATTGCCCATCAAGTCTCGCCAAACGACCCTATCATTCTGCGAAAACTAAGCATGAGCTATCTTGATACCGATGAACTTGAAAAAGCGATGGTAATGGCAGAAAAACTCATTAATCTTGCTAAATCTCAAAATAACACCCAGCACATGGGAATAGCACTGCTTTATCAGGCCAAGTTACTATCAATAAAAAAATTGTTTGACTTAAGTTCAATAAAATTGAAATTAGCCATAGAGCAATTTGAAAAAATAGACGACTTAAGACATCAAGCACGTGCTTGGTACAGCCAATATTGGCTTTATCACCAGCAGCAAAATTACCCTGCAGTTAAAGCCAGTTTACTAAAATCTGCACAATTTTCTTATGATGCCAAAGATAAACTTGGTGAAATACAAGCCCTCACCAATTTATCTCTGATGGCACATAACTATCAGGTCGATAGTGATAAATACCTTTATTTACAACAGGCTGAAAACAAGATAAATGCTTACCAGTTGCCTGTTTATCATTATGCGTTGATATCGTTCCGTTATGCGAATTTCGCTAAAACGTTATCGGAAAAAGAACCTCATTTAAAACAGGTGCTCAAATATACCGCGTTAACACCTGAGCATTGGACTGCACGGCTTAGTAGAAGGCAATTAATGCAACATTACCTAGCGCAAAATCGACTGGTTGAAGCCCAAAGCTTGGTAGAAAGCATCAACTCAGACAATTACCACAACTCTTATTTAAAAACATTAATCGCACAGGCTACACAACAAACCAATGAAATGATCAGTCACGCTCAGCGTACTTTTGAACAGGCGCAATTAGCGGGAAACCGCTCCATGAGCTTAGATATAGCACTACTTTTATGTGGCCAAAATGTGAACTATGATTTTTACTTGCAGTACATTAAAGACAATGCAACCGCACCTTGGCGGAGTATGAATGAAACAAAATTGCTAGCGCTTAATCCCTAAGAAGGTGGTACGCGAATGACCACCAATTTAGTTTTAGCTTGATGCAGTAAAGCCCGGGTTTTTACCTACTTGCAATCACACAAACATTCACATTATAGCATCATAGGTTTTATTCATGACTTCAATGGAAATATTGTTATTATTCTTAGTAGCCACTATTCGATTGACCTTAAGTTGTTTCTTTCGGACAAAATCAATAAAGGTTCTGGTGTAATTAGGTATTACCTTAGCAATAGTATTATCGAAAGCAATATGAAGAAAATGTGCTTGAAAAATAATCCCGCTGTCCTTGAAATAAACAAAGCTTTGTCGCTTAGAATGCATATTTTCTAAAACATAAAAATGGGCACCATCCATGACTTGCTCATGTTTAATGGTTTGAAATTTAAATATATTGATGTCGTCAGCAAATCGTGGATACGCTTTGATGGCAGCGATGCTATATTCGTCAGCATGGATCACAATCCCCAGTTTGGCAAAGGTTTCCAACCCTCCAATTTGTTGGCTATGGGGGTGGGTAACATAAACTGAGGTGATTTTTTTGCTTGGAAACTGTTCACCAATAAGCTTAATAGTTTCTTCTGCTAACTCAGGATAGCCACTGGCACCAAACACCATAATTTCATTGCCATTGACTTTAAATAAACTGTTGAGGAAGCCTGAAGAGTAGGTAACCAGATAAAGGCCTGCTGCAACTTCTTTTGACACCAGGGTTCCGTCCCTTTCAGGGATTATAGGGCCATATCCTGGTGGAACTTGAAGTTTGGTAGGATCCACTTTCTCAATGATATCAAATTTATCATTGAAGCTTATGTAAGCTGGTACCGTTGCTCCATCATAGAATTTATTTACGGATCGAGCATAGGTTAAACCTCTTGTCGTTTGATAATCATCATAGACATAGATTGCGCGCCTTGTTTTGTTGTTGATCGAGACCAATTGCAATGGATTGTTACCAAATTCATACACGATCACATTATTATCAGAGGTTTTATGTGTGAGGGTTATTGTTCCCGGTTTACTGTCCTGAAGAAGGGTAATACTTCCCTTAATATTGATTTCCTCAAGCAAAGGCCTTACCGCTAGAAAGTCGACATTCATGATATTATGGCTAATAAATCTATCAAAGTTACCCATGCCTTTATTGAGAATACGTTTGCCCTTATAGCTGCCATTTCTTTCATAGGAAAAGCTTTCTTTATCATTTTGGAATTGGACAAAATCGTTTAGCCGGCCACTTGAAGAATATAGTATATCATTGTCATAAAACTGTTTTTTAGCCATATCAACTTCAACCATTCTTACTGACATGACTCTATCTGGTGCTTGATAATCCCAATAATCATGACTTCTATATTGTTTGTTTAAGAAGTGATAGTTCAGTGAGTAGGTTTTAATTTGAAGAGTGTTTTGATAGTGGGTTTTGAGCTTAGCCAAAAAGTCTTCAGGCTCTCCTTCGAATGCTGATACTGTTGATATTGCGATTGTGAATAATGTCATGCAAGAAAATGCAAAGTTACGTGAATAACGGACTAGATTTATTTTCATAGATAATACCTTAAGTTTAAGTTACCTTCACAATATGAAAATTAACTTTAAAGGTCTTATCAAAAAGATATTATTTATGAAAATAGATTTTTGATAGGTGTATATTTCTGTTTTTTATGTGAAAACAGAAATTTACAACCTGTGTTTAGGTGGCGAAAACGAGATAGAAAAATACAGTTAATGTCAGCTATCTTAAAGGATAACTGACATAAAAGTGGAGGTGATTGTTCTAATAACTTAGACCATTTTGTGGTATTTTCTCACGTCTTCAAAGTGCTTTTTGCTGACGTAAAATCACTTCCTTAAATTTGCTCTATACTATTAATAGTTATAATTTCTTTCCATCTAACTCTTTAATTTAATCGATTGTTTATGCGGGGACATGTACTTGCTACTCAACAAAATAAGAAGTGGAACTGGATACCTCATATGCATAGTAATAGCACTCGCGATTATTATTCTTATTATTTTAAGTTATTATTACTTAACTTTACCAACAACCAAAGTAAGTAACGTCAAGCTGTCTCAAACTACTTTCCATAGTGTAAGAGTTAGAGGAGCTATCCAGCCCATACCTAAAAAAATAACGACAAATATTAAATGGGTTGAATTAGGTAAAGCTCTTTTTAATAGTAAATTACTGTCGAAAGACAATACTATTGCTTGTGCATCTTGTCATTTAATTAAACATGGAGGCGATGATGGATTTCAATTTTCAACAGGTGTGAATAACCAGCAAGGCACGCGTAATAGCCCTACAATATTAAATGCGGTATTTAATTTTCGTCAATTTTGGGATGGACGTAGTAAAAATTTAACAGAGCAAATTTCAGACCCCATTAATAATCCCATCGAAATGGCGACAAATTGGCCTGATGTTATAGCTAAACTTAATCAATCTTCAACATTTAAACAGGCATTTAAGCGTGTTGGTAACGAGAATATTAACCAAAAAAATATTGTCAAAGCGATCACTGTGTTTGAAGAAAGCTTAATCACACCTCATGCACCAATTGATAAATTTATATTGGGTGATAATTCTGCTCTTACCGTACAACAGCAACGAGGTCTAAAGAAGTTTATCGACTTTGGCTGTATCACATGTCATCAAGGTCAGAATATTGGTGGTAATTTATATCAAAAATTAGGCCGTATTGACTTTGTACCTGAAAATCTACAACAAGATCTAGGACGATTTACTTTAACGAATAAAGAAAGTGATCGTTTTGTTTTTAAAGTACCTTCATTAAGAAATATAGCTCAAACAGCACCTTATTTTCATAATGGCTCGGTAGAGTCGTTAGAACGAGCAGTACAAATTATGGCTAGAGCACAATTAGGTTTATCGTTAAGTGAACAAGATACTGAAGACTTGGTTGCGCTGCTACAAGCTTTTACAGGTAAACTCTATAATGTTAGAGGCAATCGATAATGCGCAAAATATTAATAGAAACTACTTTACTGCTTTCAGTATTAGTTTCTGGCTTGTTAATGGTGCAATACCATCAGCAAAGTCAAATAGGAAAAATAAAACTAGATCAGCTGATAACGGTTCAAAAAGTCACTGCAAAGATCTTAATAGAAACTATGTTTATAGGGCGAAATAATAGTGAACACTATGATAAGCATGCACAATTACAGTTAAATTTAGAGCATAATTTAGATAGTATGACTAAACAGACCAGAATTGTCTCTTTAGTATTATCATTTAACGCCAATATAGAAGCGTACATACAAATAGTTACTATGTTAAACACTTCAAATCGGCTACTTGCCTCAAGTCAACTATATTTTAATAACTCTTCTCTATCGTTAAAACATGCAGGCAATCATTTGCTAGCTTTATTGTTGAAATATAATAACAAACCCACAAGACATAATAACTTAGAAATTAAATCATTTATTGATAAAAACACCTCATTATTACAACAGTTAAATCAAAATGGTATGCAATGGCATATGCTTAATCAACATATCCGATATATCTTAATAAATACGTCGGTTGCCAATAATTTAATTGATAAACTGAAAAATAGTAAACTTGAAGAAAACTTACAGATGGCTATAAAACACCAAACGAGTGAATTGTTAATCCAAAAAAATAGCAAAAATACTTGCGTGATATTTATCATTTTTATGATGTTTGGTTTAGTCTTGCGTATTTTATTATTACAAAGGAAAAGGTAAGCTCATTGGAAGTAAATTCATGAATATGGGCGGGATAAATTTACGCGGTTAATTAGCTTTACTCTTCAGTATTAGTCAAGCCTGTGCATAACTATCTAGGTAAATTAGCAATGACAGAATCATGATAAGATATGATTCTGCAAATTTAATAAATTCAGATTATTGGTTATCATGAATTGAAGCTAATCAAATAGAATTGATTCGTGACTTTCAAGAAGAGTTAGACCTTGAAATATTAGTTGAAGCATTGTCGATACAATCATCAATCCATCTAATCGTTGAACATAAATTAGCTTTAAGGTTCGAATTGTTATCTGATAAATAGCCAAATTTACAAGGGGAAACTTGGTTCGTTTTTAAGCACCCCATGTCATAAGGGTATTAATATCAGAAGATATTTCTATGCTCTAAAAAGGTAATACAGAAGAGTATTCGTCATCTAAGTACAGGAGAAAACTTCAAAAAATCACGTCAAAAAAAGTGGCTAAAGGTTAAAATCAACACATAAATCATTAAAGACATGACAAGTATCGTTAATCCGATTTGATTTCGTTCCATATTTTAATAATCATTATTTAGATGTCTACTACTTGTTAGCAATACAAAAAAATAATCTGAATCAATTTTACCTATGAGATCTATTATGACGGTTTTGCGGTATTAACTGTCGTTTCGGTTATTTCGTTTAGCTATAGGTGCTTGCTTTATTGGTATGAATCTTTAAAAGTTTAGAGTAATTAAACAATGCTTTCTCAATGTTAATTCGATTGAATAAATTGGTATTCTTTTATCAGTTGTTGATAACCAAGTGACTTCTTATAAGTGATTAATGCTTTATTAAATTGATCTTTAATTTTTTCGTCAAAAAAACCCAGGTGATATGCATTAGTAGGAAATATATAGTGAACATCCACATTGTCCATATGATTTTTGCCAAGATGTTCTTTACTTAAGTAATTAAAAATATTGACATCCATTACTACTATATCAGTACGACCCAATAATAACATAGCAACCTGTTTATATTGATCAGGTAGTTCAACATAAAATGTACTTTTATCGACGACTGTTGAGTATTCCTTACCTAGGTAAATATTTGCATTTTGAAAGGCGGCTATACTGTACTTGGACAGTTGTGATATTTTATCTAAGGAGATGCCTCTTCCTTTAAGGCTAATAGCAACATTATGATAAGTGATATATGAACTACTGAAGACGGCTGGCGCAATGTCTAATCGAGAACTAAGAGTCATGCCAATATCTACAAGTCCTTTTTTTAGTATGGTAGATGAACGACCAACAGGTGTATAGATAATGTTTAATTGATGCCCCATTTTTTTGAAAATTGCTCGAAGCATCTCTACTTCAAAACCAGAATCGTTCTTTTCTATTACATAAGGTGGTTTGTTCCAACCTACGGCCACATTAAGCTCTTTTGCACTAACAATAAGGGAGCAAAAAAATAAAAGTGCGCTTAAAAATTTATTGATATTGTATTTGGGCATAATTATCAAAGTTTCAATTTAGGTGAATTGGCTTTATCGAACTTTCGTAATAACAGGGAGTTTTCATACCTCTACTTAATATTAATGCATATTTTCAATATTTTCTAATTATTGAGAGTGTCTATCGCTATTTTATACTCAAGATACAAATTTATGGTTTATTTTCACAAAAGCGGTTGTTCTGTTTAACTTTGGTTAAGTTTTTCGGTTTTTATTGCAAGCTTAAATACTTCTTTGTAGCAAAAGTTAGCCTTAGATAATAATTGCAAACTTGGTAAAATAGTCACAATTTTGCAAAATCTTAATCTATATTCGACATTTCCAACCTGTGGCAACGGTACGTTATCATTTTATTAAATAAGGTTATGTACTTTAAAGAAGTAGCAGTTACTCGCCAAGTAATGCTTTAGTAGTAGGTTTGCAATTAAACAATGTTAAATTTTCAATCTTAACTAGGTATGTAAGTTGGCTTCTCGTAAGTATTGAGATGAAAGCTAGTTGAACTCGTCATTTATGACGAGATCATTATTGTGAATTTATGCAACATTGGGTTGGGTAATCCAGAAATTAGATTTTTCTAGTGTCTTCTCTTAAACCTGTAGCAATTATCAGCGAAGAATAATCCATTAACTACCAAAGTGACAACGTTTTTTACTCGATAGATAACTCTTATTTTAATGAAGAAGATCAACTGCAGACTTTACTCTACACATTCGACACGGCCAAGTTCAACTCGGTCATAATACTACTTTATGAATGTAGTCATTTATAACACTTACACTTGAAATTTTTAGTCTATAATTTAGTGGGTGTTTCGTGAATTATACTGAGAAATCGTTTAATAACTGACATTTCCAAAAGAACAGAACACACAACGAGGGACAACATTTTGGATGGAGAAACCCCAGATAGTCATCTCATTAGACTCATTAAACGCCTCGGACGATCATTTGCCCTAGTTACTATTGCATTCTTTGGATTGAGTAGCCTGCTATTGTGGTATTCAGCAGATATGGTTGACCAATCAAGAATTCAACAATCTATTACCTCAGTAGAAAGCGACATCAAACAGGCTAGTAAAATACTGGGAGCTCGCACTAAAGATATTAGTTGGTGGGATGAGGCTATAGACAACCTAATTATTGAGAAAAATGAACAGTGGATTAGAATCAATTTTCGTAATTACCTGCTAGATAACTACGGCATCAATGAGCTTTTAGTGCTTAGTGATAGTGGCTCACCTATTTATGCTGAGCGCAGTGCTGAGAAGGTGGATGCGCTGGATTATTTGGGATTTGAGCTGTCTCAACTTATGCCTATGGTGGAACATGCTCAATTAGCTTCTATTGTTGAGCCTGAATCTGTTGTTAGCTTCATAAAACGTGATGGTGAATTATTCTTAGTAGCCTTAAGTGCGATAACACCTGAAAAAGTATACGAGATATTACCAGAGAGAAAACCTCGACCCACACTTGCTCTTTTTAGAAAGTTTAGTTCCGAGTTATCTATTATCGGTACTACTAACTCATTACTTGATCTGAGTGTTTCAATTACAGCTCCTACAGTTGATTCTGAAATTCCATACATTGTAGTTCCTCTACTTGATTTTCAGCAGCGCCCAGTGGGATATGTTAAATACCTCATTGAATTACCTGGTAAAAAAATACTTCAACAAGCTTTTTTGGGGGCTGTTCCTATAATTTTACTTTGCGTGTTCATTGGCTGGTATATCTCCCAATGGTTTCGGGTAACAATATCAAATGTTGAAAATATCACAGTAAAATCGGCATTATTAAAAGATAGCCAGCAACATTTCCAGAATATGGCCGACAGCGCACCTGTATTAATCTGGGAGACAGATAATCAGGCAAAGATTAGTTATGCAAATAGTCGATTTAGACAATTACTGGGAAAGAAACCAACACATGAAGAACCATTATTTATTACAGATATAATCAGTGATGAAGACCAAAAAGTATTTAACACATTTTTTCAAACCATCGTCGATAAAAAGGAATCACAGGGCCATGAATTTAAAGTCAAAGATGTTAATGGTAAAGAACATTGGTTAGCAATGGAATGTAGTTTACATCAGTATAATAGTAATAAAGATTGCAGATATATCTTTAGTGCCAGTGATATAACCGACAGAAAAGAAATGGAAAAGCATGTATGGCAGCAAGCCCATTACGATGAATTAACTGGTTTGCCAAATCGCAATTTATTTCGTGACCGATTAAATAAAGTTTTGGAAACCTCGGCTCGACGGGGCAATGAGTTTGTTGTGATATTTATTGATCTGGACAATTTCAAAAATATAAACGATTCTCTCGGCCACGTTGCAGGTGATGAAGTACTGCAACAAACTTCAGAACGTATATTGGGCTGTTTGCGTGATTCTGATACTGTGGCTCGGCTAGGTGGAGACGAATTTGTTTTATTGTTGACGACCGATGAAGAAAAGTCTACTTTTGAGCGGGTCGCTCAACGCATACTAAAAGCATTAGCGGTATCTTTTAACATTGGCAACAAAGAGGTTTATCTATCTGCCAGCATTGGTTTGGCAATATATCCATCGGATGGAAATGATGCCAAAAGCTTGATGATGAATGCCGATACAGCTATGTATCGAGCTAAGCAAAAAGGTCGAAATCAGATATGCTATTACACTCCAGAAATGAATGCCAAACTTCAAGCTCAGTTACAAATGGAAGTAGACTTACATCAGGCTCTGAAAAAAGATGAATTTTTCCTTTTATACCAACCAATCGTTGAGCTTATTAGCAACAAAATTATTGGTGCAGAGGCACTGGTTCGTTGGCGTCGCAGCGATGGTACAATCGTTTCCCCAGATCAATTTATTCCTATTACTGAGCAAACAGGAATAATTAAAGAGTTAGGAAATAAAATTTTGTACGATGCTTGTCACAAACTTAAGCAATGGAATGATAAAGGACTCGATTTGTCGAT
>Ga0105356_10005355_pt1 | contig 12190 bp, 9 predicted proteins | sample GOMGulsemesocosm_3_FD_83502 | JGI IMG/M metagenome (GOLD analysis project Ga0105356, IMG submission 83502) | Methane-oxidizing microbial communities from mesocosms in the Gulf of Mexico - GOM9D Gulf of Mexico | ecosystem: Environmental > Aquatic > Marine > Cold seeps | place: Gulf of Mexico...
CTATTTATGGCTGTGCTGCAATGGTAACGGTGCGAAAAAAAGCGCTGCGGCTTAGTGGGCAATACTAGTCGCGCTGTACGGCGGCGTTTTGCGTTTTATCAATAATCGATGGACTGCCTTGGTTGTATTTTTTACGTGGTGAAGTCTTTCGCTCGGATAACCCATGGCCGCCAGCGCTGTTGAAAGTGATGTGTGACTTAATGCTGAGGATCGAGAACTAATGTTGATTTTTATCAAGACTCGATGGGTGTCGGTTGTTAAATTGGGACCATACAACAAATGAGCAACAGCGCCGTCGTGCGCGCTTGATATGTGCAGAGTTACTACACCGTATTGCTACCGCTAATTTAGGAAAGGGGTTTTAAGGATGTTGATCAACCTTTGGTATGTTGGCGAATGGTCTAAGACCGTCAAAGACAAACCGGTTAAGACAAAAATTTTGGGGCAAAACCTGGTGTTGTTTCGCAACGCGCAGGGCAAGGTCGAGTGTTTGGCCGATGTTTGTTTACACCGTGGCGGTTCGCTCTCGAACGGTTGGGTAAGTGAAAATAAAGATCATGTCGTGTGTCCGTACCACGGTTGGGAATATAACGGCGCGGGCAAGTGCGCAAAAATCCCCTCGGAGGGTGAGTGTTTTAAAGTGCCCGAGCGTTTTAAAATAGACGCCTACCCCGTTGAGGAGCGCTACGGCTTGGTGTGGATTTTTATGGGTGACCTGCCAGAAGAGCAGCGTTACCCAATTCCGCCTCTGCCTGAATTTGGCGATGCCGGCTGGCGCGCGGTTGAGTGTGAATACACTTGGCAGGCTGAAGCCTCACGGGTGGTCGAAAACGGCATCGACATCGCGCACGCCTCTTTTGTGCACCCGGAGTTTGGCTATGGCGATAACGCCGACGATAACTTTATTGAAACACTGGAAAAACACGAGTCCTGGGCATCGTCCACTAATGTGATGCACCCGCCACCCTTAAAAGGTGGCTTCCTGAACTGGCGTGGGCGCATGCGCTCAGACCGTCAGGAAACCCGCGTGCACCCCACCTGGTGGTTGGCTGGTTTTACCATTCGTATGCAGATTGATTTGCGTCCAGGTTGGACCATCGTCATGTTTGACGCCAACACGCCGGTTGATGAACACACCACACGCACGTTTGCGATTCAATTGCGCAGCTTCTTTAAACATAAATTGTTTGATAAGGGCTCGGTCCAACGTTTGGGTAAAATTTTAAAAGAAGATTCAGAAATCGTAGAGGCTTCACAGCCTTATTACCTGCCTGAAACACTGGCCAATGAAGTGTCGGTGAAGTCCGATCGCTTTATGTCGACTTTCCGCATGGCCAGGCGTAAACATATTGAGCAGAAGGGCTGGCAGATTGATCAGGACGAGCGCGATCGCCATCAGGGGCGCAAGGTGCTGACCATTGCGTCGCCGGGACGCCGCGAGGCCATTGCTGCTGGCCAGGGTTGGGTGTTTGATGCGATGCCGACGGTGCCTGCGATTACCAAGGTGATGAGCGCCAGTGATTTTGAAAAACAAGTGAGCGACCTCACCGCTGAGACGGTTAATTCGTAACGCTTAGCCACTTTAATGCGACATTTTAAAAGCATGCCTGCCTGACAGTCATGCTTTTTCCACAATAATAAAGGCATGCGCGATGAAAGCGGTGGTAATAACAGGCAGTACTCGAGGTATTGGTCGGGGCTTGGCCGAGCAGTTTTTACTGGCGGGCTGCAGGGTGGTGATCAGTGCGCGCAGTCAGAGCGCTGTGGATAAAGTGTGCGAAGAACTTTCCGCGCGCTTTGGTATCGACAAGGTTGTTGGCCGAGCCTGTGATATTACCTCTGTGGAGAATCTACAGAGTCTGTGGGATTTTGCGCACAATGCGTTTGGCGACGTGCACGTGTGGATTAACAATGCCGGTATGAGCATTGCGCGGGCGCCCCTGATTGATCAGTCGCCGCAAGACATTCAGGCGATTATTAACACCAACCTTGGTGGCGTGTTGTTGTCGAACCACGTGGTACTAGCGGCTATGAAAAAGCAGGGGGCTGGTCAACTCTGGAATATGGAAGGCTTTGGCAGTGGCGGCGAAAAAGCGGTGGGTATGATGGCTTATGGTGCGACCAAATGTGCGGTGGGTTATTTAAACAAGGCGCTGCAAAAAGAAGTCAAAGGCACCGCTGTTCAAGTGTGCAGCTTGAGCCCCGGTATTGTGGTGACCGACCTATTGGTGGGCGATTATGACCTGACATCAGTTGAATGGCAGAAAGCTAAAAAAATACTGAACATTCTGGGTGATACGGTGGAGACGGTAACGCCTTATCTGGTCGCTGGGATTTTAAAGGCAAACAAGTCGGGCGCAGCGGTGCGCTGGTTAACAACAGGCAAAGCGTTCAGGCGCTTTATGACCGCGGGGTTTAATAAACGTGACTTGTTTTCCGATATAGAGGCTCGCCTCGCCTAGCGCGGTGTGGTCTTCCGGTTATAGAGCGCACAGGTGAAAAACCGGCAACTGCCGGTTTTTTATTGTCTGCATTTTAGTCGGTAGAAGCACATTGCCAGTCGCTATGGGAGCTAATTATTTGATTGTCTATGGGCTTCAGTGCGGCCATGTTATGGGTTTTTAGGTAGGAGCCTTTGCTGGATGGTGGAGCTTTATTCCATCGCGACCAGCGTGGGTTGGCCGGTGAATGTTTAGTGACGCGCTGCAGGTTCTCTTTGATTATGGGGTGTCCTGCCGCATTCGATACTCCTCCAAGCCAAACGATCCACTGGGTATGTTAGAGCCGTTTCTGTTGCGTCAGCGTGGATTTTGGTCGATATGGATGAGGTTTGAATGACTTGATTTGATGGGCCGCCCGTCACAAGATATTATGTGTGTTAAAAGTTAAGGTGTTTAATGCTATGACGGTAGAACTACGGTGGGAAACAAAGTCGCTTCTTTATATGAAATACAGCGGCACGGTTTCTGGAAATCAAATATTGTCTTCACAAAAGTCGATGACGGATGATGGACGTTTTGATGGAATGCGAGAACTTATTCTTGACGCTTCTTGCATAGAGGAAAATACAGCTGACGAGAATGATATTAAATTGATTTCAGCTGTTGCCAACGCTCAATCGAAGACAAACCCTTTTATTAGAAATGCCGTTATTCTTAATTCCAGTGAGGATGGTCAGGCTCTTGCTGCGTATTATCAGTCTCTTGGTGAGTCTACAGGTTGGGACATTGAGCTGTTCAAAACTGAGGCCGAGGCTAGAAGCTGGCTGAAGGGCGTCAAGGGGTAAGTTAAATGAAATTTATATTTTTATCGGGTAGTTTTCACAGCAACAGTAGAAGCTTGGCGATTCTTAAAAATGTTGAAAAGCTTTTTGGCGAGCATGAAACCGAAATCTTGATGCTGGACAACCTGCCTTTCTATTCAGGCGATTTGAATAGTGATAAACCTGAGGTGATTAAGGCGCTCTTGATGAAGATAAGTGCGGCTGATGGTTTGTTGGTTTGCTCGCCAGAATATAATCATAGTGTTCCTGCGGTTTTAAAAAATGCAATTGATTGGGCGTCGAGACCCGCCTTCGCCTCAATTTTAAAAGACATGCCAGTGTCAATAATTACCCAGGCAGTGAGTCCCGTAGGTGGCGCTAGAGCGCAGGCGCATTTGAAGTTGATTTTTGATTCCACGCTTTCAAAGATACACGTTTGCCATGAAATGATGATTACTCAAGTCAATGAGATATTTGACGATGAGATGAATATATCCAGTACTAAAATCTTGGAGAGGCTGGATCGTCACGTAACTGATTTCATTGGCTTTGCCGAGAGAGCGCAGCCATAACAATGCGTGCTACGCCATTATTTTATGCGTTACCGAGCCGCCGCCAATGGCGCTCAGATATCCCCAGCTTTCAAGGTCGAAGGCTCACCTTTATATTCAGGTCACTGCCGGTGCTCATTTGGCTCTGAGTTTTGCCACATGTCACATAACCAGTGCAGACTGCCGATGCGGGCACAGAGAGCGCTGAAATACGGATTACTTGCTGCTACAAACAGGTATAAAATACCTGCCTCCCTAGAGCCATAAGCCAATATTATGACGAGAAAGACATTATCTTTGAAAGTTAAAAGAAACAGCGCCCCAGAAAAGGATGGTGAGGCGCTCAAGCATGACTCTAGTGCTAGTCCTGAGGAGCGTTTTGCAAATGGCGTCGCCATCCATCCCTCTCCGTGTATTCGCCTAGAACTAGGCTCCCAGAAGCTTACCGCGCGGGCGATGGATTTGCTCACGCCCATCGGTATGGGGCAGCGTGGTTTGATTGTGGCGCCGCCGGGCTGCGGTAAAACGACTCTTTTGAAGCATATCTGCCAGGCGGTGGGGGAAGCCTACCCGGAGATAAAACTGTACGCGTTGCTCATTGATGAGCGCCCGGAAGAGGTGACGGATTTTAAGCGCAGTGTGCCGGCCAATGTGCACGCCTCATCCTCGGATGAAAGCTACGAACAACACGTTCGCGTGGCCAACGAGCTGCTCGATGCGGCCCGCAAGGAGGCAGGTCAAGGCCACAATGTCATGATCGTCATTGACTCCCTGACAAGGCTCGCGCGCGTGCACAATGCCGAGATTAAGAGCAGTGGCCGCACTATGTCGGGCGGCATTGACGTTCGGGCCCTGGAGATACCACGGAGGCTGTTCGGCGCTGCCAGAAACATTGAGAACGGTGGGTCGCTGACTATTCTGGCGACCATACTCGCGGACACCGGAAGCCAGATGGATCAAGTGATTTTCGAGGAGTTTAAGGGCACGGGTAATATGGAGATCGTGTTATCGCGGAATATTGCGAATCAGCGAATTTTCCCCGCACTGGATATTGCTAAAAGCAGCACGCGCCGCGAGGAGCTGCTTATAGACCCGAAAGACGCCCAGGGCGTAAGGAGCTTGCGCCGAGCGCTCACCCACCTTAAACCGGTAGAAGGCGCCAGAAAACTGGTTGAGCTACTTGAGAAATACCCTACGAATTCAGAGCTGTTGAAGCATGTGCTTTCTAAGGTCTGAGGTGCGCTCATCAACAAAGGCAGACGAAAAAAAGGCCCGCATGAATCATCATGCGGGCCTTTTCGTTTTCCAGTGAGTTAGCCGAAGCTAAGCTTGCTAGAAGTTGTAACCAACGCTGAGGCTGGTCATGCGGCCGTTGCGGTTAACAGCCTGCTGCTGCTGGGTAAAGTTCCACAGGAATGGGCGGTATGCAGTGGTGGGCGTGTCGTCATCAAGCAGGTTGCTGATAGCGAGCTTGCCGTACCAGTTAGTGCCTTCAAGACCAAGCTGCAGGTTGATGTCGTCGTGATCGTCAATCCACATGGTGTTGATGGCGTTTAGGTAGGTTTTGTCGACCCAGTTGTAATCGACGTTACCCCACAGCTCTAGGCCGTTGTCGAGCATGGTGCTGTAGCTGACGCTAAAGTTTACCGTGCTCTTCGGTGCATTGGTCATGGTGTTGCCAGAGATGTCGCCATCTGAAACCAATGAATCGATGGTGCCGCCATCCAGTGAGGAAAGCGGAACGCCGTTCATGTTCAGGCTTTCGTAGTCGGTAAAGCCTGCGAATGAACTCATGACACCCTTGCTGACTTCGGCGTCGTTGTAGGTGTAGCTGGCTTTCCACACCAGACCGACATCAGACTGGAAGGCCACTTCGGCTTCCATGCCCTTGATGGTGGTCTCGCCGATGTTGGTGACGATAACCGCGGGCAGATTGCCTGCAGTATTGTTTGAGGCGAAACCACGGATCTGCTGATCCTGCCAGTCAACGTAGTAGAACGACAGGTTGTAGTAACCACGGCCTTCCATGACTTGGCGTTTAATGCCCATCTCGTAGGTGCGGTTGGTCTCTGCGTCGAAGTCGGCCTCGGCGTCGAGTTCCGCGCCTGGGTTGATGCCACCAGACTTGGTGCCTTCCGCCACGTTGAAGTATAGGTTGGTGAAGTCATCGTAGGCGTAGCTAGCGGTCACGCGTGGGGAGAAAGCGTAGAAGTTAGCGGAATCTTTACCGGTTGGGTTGGGAAATTGTCCGCGCTGATCGATGTAGTTATCGATGTCCTTCTCTTCTTCGGTATAGCGGCCTTCAACGGTCAGGGTTAGCTTCTCATTAACGTCCCAGCCAACCGAGGCAAAGGCCGATTTGGTCTCAGTCTCGTAGCGCGTCGCTTGAATGACGAAGGGGTTGCCGTTGTCTTGCACGCCGGTAGTCATGTAAGGCACGATGGCGGCGCTGAGTGCGTCCTGTGGGGCAACGGGGCTGTCCCACAACCATTGGTTGAGTTCGGTCTTGGCGTACAGCAGGCCGGCGCTCCAGTGAATATCGCCCTCGGTATCAGAGACAAAACGAAACTCTTGGCTGAAGTCTTTGCGATCGTCGTTGGGTTGGCCGCCGATTTCTTTAAAGTTGGCTGCCACCTTGTAGACGCCTGCACCTGGGGCGCCGGCGAAGTAGGTAACGCCGTTTGTTTCAGTGAAGGGGGGGAAGAAGAAAGAGCCGGATGCGGCTAGCAGAGCAGCTTCGACGCCAGGAATGGCCTCTGGAATAAACTGGTCGCCGCTGACGACGTTATCGTAACCGGTAATCGCGCGCGCCTCGGTATCGCCCTTGCCGGTGATCGAGGTGAAGGTGCCCGAGTCTGTCTCGTAGTTAACCGTCAGGCTAAAGCGGTCAGATTCGCTGGTGTTACCAAAGGCGCCTGGGGCTGCACCGGCGTTATCTTGCGCGGTAATGGCGCCGTTGTAGGCTTCAGGTGCGCCTGGGCCGTATACAACACCAACGAATGGCCCCATGAAGGTGCCCTCTAAAGGCGTTTGCGCATTGTGCTCTACATTAAAGCCAGCCTGTGTGGTGCTGAGCATGTCGATGTGTGTGTAGTTGAAATCAACTTCTAGGTTCTCGGTTGGCGAGTAGACCAATCGCAGGCGCTGAGCTTCGTTTTCAGTCGCGCCTAGGTAGGTACCGTTCTTTTCGTTGGTCGAGCCTGAGTTGGTGTCCGTGGCGTCGAGGCTAAAACCGATGTTTTCGGTCAGCGGGCCAGAGACGCGTACTTTCAAACCGTCGCGATTGTTGTCGCCAACGGTGGCTTCCACCTTGCCGTCCCACTCTTCGCCTGGCTTGCTGGTGACGTAGTTGATGGCGCCAGAGAAGGCGTTGCGACCGTAGATGGCTGACTGCGGGCCGCGTACAACTTCTAGGCGATCAAGGCCCATCATCGGTACAAAGGCTGATTCACGACCGGAGAAGTAAACGCCATCGACGAATACTGCGACGTTGGTTTCATCGCCAATCAGGCCCGGCTGCGACATGCCGCGCATAACGATGGTGCCGGTGGAGCTGGAACCTGAAGAGTTGTAGTTAACGCCCGGTGAGCCGCGCAGCGCATCGCGCAGTTCCTGTATGTCTTGGCGTTCAATGTCTTCACTGCTGAATGCGTTAACGGCTACGGGAATCTCTTGCAGCGTCTCGGCGCGCTGACGTGTGGTGACGACGATCTCTTCCATAATCAGTGAGTAGTCGGTCGTATCAGCGTTACTGATCGCGGGGACTGCTGCGCTGGCCATCAGGATGGCGGCGTAGAGCGGTTGAGTCTTAAACTTGAACATAGCTTCTCCGTTTTTATTTTTTTGAGCTTGTTGTAGTGGTAGAAGACTCAGTAAACGTTGGCCCAGTCTTTCTGCTAGCAACTTGCTTACCCCAGTGAGAGTGGCGATTTCAGTGCCACCTCGAATTAGTCTTTTATTACAGGATTTAAGCTATCAACATCGGAATGTTCTAACAATATATCATTTTGATCTCGGGCGGTGCTTTTTTGATATTTCGCAATTTTACGTACGGCGCAGAGCCTTCATTGGGCGCGGGCCTTGCTCGGCTATAAATCACTGGGGCTGTGCGAGCATAATTTATCAAATGTCATTTCGGTCCTGTGGTGCGATGTTTAATGTGAAGGCAATTGGCTCGGCCTTGATTGAGGGTAAGATTGAGGTGGGTTTGGGTAAAGTGTAGATAGGGATTGAACGATGACAGAGCGTAACAAGATTCGCGTCGCGGCTGCGCAGTACCACGTGGGCACAGATCTCGATGAGAACCTGGTGAACACTTTGCGTATGTTGGATCAGGCGGCGCAGGACAAGCCTGACTTGGTGGTGTTGCCCGAGTTTTGCAATCACCTGTCTTGGTACAACGATAAGCAGCACTGCTTTGATGTCTCGGTTGCCATCGACGGTGCGTTCTTACAAGCCGTGGCGGCGAAGGTCAAAATGCTTGGCTTTTATGTGGTAGTCAATTGCACGGTACAGCGCGCGGATGGCACGGCGACCGGCTCCAGTTTGCTCTACTCGCCTGAGGGCGAATTAATAGGCGATAACACCAAGCAGATTTACATCGGTCACGAGAACGACTTTCTTGAAAAGGCGGCGACACCTGGTCCAATCGTCGATACCCCTATCGGCCGTTTGGCCATGTACGCCTGTATGGATGGCGTTATCAATGAAACGCCGCGGGCTCTCTCCCTGCGCGGCGCCCAAATTCTATGCAACAGTTTGAATTCGTTTGCGACGGACGAAGGTTCTTTGCACATACCTGTGCGCGCCGCCGAGAACCGTGTGTTTGTGGTGGCGGCCAATAAGGTTGGGCCGCTGGTGCCCGGGGCGATGGTGGCCCCGATCAGCGCTGCGACGGGTATTCCTGTCGAGTTCCTTGGGGGGGCGGGTGATAGCCAGATTGTTTCCCCGGATGGTGAGGTGCTGGCGCACGCAAAAACCTCCGGCGAAGAAATTATTTTTGCCGACATTGCCCCGGCGCTTGCCGATCAAAAGCGGCGCCCCGACGGCACCGATGTGTTAAGCAGTCGTCGCCCCGAGTTGTATCAAGACATTGCGCGCGACCCCAAGCTGTTGCAGCAACCCGCGTGGTTGGGCGCCGATGCATTGCAGGCTGCGGTAATGGAACTGGACAATACCGGTGTGCAGGGTTTGCTGCAGGCACTGGCCAATGTCTCCTCGCTGGATGTCGCGACGCTGCAGTGGTTGGCGTTGCCGCCCCTAGTTGATGCCGCCATGGCAGCGGATGATTTAGCCGCCGCCGAAGTGTTTTCGCAGCAAGCGGTCAGCCGTTTGTCGACGCTGGCCGATGGGTTTTATGTTTCGACGTCGCTGGTGTGCCGAAACGCTCAAGGATTGCCTCAGTATTGTGCCGTGCTCATTGGCGCAGAGGGCATTGTGTTGCAGCAGGGTCAGCTGCACTTTAGTGAGCGCTTTGCTTGGTCGGCGCTCAGCGATGAAGTGGTCACCTTGGCGCTGCCTTTTGCGCGCGTGGCGTTGATGACCACCGATGATTCGATTTACCCAGAGGCTTTTCGTTTGGTGGCGCTGGCCGGGGCGGAGGTCGTCGCCGTGCCGCTTGAGCCTTTGCAGCGCTGGGAGTTGCAAACGGGTTTGTTGGAACGCTCCGCTGAGAACCGTATCAACTTATTGGTAGCGAGTGTTGCCAGCAACATGGGGGTGAGTTTTGCGACTGAGTTACAGTGTGACTTTACCGTCATGACGCAGTGGCAGGAACGTGCCTTCGACGGATTGCTGAGCCAGCCTATTTGGCATCGCATGGCGGCGGATTCAAGCGTGTTACACGTAAAGTTGGCGCCAGCCTGCGCGGCCAATAAAGAAGTTTCACGCAATACCAATTTGTTGCATGACCGCCCCTGGTCACTGGTCGATGCCATTGTTCATGTTGGTTAGTGCATTGTCGCTGATGGCATTACCTAGGCGTGATTTTTTTGCGTTTTATCAATGTCAGCGCGTCGCCTGTAAACCATTATTTACACCTGCTCGTTGGATTAATTAAATTATTTAAGGATGTGTCATGAGTGAGCTTTCATTGCCTTATCAGCTTTGGCAGAACAATTTAGCGAAAATAATAAGCACGCTGGATTTACGCGAAGTATTCGGTGAGGGTGATGGCCCATACATGCCACTTATCAGTGTGGTTCCCATCGCAGAGGGTGAGGTGGGTTGTGTGCGTGTTTTTGAGGGACCTGCGCTTTCGCGTTTGGTGACCTGCTCCATCGTGGTGCCAGCGATTGGTTTGGATTCCCACATGTTGTTTGCTTTTACTCCGGCCGACAGCCCTGTGCCGCACTTCACCTTGGATTCTGTGCGCGCCGGTGATCACTGCGCCTTTCACTTGGATTTGATTCCGCGCTTGGATTTGGGCGCAAACCTTAAATACATGGACGAGGCCTTTACCCCGCTCACTGAAATTCTTAAGGAAGCCGAAGAGATTGAAGGGTTGACGCCCGCGCAACTGGACCCGCGACAGTATGCGGTGATGTCGCCGTGGATGTTTGTATCGCGAGCCACCGATGCCGCTTTTGGAAAAATTGATGCGCCGGTGGGCAAGTACTTGGCCCATTGGTTTGGTTTGGTGGAACAGGGTATTAGCGAAGCGGCAACGGCTGCGGTGAGTGCGAAAGACATTGCCGAGCGCGATGCGTGCAATAAAGCCATTATTTTTGATCCTGAGGTCGACAAGGTATGGCATCAGATCAGCGGGCTTCTTGGTGCAGACGCTGCCAATGACATACGCGAGCTGTTGAAAAAACAGTGAGTGCTTTTGGCGCGATTAAATGAATAGCCAATATAACTAATTGAGTGGATGGGCAAATGAAATTTACGGGTGAATACCTCGTCGAGAGAATGAGCGACGATGAACGAGCGCGGGCTGAAATTGTTGAGACGGTATTGCCGGCCCTACGTGAGGCGGCTGTCGCGGTTGATCGTGATGGTCAGTTTCATTTGCCACATGTAAAACAGTTCAGTGAGTCCGGTTTACTGGGTTTGATTATTCCCAAGCAATACGGTGGTCTCGACGGAACGTTGCGCGATTTATCCGCGGCGTGTTTTGCGCTTGGTTCGGCTTGTCCGTCCACCGCGCTGGCGTTTTTTTTCCACTGCAGCGCCGCTTCCCGTGGTTTGTTGGCCATGGAGGCGTTGGACGCCGGTTTGTTCTCCGATGAAGAGGCGCCGCTGGTTAAGCGCTTTGCCGAGAAAGTGCTTTACGGTATGGGACGCGATGGTCATTGGTTTGCGAACTTTGCCTCCGAGTCGGTTAAGTCGGAGAAGGCGGCGGTGACCATTAGTACCACGGCCAAAAAAGTCGACGGCGGCTACTTGCTCAACGGTGTGAAGTCGTTTGGTACCGGAACGGGTATTGCAGATAAGTACCTGGTGACTGCTTCGTTAGAAGGCTACGACACAGCGGAAGGCCTGTGCACTTTCTTTGTCGACCGCGAAGGTGAAGGGGTGCGTCAGCGCGCACCTTGGGATGCCATGGGCATGAAGGGTACTAATTCAAACGGCATTGTTATTGAAAATTACTTTGTCGCCGATGAAGACGCGATGGCGGTGCCAGGTGGTTTTACACGCTGCATGCAGATGAGTCGCGGCAGTTTTGTTGGCAATCAAATGGCGGCAGTTTGCGGTTACGCGGGCACGGCCTACAGCGCTTATCAGCACGCATTGAAAAATCTGACCGAGCGAAAATTTGCAGATACCGGCAAACCGCTTGGCAGCGCGCCTTTCCAGCAGGAATTGATTGGCAAGATGATGGTTGATTTGGAAACCGCTATTTTGTGGCTGCGTCGTCAGCTAGATCTGGAAACGTCTGAGCCGCCACTGCTGTCAAAAGACGAAGTCGTCAAACATTGGCGTTTGTGTAAAGGCGTGGTGGCCGATGCGGGTTTTGATGTGGCTGTAAACGCATTAAAAGCCAGTGGTACCTCGGGCACCATGGGTGACCCCGCGCGTTATTTACGCGAGCTGGGCATGGGCATTGTGCAGGCTTTTCCCGCTGAACGAGGTCGCTTGATGGCCGCACAGATGGAGGTGGAAGGTTGTGAGCAAAACCAGTTTGGCATTGGTGATGTGCAGAAAAACGATGAACAAAAAAACAAAGTGGCTGCATCCTGATGAAGGCAGCAGCGATGACACAGCCATTAATGATCGCCGGTCAGCGTTCGCTGGCCCAGAGCGGTAAAACCTTCCCCGTCTATGCGCCGGCCAATGGCGAAGTGATTAGCGAAGTGGCCAGTGGCGGCAAGCCGGAAGTGGATGCCGCGGTGGTGGCAGCACGCGAAGGTTTTACCCTGTGGAGTGGCCTAGCCCC
>Ga0105356_10005356_pt1 | contig 12190 bp, 6 predicted proteins | sample GOMGulsemesocosm_3_FD_83502 | JGI IMG/M metagenome (GOLD analysis project Ga0105356, IMG submission 83502) | Methane-oxidizing microbial communities from mesocosms in the Gulf of Mexico - GOM9D Gulf of Mexico | ecosystem: Environmental > Aquatic > Marine > Cold seeps | place: Gulf of Mexico...
AGGCCACGATAAAGAGGCAGCCTATTTTCCTCACTCAGATAGATTTGATGTGCAACTAGATTATAGCAATGCAGATCCCGATGGTGATTTTGGCAATAACTTACTCTTCGCTTTAGACTTTGCGACCGATGGCGGTAGTACAGAAACAATGGAAGTGGTAGCGGATGCCACAGCCAGCATGGGTTATGGCATGTACAAAGGCTTCGAAACCAATGTTCAAACCATGTATTACATTTACGATGATTTAAAAGAAGATACTATAGAAGATACTGCCACAAACATCGTATGTACGATCAACATTCCTGGTGTACCTTGTGATAATGGCAACAACGAACAACCTCCTCACACCTGGGTTAATCAGTCAACCCATGGTTATGATGAATTTAATACCCTATTTATAGGTAATCCCTCTTCGAAGTGGTATCGACATTCAGGTTGGAATCAAGTCTATGAATTAAATGCCCAGGGTGGATTTACTAATTTTCCGCGTTTAGACTCAGGTAATGGCAATGACCATATTTTTGGCTCTAGCTTTGCTCTAGCCGGTGCAGGTAACGACACCTTAATTGATGTGTACACTGCCTATGGTGATAGCAGTTATTTTGGAGAAGGCAGTGGACAAGATCTCATTGTGCGTGCCACCAATGGCTTTGGCGGAGCAGGTAATGATACTTTGCTTGATACATACAATGCTAAAGGTGAAGCTGGTGATGATCTCATAATTAACGCAACAAATGGCTACGGTGGTAATGATAACGATACCATTCAAGAGTCACTTAATGCTTATGGCGGTAAAGGTAATGATAACCTTTGGAATAATAAATACAACTACGGTGAAGACGGTGATGATAAACTGATCGGCTCCGACGATAATTCGCAATTTCACTACGGTGGAAATGGCAATGACGTCATTCAAGGTAATGGCGGTGACGATCAAATATTTGGTGAAAACGGTTACGATTTACTAAGTGAAATTGTTGAAGAAAATACATATAACCTCGTTGATGGGGGCGCCGACGACGACTCTTTACGCTTAGTATTGAAAAATAGCGTTGACCTTTACGTAGATTTCTCTGATTCAGCCACGATTGAAGTGTCGCTACCACATTTTGACTTTGCCATAATGGGCAATGATCCTTTACTACCGCTTGTTACGGTAAAAGACGTTGAAACCCTATTGTTCGACGATCAGTCAACAGCACCATTTACAGCAGATTTTACTGGATTACCTTTAGCTATAAACTACGAAGCAAATGAATTAGCCAACACAGTACATGGCGGAGAACACCATGATTTAATTCGTGGTGAATTAGGCCAAGATAAACTATTTGGCGGCAATGGTAACGATACTTTAGATGGAGGCCCAGGTCACGATCAACTTTATGGTGAAGCTGGACACGATACTCTATTTCCAGGGCTAGGTAATGACTATGTTGATGGCGGCTCAGGTATCGATACCGTTAGTTATGCCAATTTAACAGCAAGTATTAGCGCAAACTTAAATTCAGGTGTTGTTAATCAAGTCAATCATAACCGTAGTGATACTTTGATTAATATTGAAAATATTATCGCAACTGATCATAACGATAGCTTGATTGGTGATTACCAAAATAATTTATTAGTCGGCGGGCTTGGTGACGACGTTATTGATGGTGGTGATGGTGATGATACACTCGTAGCCGTTGAAGGAGACGATCAGTTAACCGGTGGGCAAGGGGCAGATACCTTTGAACTATCGCACTTTAGAAGTAATGTAAATATTACCGACTATAACCATAGTGAAGGAGACGTGATCAAATTAGATAGTTTTGCCTTTAACATGCCTTTAGATGAAAATGGCAATGCAATTATCAATGATGAAGTACCGAGTCCACATTACCACTCCATTTCGATCACTTCGAATAACGAACTCTATTTAACACTGCCATACGGTGAAAGACGTACTATTGCTACCTTACAAGCTGGTCATGACTTTCAAAAGAGTCAAATAGAATTTGTTCACCGTGATCCTAAACTTCTCTACAAAACCGAAGAAAGCATAGTTGAGGAAGTAGCTCAGCCTGTCGAACAAAATACTAATGAAGGACTAAGTTGGAGCAAAGTTTCAGGTGGTTTAAAACATGTTTCAGTCGCTTCCGATGGCGCTGTTTGGGGCGTTAATAATAATGACCAAGTTTATCGTCGCGATGGCAGTAATTGGAGCCTGATTGGCAATAGTGTAAGCCGTCTAAGTCAAATATCTGTAGGCTCAGCTGAGCATGTATGGGGGGTTAGTAGCGATGGAAAAATTTGGAAGTGGACTGGTGGTACGAGTACAAACAATAGTTGGGAAAATATTCCCGGTTTATTAAAGCATATCTCTGTGGGAGCCGATGGTGCCGTCTGGGGGGTAAATAGCAATGATCATATTTATCGTCGTGATGGCAATACTTGGACCAAAATTAGCGGTGCTCTTAGCCAAATATCCGTAGGCTCAGCAGGTAATGTTTGGGGATTAAGCAGCAATGGAAAAATATGGAAATGGGTTGGCGGTACGGCAAGTGGTAACCATTGGGCCAATGTCGAAGGCTTATTAACAAATGTGAGTATTGCTGCTGATGGCAGTATATGGGGCGTAAATGCCAATAATGAAGTATTCATTCGTTCAGGCATTGAGGTTAGCGATAATTGGACAAAAATTGATGGCGTACTTAACCAAATATCGGTAGGTTCAAACGATCAAGTCTGGGGAACTCAATCTGATTCAGATATTTTTGTTCGTGAGTTTTACTAAATTGATTAAGAAATAATAAAGCCTTTGATAAACAGAGTTATCGTTTAATAACTCTGTTTATCAATAAAATGATTAGGCGAAGCAGAAAGACAGTGCAAAATATCGACTTAAATTCAAACTAGCTTTAATACCGCTTAACGACCAAAGGCGTTAACATGCTGGCATCTCCCCTAGTAATTAAAATACTCTTAACTTCAAACTCATACATTCAGTCGATTCAAAAATGTTTACTGTGGAGCAACATAGCGATAGCCAGCACCGTATACCGACTCTAAAACCGTATTCCCTAATCCTAATATTTTAATTTTATTACGGATATTCTTAACATGAGCGTCAACTGTTCTATCAGAAATATCACGCATATCGGGGTAAGCTAAGTCCAATATTTGTCCTCGAGAATAAATTCTTTCCGGCTGCTTATAAAGTAAATAAAACAAACTAAACTCCAGCTGAGTTAGTTCTACACTTTTTTTCTTATAGTTGATTTTAAAGCTGTCTTGCAATACAGCCAAATTTTGGCACATCACCGACTTCTGTGTACGCCGTAAAATGGCTTTTATTCTTAACATCAGCTCTTTAGCACTAAAAGGCTTGCAAACATAATCATCCGCGCCAGCCTCCAAACCTACTAAACGGTCTATTTCTTCAACTCTCGCTGTCATCATAACAATAGGAACATCCGAGAACTCTCTGATCTGTTGACAACAAATATTACCGTTAACCGCAGGTAACATTAGATCTAACAAAATAAGATCAGGTTCACGCTCATGAACCATTTTAACAACATGCTCACCGCTGACCAAATGCTTCACTTCATATTGCTGAGCCTTGAGGAACAGTATAATATTTTCAGCAATTTGTACGTCATCCTCAACCAATAATATATATGGCACTTCGCTAGTCCTCGAATAGTGGTAATTTAATAGTTATTGCTAAGCCACTTTTTTTACTTTGTTTGGCTACAATACTTCCGCCATGCGCTTCAATAATACTGCGACATATAGCTAAACCTAGCCCTGAGCCCCCTGTCGCTCTGCTACGAGATGATTCAACGCGATATAGTCGCTCAAAAATTGGCTCTAAATGCTCTTTATCTACGCTAGGTGAACTATCTTCAACCCTGATGCTGAGTTTTTTTCCACGAACCATAACTGACAACCCTATACTTCCCGGTTTGTCGGTATATGCCATGCTGTTATCAATAAGATTGGTTAAAACCTGTTTAATTTTCTCATGATCGAAAACTAAGCTAAGTTGTGATGGCACTTTGAGCTGTTGATGCCACGTAAAGCCATTCAATTTAGTTGTATCTGCAAACTCATCAGACCAAAGCATCAATAGTTTCAGGCAATTATGTTCTGCCAGATTAAGGTTTAACGCGCCTATGTCAGATTGCGACAGTTGGTAAATATCACTGATCAAATGATTTATTTCATTTATCTTTGCCAATAACCCTTCATACGACGCATCAATATCCTCTACAAGATTACTTTGCAGCGCTTCTACTTTTAGGTGTAATACTGATAGAGGTGAGCGTAATTCATGCGATACATCAGCCAATAATTGATTTTTTTTATCAATTAATTCTGTCATCAATTTGGTTCGTTCATTCGCCAGTTTACGTTTTTGGTTTTGTCTATAGATCAAGAAACTCGCGCTTAAAAGAAATATAAGAAAACACGCAATCCAAAAATACTGTTCTTGCTCTTTTTGTTTTAATTTAAGCACTTGTAGCGCATTATCTTTGGTAAGTAATTCTATCTGCTTTTCTTTTTTAGCTGTTTGGAATCTAGATTCAATCTGCTCATTTTTATCAGAAACTTCTTTTTTACGATTACCTATATTTAGCTCTACCGATGTCTGCAAATGTTGATAGGCGCTTAAGTAATCCTTTTCATTAGCGTATATTTTCGCAAGAATTGCTTCTACTTGCTCTATGGCAATATCATTTTGCACAGCATGAGCCTTTTCTAAAGCAAGCTGAGAAAACTTCAATGCGGTGGTATTTTTGTCTATATAAAAATAGGCTCTAGCGAGCCCTTGAGCAACTTGATAAATTTCATCATCACTTTCCACTTTTTCTGCTGATGCCAACGCTTTGTTATACTCTCCAATTGCTTTTTGATATTTTTTTTGGGCCAAATAAATATTACCACTCGCAATTAATTCATCGCGTAAATGAATATCTTCACCTGTGCTTTTAAGTAGTGATATAGCTTGTTGAATAGTCTGCTGTGCTTCTTCTAAGCGCTCTACTTGACTGAGAGCTCGCGCTAGCATTACCTTTGTTTTAGCAATATAAAAAGTATTATTAGTTTTTTCATGGGTAGCAATCGAGCTTTCGAAATAAGGAATGGCTTTGTCAACATTACCCATAAGTGCGTATATTTCGGCAATTTGAGCTTCGCTAGCTGCCGCTTCCGTTAATTTATTTCTACTCAAATTTAGATCCCTTGAAAGGATCAAATATTCTAAGGCAATATCTAAGTCGCCAAGCTGGGTATACATCATGGCAAGGTTATGTAACGACGTCCCCTCATTTTCAATAACTTTACCTAACCTTGCAAACCTCAATGCTTGCTTAAAATAATTTAATCCAGTGCCGGTATCTCCGCTATATAATGCAATAGCGCCGAGTGCAGTTACCCCATTATGCTGGCGTCTATAGTCATTAGCCTGCTTTCCTAAAGCAAAAGCAACCTCGGCATGGCTAGTCGCCTTTTCATAATCCCCTTTAGTAATATAGACCCAAGCAATATTCGTATTGAGATCGCTTTCAAGGATGAAATTAGGGTGGTCTTCTAGTAGCAGCACCGCTAATGAAAAGTAATGCAACGCAGTATCTGGGTTATTTTGTTTCTCTTTATAAGTAATATTTGTATACGCTTTAAGTAGCTCAGCACCACTTAGCCGCGTAAGTTCACTTTGATGCAAGGCAATATTTTTCTCTAGTTTGCTTTGTGTATTACTCGCACTGGCGTAAGTAAAAAATGGAATACTTAGGAAATAAATAAGAAAACAAACAAACTTGTTCATAATTTCGCCTGTATTTAATCGAGATAGCTGACCTAGCATTAATATACTTATTACACGGCTAAAATAAGAAGAAAATATGAATTAGGTATTTTTTATCACTTCTTATTCACTTCACATTTACTAATTAGTATAGCGACAATTTTATTTTTAATTATTTATTGGCTTATAACAGGAACCTCAATAATGTTTTATCGGATACTACTAGTATTATTTTTAAGCTGTATGTCTATGCAGACAGTTCAAGCAGGAATTATTACTGAAGAATGGAGCGCAGAGGTTTACTCTACCGAAAACAATAGCTTTGCTATCGGTGATATCCTCACTTGGCAAATGACTTATGATGACGAAGGAACTATTGCTTATGTAACATCAGATGGCGCAGATGGTGTAATTGGTACTGTCGATGATTATATCTATGATACTTATGATGCCACTTGTCCGACGGGTGTTTTTTGTAATCGCTATTCGGTTTACACTAATTTAATCAATTCGACTTTTTCAAGTATTGTAGAACAGCTAAAGGTCGATGTAGCAACGTCATTACAACCTACTGATGTCATAGAAGCGGTGAACCGTAATAGCCGATACAATAATTGGACCTATACCAATGGCGAGCAACGCTACGCAGATTGGGAAATTGATGATGCCTATATGGCTATGGGTTATTATCACGCGACCAGTAGTTCCGCAATGGCACAATATTACTACTTGCTTAACGGAGCACAAACAGTGAGTAACATTGCCCTTAAAAACTTAACCCTTACCAATGTTACCCAAGTACCAGAGTCTAATAGTTTTGCTATTTTTGTTGTCGCACTACTTATTTTACTGAGTCGTCAATTCAAAACGCGCAAGGAACGCACCGATGAATTACTTAAATAGCTTAAAAGCTTTCACAGCAACTCTATGCATTATGCTGTCACTATCAGTAAACGCTGGCATAATTACAGAAGAATGGAGTGCCATCTTAACCAATGCAGATAATAATACTTTACCAGAAGGTGAGATCTATACATGGCAAATAACTTACGATGATGGTGCAACTGCCGCATACATAACCTCAGATGGCGCAGACGAATTATACAATACTACTGATGATTACATTATTACCTCAATTAATGCTAGTAGCCGATACCCAGTGTATGGTGACATTATTGATTCAACCATTGGCGATATTATTGATGATTTAAAAGTGAACATTGCTAACTCGATTAATGCAAATGATGAACTTAATTTTTGGAACAAGTATAACTCTCACCATAACTCCGCCTATGCAAAGAATAACAACCGCTATGTAGAGTGGAGTATAGACGATGCTAGCTTCCGTTTAGTACACGACACTATTGACTATGCCAGCTTCAGCTACTATTACACATTAAATGGCGCGAATAAAACCAGTACCTTACATTTTGATAACTTGACACTTAACAGCGTTATCCAAGTACCAGAGCCGAAATCTGCAATAATGTTATTGTTAGCTATTGCGCTCATGTTCCGTGCAAATAAAAGCCATGAGGTCAACTTAATAGATGATTAATTTTATTATTAGGTTAAGCATAATTACAACATTTTACTTAGCCTGTTTATCACAACCTGTTCATGCAAGTTTAATCACTATAGATATTTTGGATCCTAACAATGCCGCTAATAATGGTTTATGGGATATTACTATTATCGAAGATAGTTCCATGAATATCGAAACGACTTTAGCGCAACAAATATGGTGGCAAGATAGCGACTTAGCAGAGATATTTATGGCTACCACTTGGGATAGCTTAGGGTATTATAGTCAGCTATCCGATTTAATAATGACCCCTTACTTTGCGGTAGATGTTTGGCTTATTCCTCCGCCAATGTCAACGACACCTAGTATTCCAATTGCCAGTGCTTGGTCATTAAGACAAGGCGAAGATGAAATAAAAATTCGTTCGTTACCTGGTTGGGTTAATTATACCTTTGCCATAGCAACTAAGCATACAGAGGCTTCTGAACCAAGAACTTTACTATTGTTGGTAATTTCCCTATTAGCAGTAGGTTTACGTAATAAGTATTATTAACTTAATAGTTGACTCAATAGCAGCAAATAGTAATTCACTATTTGTTGCTATTTTAAAATATCGATAATATTCGCATTATCAACATGGGTAGTAGCGAAAATCACACAGTAAGATCACCTAGCCAAATAGGTATTAAAACAGTCTCAATAGTCATCACCATATATATCATAAACGAGTCCCTTCCTTCTCATTTAGTTCACAATTTAACATTATAATAACGCTGAATTTTTATAAAAAGCTATTAATGTTATTGCTTAAGTAATCGACGATAACACGTAGTTTTACGTTACTGCTTATTTTTAACATACCGAAGGAAATATAATGAAAATTTTTTTGATTGCTAGTGCACTTTCAGTAATGTGCCTTTTTTCTCATAATACTAATGCGGGCATTATTACTTGGGATTTTACTTTTGAAATTGATACCGTAATCGATAACTCTAATGATCAATGGGACAATCCTACTGCTGTAGGTGATATTGTCCAAGCTAGCCTTAGTTTTGATGAAAATATAACAAGCGATAACAGTAGCAATTGGTATACTATATTTGATCTAACCAACACTACTTTTGATATAGTCACCTTAACGAGTGATGGTTGGTTAGCAAATTTATCGCCAATGGCTACCGCAACTCATCAATCATCACGTGATATTTTTCAAATGTCATCTACTTATATTAAAAGAAATACTTCCGTTGGTGAGATAAATTTTGAAGAAATGATATTTGATTTCACAGATACGACAAAACATCTTGATTTTCCAATTGACTGGTCAACTAAACAATTGACCTTTACCTATACTATGGATGCGGATACGACTAATAGCGGTATTGACGTTAATGTATTAGGTAGTCTGGTTTCAGCAGTACAACGAGTTTCAGTGCCAGAGCCGGAGTCGCTTCTGCTATTCATTATTGCTAGTTTCGGTTTAGTATTTCGTAAATTGCAAAAATAACATAAGTTGAATGTAAGTTAGTAAATGGCGACTGCCCTGTCGCCGTTGAGCATACACTTAATATTTTTTCTTCGAACAATCAAAGTAAGCAGGTATTATTTTTTTGTGTCAATTTCTCTATACGCCATATATTTCAAGTTGCAAAGCTAAAACAATATAACTATGACTCGTTTGCACGCCACGTCAGCTATCTAACCACTTTATTAAATTATTTTTGTAACAGCGAAACAACTTCTTATTCACTTCACATTTATCTACTACCCTGCGGAAAACATGAGGTTATATTCATATTTTCCAATTTTCACTACTGACAAATAAGTATTTTCGAGGCAACTATGCGTTCAACAAAAAACCAGCAAACTTATCTTCAATATAATTGGATTATGAAAAACTGGCGAGCTTCACGAAAGACACTCATCGCAAGTGTACTAGGTTTATCATCAATCCCCGCATTTTCAGCTGAGAGTCAATTAACTTACAGTCAAGAGCAGCAAAACTTAATCGATTTATCGAAAAACGATAACGGTTTTATGATGGATACCAATAATGCAGATTATTCAACCTACTTTAATGGTGCCAACTACTTAGCAACTACAGGGTTAGGAAAACTAGGTATGAGTACACTAGGTACTTACGGTGTTTTTTATGTGGTTGATTTTGCTGGAGTTATTGTAGGTGAAGCTTTAGAACGAACTGGTCATGCAGATATTGCGGCTTATTTCCCTAATAATAATGCCTTTAACATCGACATTGATTTTGCCGATGATGTTGTAACCGACCAGTTAGAAATCGCATGCGATTGTAATATTGAATGGGATTTATATGCCAGCATACTGACTGATGCCAGCTTAACTATGACAGATAAAATGTTCAGCACACCGTCAATGATCATAACCGCTGCTGTTGCGCCTCAAGTATTTTCGGAAGATTTGTTACAGCAAGGGGCAGACCTAGTATTAAACAGTGGTTACGATGGCGAATTACGTGAAACACTAGAGCTTATTGATGCTGCTTACGGTGAATATAATTATTGGCAAGACCATGAATTTGCCGAGGTGACCAACCATAACCATAGTGATTTATTTACCTACCTTTACGTGCCAAACCCCGATAGTCGTAAATTAAAAGATGCTAATGGTGAATACGAAGTTCAAGTATCTCCTCAAGTGCTATTGGGTAATGGTTTTAATTGGGGCTATTCTGCCTGGGCAAACTGGGAAAAGTTAACGGTTTTTAATAGCCAAGGTGATTACTTTATCAATAATAAGTGGGTTAAGTTAGATACCACAGGCTCTCTATTTTCAGCCTGGTACAGCGATGCCTTTTTTATTGGTAATGGTACAGTCTATGCTGCTGATGGTAACGATACTATTATTGATTCTGACTATGCCGAAGGTGCGGCTGGTCACGATGTTTTTGACAATGTTTACCGCGCCTATGGACAAAATGGAAATGACTATATTCGCGGCTCATTTAGAGCTTACGGCGGTGATGGCAGGGATATGATTGTTAATGCTCGTCGTGGGGAAGGAGGTGATGGCAACGATACTATTATGAACTCTGATATGGCTTATGGTGACGATAATAGTGACAGACTGCTGAACAACTGTGGCTCCTTTGGTGGTGCTGGTGACGACTATATAGTAGGTAAACATAACGCATCATTCTCTTGTGAGATTGATGGTGGTGATGGCAATGATCATATCAAAGTGAAACGCGGCAGCAATCGAGTAAAAGCAGGCAAAGGAAATGACTTAGTAGAAGTAGCGATTGAAAGTAGTACCCTTTTGTACGCCGGTGTTGAAACATTAATGTCAGGTATTTATGGCAATGGAGGCCGAGATTCAATCAGAGCAAAGATTTCGCACCAAGCTGATATAAAAATCACCCGTAATAATGCTGGTCGATATATTTTTAAAGGACTAAATATAGAAACGACTATAGGAGATTTTGAGAATCACTTATTCGTATTAGATACTGAATATAAAGTTAATGCAGCGGCATATATACATAATTTAGAAGTGGTTTCCCATCGTAACAGACGACATAACTCTCACTTTATTAGCGGTAAAGGTAACGACTTAATTCGTGTTGGTGCAGGCGACGATCGTATTAATGGCGGTGAAGGTAACGACATTATTGATGGCGGTACAGGTAACGATACACTTGCCGGGGGGTTAGGGAATGACTTTATCGTACCTGGCATAGGTACAGATATCATCGATGGCAATGATGGATTTGATACCGTCTCATATGCAGATGAGTCGTTTGGTATTGAAGCAATATTATGGCAACAAACAGTCACGTCCTTAGCAAATTCTGAAATAGACACCATTAATAATATTGAAGGGATTATTGCGACAGATTTTGATGATGTTATTGCAATGACACCTGATGACAATGTGGTGAATGCCGGTGCAGGTAACGATATTATCCACACATTTAATGGCGATGACTTCATCAGTGCTGGCGAAGGGAATAATACCGTACTAGCAGGTAAAGGTGAGGATACCATTGACTATTCATTATCACCAATTGCTGTAAACGTAAATTTGACTCAAGAACAGGCAACACATGGAACCTTTACCGATACCTTAGAAGCTGTAGAGCATGTAAAATCATCAGCGTTTAACGATAGTATTACCGGTAATAGTAGCAACAATACTTTCTACGATATTGCAGGGAAAGACAGTTATCACGGAGGAAGTGGTAACGATACACTCGACTATACCCATACTCAGTTAACTGAAGGTGTGCAAGCCAACTTAGGGGCAAATCGTGTCCATTGCCGCGATGAAAATGGTCATATCCAACAAGATTCGCTATCAAGCATTGAAAATATTATAGGCTCAAAATTTGAAGACTACTTAACCGGTGATAGCGCTAATAATACACTCAGTGGTGCTGAGGGCAACGATTTCCTTTATGGCATGGGTGGTAACGATACTTTAAATGGTGGCTCTGGACATAATGAGCTTAATGGCGGTGATGGCAGCGATACCTATATCATCAGTCAATTACCCGACAGTAAAACAAGCCATTTAATACAAGGCTTTTACAATGAAGATACGCTAACACTTGACGCTGCCGCATTAGGCTTTACTCGCTCGATCTGGAATACAATTGATTATGGAACCGACGAATACGGCAACAGTCGCAGCTTGGTTTTTGAAAATGATCAGCTTATCTTACGTTCAGTGAATACAGATTTAGTCTTAGCCCGTTTTGAACAATATCAGAATGTAAATATCTTAGATAATATAAGTTTCCTTGGCATGGCTATTGAAGCGACAGAGTTAAACATGCTTTCTGGTGGCTTGAATAATTCAGTTAGCCATGAGTGGCATGATATCAACCTAAACAATCAACT
>Ga0105356_10005363_pt1 | contig 12181 bp, 10 predicted proteins | sample GOMGulsemesocosm_3_FD_83502 | JGI IMG/M metagenome (GOLD analysis project Ga0105356, IMG submission 83502) | Methane-oxidizing microbial communities from mesocosms in the Gulf of Mexico - GOM9D Gulf of Mexico | ecosystem: Environmental > Aquatic > Marine > Cold seeps | place: Gulf of Mexico...
CCATCAATTCTAAAACCACCTTCACTTTCAATATCACCTACTATTGTGGTGCCTTGTGCTATTCTATTTTGTTGGGAAGAAACGTCTAGGGTGTCTCCTCTCCCTTTTTTGCCTTCTGAAAACATAATTACTTGCTATTAACTTTTAGTTTTTATAGAGATTTTAAATATAATTCTAAGTTTTTATGAATTTGAATAATTTGATAATTCCTTGAGGAAACTCCGAAATATTCTCGTTCAATACTTTGCTTATTATCTTTTAATATTTCACCAAAGCCCAGTGCGCCTTGAATGCTAGTTAATCCATGTACAACCACAAAAATTGTATCGCTACTGTACATGTCTTTTGATGTACTTAATTCAAAATGTTTGACTTCTATTATTGCCTTATTCAATGTCTCAATAAAGGCATCTATATCAGCATCGGGAGTGTTTTCAAATTGATATATAGCTTTAAAATGCCTTCCTGTTGTATCATCTACAAAATCACTATTGGCCAATAATGGCATCACATTTTGCAGCATTTCCTCTGCCTTTTTGCCTTCAGGACTATTAGGATAATTTAAAGCAATATAGTTTATGGATTCATTATAAGATTCAAAACCAAATAAACGTGCTTTCGAAACTGCCTTTAAAAATTCAAATTTCGGAACTATACTCTCTCCATCAAACCTGGTAATATTGGAGTCGCAATGCGCAATGACCTCCTGATATTCTTGGTTTTCGAATTGCTTATATAGGTTTTCATAAATGTATTCTGCACTATTTTCATCTTCTCCTAAAACAATATCAGGATTTAATAAAATGGAAGCATATCTTGAATCTGGGTGATTAGCAATAATATCATTTTTAGCGATACTTGCTTCATTATTAAGTCCTAATTCTAAATAAACTTTGTATAAATTATATTTTGAAGGTAATATTAAGCGTTCTTCTGGATTGCTTTTAAGTAAGACTTCCAGTTTGTCTTTTGCCAAATTATATTCTTTAAACTTATCTTTATAGATCAATCCTAATTGATAGTATGCGAAGTTTCTATCTTTTACTAAACTATCAATTGATTTTTCTTCAACGGGAATTAATGTTATATAATATTTAGGATCTAATAGCTCTTTATCAGAGGCATTTACAAACGCTTCTTCTGCCACAGTTGCTCCTGAACCAGAATTACCATTAGTAGCCCATCTCCAGTTATCTTGAAGTTGGCGTTCACCCCAATTTTTCAAAAACTCGTTCTTTCCGTAAGCAACAGTTACTGGGTTATAAAAATAAAATGATGCCGCCTTAGTGTTTCCTCGAGAATCACTACTGGAAGCAGCATTTTTACCTGTAATTAATCCTCCTGATCGTTTTGCAATGTCTTCTTTTTCTTTAAGAGCTGCAGCCTTCTCTTTTAGATCATCCGTATATTTAGTGAAATATGTTAATCGCTCATCATCTGATAAGTTCACCAAGTATAAGATACTGTCATTTCGCTTAGCAACATCTTCATAAAAGATAACATCATCTAAGTTTTCACGCTTTCGTCGTATGGCTCTAAACAACTTCGTGTTTTCTTTAAGGTTTTGCATGGTGCTATCATAATAAGCTCCAGCATTTTTATAAGCGACCTCATCAAAACTCATATTACCGAGTGTTTGATAATTTAGTGCGTTCAAGAATTTGTCTTGAGAACCTGCTCTTAATGATTTATTGTAATATGCTAAGGCTAAAGAATCGGAATCATTTTGAAAATGATATTCTGCTATTTGATGATATATTTTATCTAAAAAGGGACGGTTTTCTCTGTCCTCCTCTAAATCGGTCAATAATTCTAAAAACATTTCTGTATTTCCCGTTAATACATCAAAGTTTTTTGCTTTTTCAATATGAGCACTTATGAGGTATATTCTTGGGATCCTTCTATTGAGTTCAATAACCTGATCGAAAGCATAGTTAGCTCTCTCTTTTTCTCCTAAAGCATTAAACAACTGACCTTGAATAAACTTATAGCGTCCGCGTTCATCACTACTTTTTGTAGAACTAGAAGCAATCTCCAATTGGGTAATCGCGCTGTCTAAAGATTTTGTATTAATATATGCCTGAGCAAGCATAGAGGTGGCATCAGCTAAATCTTGACCCAAAAGCTCGTCATGATACATTAATCGTTTAAGATTTGTAATCGCCAATTCATTATTTTCTAATCGCAGATTAGTTTTTTCTCTCCAAATTTTAGCTTGATTAATTTTATCGCTGGCAGGGTATTTATATAAAATATAATTAAAGGCTTCTTGAGCAGGGACAAATCGTTGGTCAAAATATCGCGATTTACCCAGTAATAAATAGGCTTCGTCTACTTGAGGATTTTTTTCTTTCCCCTTAATATTCATGCCATGTTTTTGAATGGCTTTTATAGCCTTATCTTCTGCTATAGTAAATTCTTCGTTTTTTGATTGTCCTTCTAACACAATCTCATCGGTAATTTGCATGCGTTCTATTGGTAATATGTCCCAATAGTTGTCGACATAAGCATCGTTAAGCTTAGTTCTACCATCTGTTAAAGCATTATAACCGTTAAACAGAATATTGTATTCAGTAGTAATTGCATGAAAATTTCGGCTCACAAAATTATCTTTTTTGCGAGAACACCCTACTAATAAAATAGCAGAAATAGAGAGTGTAAATATAACTTTAAAAGAGGTCTTCAACGTTGTATGTTTGAGTATATGAATAACTTAAAGCGCTGCATAATATTATGCAAAAACGTAAAAATAATCATCTTTTCCTATTAATACACCATAATATGCCCCTCTTTTACATCAAATATTAGTTTGTAAAGTGTGTTTCTAACTCCTTCAAAGTGGCCTCACTTGTAGATAAATCCTTTACCATTTCACCTTTTTCTAACACGACTATCCGTTCACAAACATCAGTAACATGCATTAAATCATGACTTGACACCAAAACGGTTACGCCTTGTTTTTCAGCGAGATTCTTTAAGATTTGTTTTAAGCGTATTTGAGTGGTTGGATCGAGGTTTGCGAATGGTTCATCTAAAATAATAACTTCTGGGTTCCCTATAAGGGCAGCTACAATCCCTACTTTCTTTTGATTTCCTTTACTAAGATCTCTTAAGTATTTCTTTTTGCCAATAATTTCATCATGGAAAAAATCTTCAAACTGTGACAATAAACTATCAATATCAGATTTATTTTGGTTACGAAGTTCTCCAATAAAATAGAAATATTCTTCAGCGGTTAAATAGCCTATTAGAAAACTTTCATCAATAAATGATGAGGTAAACGGTTTCCAATCTTCACTCTCGTGAACCAAAACATCTTTGTTTTTTATATGTCCTGAACTGGGTTGAATTAAATCTAATAACAAACTAAAAAACGTTGTTTTTCCTGCGCCATTATTTCCTACTAATCCAAAACTTTGGCCTTTTGGAATCTCTAAGTTTTCTAATTTTAAAACTTCTACTCCGTTATATGATTTTGATAAATTATTTACTGTTATCATGATATTATTCTTTTGTTAATCTGCTTAATTTTTTTCTGAAAATGCTGCTATTGTTTTATACTTTCCTTTTTGATAAATTCCTTCTATTTTATTCAGGAAGAAGTTTTTAAATACAATTCCCAAAACACCACTTAAAGCTAACACAATAAGTCCCGCATTAAAATTAATCAGTTTGTAAGGAATATAGAAAAGAATCATAGGAAGTAGCATTTTTGGTAATGCTATTAATAATTGTGTTGGATTAAACCCATTGGTATTGCTAAAGGCTTTAGCTTTCACATTTAGCTCTATAGGAACTCTATTTAGCGCCCCTCCAAATAAGGTTATAAATGTATTTAATCCAATGTTGAACAATGCTCCCGCCGCTATCATTGCAAAGATCTCCCATCCAAAATACAAATATGGTGTGCTCAAAATAAAAGAAATTGTAACGGCAACAACCATTAGATACCATTTAGATTCTAGATATTTTCTATATGGAATATTTTGACTCATCAGTAATTTATAATACTCACTATCCCATGAAGGGACTAACTGACCAAAACTCAGTAAAAATCCTCCTGTAATAAACATGGATGCAAAAGCCAGCACGATTGGCAATTCTCTATAAATTTCTTGAGTATAAAACACTAATCCATAAAACAAGAATAAAAAAGACATCATCATCACCTGTTTTGGTCGTGCATTACGCCATATCATTTTAACGTCATTTTTTAAGAAAGGTGCAATGCTTCCAAAACGATTCATCCATGATAAATCGGTAGCATTAACTTCTTTCACCTTTTTGGAAACCGTATCGTCTAAATAAAACCCTCTTCTAATAAATTTGAAGTTTGCATAATACATTCCTGCCATAATTAATATTGGAACTATTACAAAAACAGGGTTGTTATATAATGCATTGAACACCAATCCTATTGGTTCAGAAATTTTGTAAATATTAAAAAACTCTAATCCAATTAAGACAAGAAGCAGAGGAGCAATTATATAGAAAACCGTATTGCTTTTATTAATTAAAAAATTAATAAAATTCAATGACATTGTAATACACATTAATGACACAAACCATAGAATCACATTCACTGGTGGATAGCCATGAGCTAAAAGTACAATTGAAAAAGGGAGAAATAAAAAGAGTGATATAAAATTAAAAAACGAGATTGTTGTTTTACCTAAAAGATAATGAATAACTGTATTTCGCTTAATTGGTATAAGCATTAAAGGCTTAATATTCATGACAGGAAGTTGCTGCAAAAAGTACCTGATCATCAATTCGAACAACATCCAATATATAAGAAAATTATTGATTGAAATAATTGGATCAATCTCTGGGAATATCTTTTTTAATATGAAAAACATACCTCCTCCTAACAAAATGGCCATTCCGCCAAAATAGAGCGCTCCAAGAATTAAAAGAATTTTAATGGCAAGTCCTTTTTGAAAGTAAGAGGCTCGAAAAAACTGCTTCCATTCTAAACTTATAAATCGTTTAATCATAATGCTTTAATAATGTTATTCAATGACATTAGTACTCTATATTCTAATAATGTTACACTTTTAATAATTTTGTTTTACTCAAATTTAAAGATTTACTGCCTAGTTCACTATTTTTGTTAAAAAATACAGCATGTCACAATTCCATCAACTTAGCATAAAAGAGATCCAAAAAGAAACTGATAAAGCGGTAACACTGAGCTTTGCTGTTCCCGATAGTTTAAAAGATTCCTTCTCTTTTAAGGCTGGACAGTATATTACCTTAAAAACGACTGTTAATGGTAATGAAGTGAGACGTGATTACTCATTATGTGCATCTCCAAAAAGTGGTGAACTTAAAGTTGCTGTAAAAGAAATTAAAGATGGAACGTTTTCAGCTTATGCCAATAATAAACTAAAAGTTGGTGATGTTTTAGAAGTTCATTCACCTACAGGTCGGTTTGTCTTCGATCCACAAGACAATGGTTCAAGAACCATTGCGGCTTTTGCTGCTGGAAGTGGCATCACACCTATTTTAAGTATTGTAAAAAGTGTTTTAGAAGAAGAACCTCAAAGCAATGTTGTTCTGGTTTATGGAAATAAAACTACTAAGGACACGATGTTTTTAAATCAGTTATTAGAATTGCAGCATCAATATAGTGAACGCTTTTCTATAAAATTTGTGTTTAGTCAAGCACAAGAGAATGACGCTATTTTTGGACGAATAGAAAAAAGTACTGTTGATCTAATTGTAAAAACCGAATATAAGCATCTTACTATTGATGCCTTTTACCTCTGTGGTCCAGAAGGAATGATTCATACTGTGAAAGACGTTTTAACCGAACACAATATTGGAGAAGACAGCATTCATTTTGAACTTTTTAAAGCGGCAAAACCCAGTGAAATAAAAGATACTGTTGAAGCAAGTGGGCACACAACAATCACTATTTTAGTAGATGATGAGGAGACTACTTTTGAAATGTCTCAAAAACAATCAATTCTCGAGGCTGCTCTTGATGAAGATGTAGATGCGCCTTATTCTTGTCAAGGTGGTATTTGTAGCAGTTGTATAGCTCGAATTACGGAAGGAGAAGCTACCATGCGCCAAAACAACATACTATCAGATAACGAAGTCGCTGAAGGCCTTGTTTTAACATGTCAGGCTCACCCAACAACCGCTACTATATCGGTTGATTATGATGATGTTTAAACAGTCATCATACAAATAGCTTAACTTATGGTTCTGTTATTTTGAACTTAAAATGATAGATTTCACTTTATCTATTATCTGTTCTGGTTTAATTGAACCTATGGCATTTTCATAGCCCTCTGGAAATTTATTTCCATATACAGAAGTTGGGATTAAGGGGAATCTTTCTCTATCGGCCATCAAGGCATTTTCTAGAGGTTGGTTAAAAGGGTAAAAGCCCGCATACGGGTGTGTAACTCCCCAAAGTGTTAATACAGGTATTCCCAACATGGCTGCGATATGTGCATTTCCAGAATCCATAGATACCATGATATCCAGGTTTGAAATGACGTCCAATTCTTCAGCTAATGATAACTTTCCTGCAAGATTTACTGTATTATCAAATTTCGAAGCAATTTCGCTTAAAAGGGCAATCTCTTTTTGTCCGCCCCCAAAAAGCAAAACCTTATGGGTCTTTGACAAGCCTTTGATGACTTGCTCCATGCGCTCCAATGGGTAAGCTTTACTCTTAAAGGCAGCAAATGGCGCTATCCCAATCTGTTGTTTTGAATCACCATCAACTATATCAAGCAGTTTGTCGCTTAATACTGAAGATTTAGAGAACTTGGGATTAGAGAGGTCTAACTTATATCCCAAAGCTTCAAAAACATCAGCATAGCGTTGATGAGTAGTTTTTAGCTGACTAAAACTCTGCCCTGCGGTTAGTGCTTTTTTCTCAGCTCTACCCTTATCAATTTGAGCAAATGTTTGATTCCTGAAAAATAATTTAAGAATCTTACTTCTCAATACATTATGTAAATCGGCAATCGCATCAATTTTCGGAATTGAAGGATTCGTCAAATGAAGCTTTTTTAATTCTTTAGATAGTTTGTAGAGTCCTCTAACTCCTTTATGAATTCCTTTGACATCGACATTATATACTGATACATTGTCAAGACCTCTGAAAAATGGTTCAAAAAATCCACGCGTTAAAATTGTTATAGAAACTTCGGGATATTGCTTAACAAATTGACGAATTACGGGTACTGTCATTGCAACGTCTCCCATTGCCGATAATCTAATAACAAGTATGTGGTTTGATCCCTTCAAATGAAAAACGATGTTACAAATTAGAATATGATAATGAAAGTGTCATTGCACTTATATCTATCCTGTGGGAGCAGGAATGATACGACTATTTCTGTCCTCTCAATACAGGATTTAACTCATCGTCATTATACATTTTCATTTGCTTGTACACTTTCATATACTTCTCTCCTTTTGAAATAGCGTCAAGTAAATCGTCAATTGCAGTAGACAAATCAATACGTTGGTCTAATAACACATCTAATTTCTTTTGGCAAGCCGCTTTGTGATCTTCAGAAGCATCTTCACGCACAGTTTCTATATGCATGTGGTAGATTTTTAATGCTAAAATTGACAATCTATCAATAGCCCATGCAGGACTCTCTGAATTAATTTTTGCATCCCCTTTTATTGCTACAGATTTATAGGTCTCTAAAAAGTAACTATCAATAAACTCAACTGTATCAGTTCTATCCTGATTAGAAGCATCGATCATTCGTTTTAATTTTAAAGCAGCATCAGGATTAATATTAGGGTCTCTAATTATGTCTTCATAAGCCCATTGTACAGTGTCAATCCAACATTTACGATACAATAAATGCCCGATGAGATCTTCGCCTTTATCATAAATATTTGAAAAGGATTGATCAACCGAATTTAAGACCTTATAGGTTTTAATTACATCCTGAAAAATTGAATTTGCTTTATCTGAAAACATATCTTTTGAGTTTAAAATGCAAACCTACATAAATTTAAATGAAAATAGCTTTTCTAATGGCAATTATAGGTCTATTTAATTAACTTTACGACACTTAAAAAAAGCTGACTATGCACATTCATAATCTCTCAGACTCAAATTCTGTTTTAAATACTTTTATTTCTGAAATACGCAATGTTTCCATTCAAACTGACGCCATGCGTTTTCGCAGAAATATAGAACGTATTGGAGAGGTCTTAAGTTATGAAATGAGTAAAATTCTGCCATATACATCTAGTACGATTGAAACACCTCTAGGGAATTGTAATGTAAATTTAGATGAAGGAGATATTGTAATTTGTTCTATTTTACGTGCTGGATTACCTTTGCATTCAGGGGTGTTAAATTATTTTGATAGGGCGGAAAACGCATTCATCTCTGCTTATAGGCATCAAGATAAAAAAGCGGAGACGTTTGAAATAATTGTTGAATATATTGCTTGCCCAAGTTTGGAGAATAAAACGCTGGTTTTGGTCGATCCAATGTTAGCAACTGGCCAATCTTTAGCTTTAACTTATGAGGCTTTAAAACAATATGGAAATCCAAAACAAATTCACATAATGTGTGCCATTGGGTCTCAAGAAGGGGTCTCATTTATTAATGATAAATTTCCTGAAAACACCCATTTATGGATTGCAGATATTGATCAGGAACTTAATGATAAAGGTTATATCGTTCCCGGGCTAGGGGATGCGGGGGATCTTGCTTATGGGTCTAAACTACAACATTAACAGTGATATTGGGGCAAGTATTAATACCCATACAAACACTTCGGCCAGCCATCTCATTTTGGTGCTTTCTAAATAATTAGCCATCATAATTGCCAATGTTGGAAATATAAAGAGGAACTCAGTACCGTTTTTGTTTGGCACAATTAAAACTATAGTCAAGCCAATAAAAAATGAGAAAAGAATAAGCAAATGTGATGATCTTTGTGTTTTGGGCCGTTGCTTAATATTTATAATATAAACGAATAAAGCCCAAAGACCAAGAATTCCCAGTACAGATATAATATAAATAAAATTGAAACTGTTATAATTTGTCAAGTTAAAATTAGCGCCTTCCAAATAATCAGATAGTAATCCAAAACTGTTATTCGTTAAAATAGTGTAACTTATAGTAATTACACCTATGGTAATTACCCCCATAATAGGAATGATCCAATTTTTATAATCGTTTATGGCGTGGAATATCAGAGCAAGTACAATTAAAATAAAAAATAAAATAGCCCAAAAATAAAACAACGACGCTATAGTGATCCAAACAGCTGCATCAAAAAGCTTTTTCTTTACATGTAAATTCGATTTTAAACTAATAATCCTTCGTAAAGCAAGTAGAATAAAAAAATTAGCTAATAACACATGTGCTACGTGCATAGTAACAGGTAAGGTTGCCATCAACAAGCTATAAATTAAGATTTCGTAGCCGTTTTTTTGACTCAATTTATTTTTATTGACTAAAAAGTTCAATAGAAAGATTGAAGCTAAAACAATACAATATTTACCAGTTTCAATTAGTATTGCATCTAGATTTAGTCCTTCATTAAATGCGCTAATATTAGAAATGGAAAACACAACTAATGTAAAAAGAGCTATTAGTACAAAATGAACTGGTTTTGATGTATTAAAAAAATGTGTAATCATTTAAGAACCTACTATAATCCCTCAACTAATTAAAATTAGCATTAAAGGTAATTTCTATTATTATTTTTGATTTTAAAATGAAAAAAATATGTAATTTTGCAACGTAAATATAAGATTATTACCAATCATTGCCTATAACGGGTAATTAACTAAAAGATCAATTGTTATTTGATCTATAAATTTTACTTAGATGAAAGATTTTTTTAATGCCATCCAGGATTTATTTGTTGACTTTTTATTTATTCCTTTAGATTTTTTAAGAACTTTAGAATTAGAAAATTGGTGGAGCGCAAATTTTGTGTCTTGGATTTTCGTTGTAATTGTGATGGTTGCTTTTGGATATTGGATGAAACAACTAAAAACATATAACGATAATAACGAAGAAGACAAAAGCGTTAGTGCTCATTCTTACTTATAAATCGAAACCTAAATCTTTACGATAATACATCTTATCGAAATGTAGTTTTTCTATATTTTGATAAGATTTTTTTAGTGCCTCATTATAGCCTTCTCCAAACGAAGTTACAGCCATTACACGGCCTCCAGAAGTAACAAGTTTACCATTGTCCATCTTTGCTCCAGCATGAAATACTAGACTATCAGTAATAGTATCAACGCCAGTAATCTCAATTCCTTTCTCATAAGCTTCTGGATATCCTCCAGAAACTAACATTACTGTCACTGCCGATCGTTGATCAATCTCAATCTCAATATCTTTCAATGTTCCATTACCAATGGCCTGAAAAATTTCGGCAAGATCATTTTTAAGTAAAGGTAAAACGACCTCCGTTTCAGGATCACCCATTCTCACGTTGTATTCAATTACAAAGGGATCATTTCCTACCATAATCAAACCAATAAAAATAAACCCTTTGTATGGTAAATCGTCCTTTAGAAGTCCGTTAACAGTTGGTTTTACAATACGCTCTTCAATTTTAGTCATGAGCACATCATCGGCGAATGGTACTGGAGAGATGGCTCCCATTCCTCCTGTATTTAATCCCGTATCCCCTTCTCCGATACGCTTATAATCTTTAGCGGTTGGTAAAATTTTATAATCTTTCCCATCGGTAAGCACAAAACAACTAAGCTCAATACCGTCTAGAAACTCTTCAATAACGACTTTGGTGCTTGCTGCTCCAAATTTTGCGTCTACCAGCATTTCTTTTAATTCGGCCTTAGCCTCATTCAAATCATTTAAAATAAGAACTCCTTTACCAGCTGCTAACCCATCAGCTTTAAGCACATAAGGTGCTTTTAAGCTTTCCAAAAAGGCATAGCCTTCTTCTACATTATCCTTGGTAAAACTTTGGTATGCAGCCGTAGGTATATTATGTTTAATTAAAAACTCTTTAGCAAATTCTTTACTACCCTCTAACTGTGCTGCTTTTGCCTGAGGACCAATAACTGCGACATGCTTTAAACTTTCATCATTCAAGAAAAAATCATGCACACCTAGTACAAGAGGGTCTTCAGGGCCAACAACAACCATGTCAATTTCTTTGTCAAGCACCAATGTTTTTATCCCTTGGAAATCTGTAACACCAATGTCTACATTAGTTGCAATTTGCGATGTTCCTGAGTTACCAGGAGCAACATAAAGTTGTTTACATAAATTACTTTGTGAGACTTTCCATGCGAAGGTATGTTCTCTTCCACCAGATCCTAGAATTAAGATGTTCATTGTGCTGTATTTTTCTTATTCATGAATTAATTCAATGCAAAAATAATTGCTTTTAGGTTTAAAAAATAATTAATTCATAAAAACATTATTTCAGTTTAGGACATTGTATTTATGCAATCGCATATTATAATTAAAAGCTAATCTTAACATTAAGAATTCGATTAAAATGAAGTTGATTAGTAAGCTTTATCTTCCCCTTTTACCGCATTAAAGAAGGTCTTAAGAATAATTTTTAAATCCAGGAGTAAAGACCAGTTTTCTATATAAAATATATCTAATTTAACTCTGTTAATAATATCCTTATCAGTTTCTATCTCACCTCTAAATCCACTAATTTGTGCCAAGCCTGTTATTCCGGGTTTCACAAAATGACGGACCATAAACTTATCCACCTTTTGCGCATACATGTTAGTATGGCTCACCATGTGGGGTCTCGGTCCTACAACAGACATACTTCCAAACAGCACATTATAAAACTGTGGCAACTCATCAATACTCGTTTTTCGGATAAACTTACCAACTCTTGTTACCCGTAAATCTCCTTTAGTTGCTTGATGCATATTAGCATTTTCATTAGGCGTCATTGAACGGAATTTATAACAATCGAACTCTTTATAATTAAACCCATTTCTAGATTGTTTAAAAAACACTGGGCCTTTAGACTCAAGTCTTATTATTATGGCTAAAATTGGTGTTAGCCATGACAATAGAAACACAATAATAGCTGACGAAAATAAAATGTCAAACAAGCGCTTTGCTGCTTTATTTATAGACTCCTGTAATGGTATTTCTCGTAAAGACAGAATTGGGATATAATCGTAATATTCATACTTGAGTTTTTTTGAATAG
>Ga0105356_10005365_pt1 | contig 12179 bp, 11 predicted proteins | sample GOMGulsemesocosm_3_FD_83502 | JGI IMG/M metagenome (GOLD analysis project Ga0105356, IMG submission 83502) | Methane-oxidizing microbial communities from mesocosms in the Gulf of Mexico - GOM9D Gulf of Mexico | ecosystem: Environmental > Aquatic > Marine > Cold seeps | place: Gulf of Mexico...
GATTTATGCTTTTGGAGATATTTCGGGAGCCCATTTTAATCCTGCAGTGTCCGTTGCCTTTGCTTATGCGAAGAAATTTTCCTGGAAAGAAGTTCCAAAATATATTATAGCTCAAGGTATTGGGGCTTTTATTGCCTGTCTCCTTTTATGGTTTTTATTTCCTGAAAGTGAGACTTTAGGGAGTACTATTCCTGCCGAAGGATTTCTCCCCTATAAAGCTTTTGTTTTTGAACTTATACTCACTTTCTTTTTAATGGTGGTAATTATAAATGTTTCCACCGGAAGTAAAGAAATTGGAACCATGGCTGCCATTGCTGTCGGTGGTGTAATTTTACTAGAAGCCATGTTTGCCGGCCCGATGACTAAAGCCTCAATGAACCCTATGAGATCATTGGCTCCAGCTGTAGTCTCAGGAAACTACCAACATCTTTGGCTGTATTTAACTGCACCATTCATCGGTGCCGTATTGGCTATTTCCACCTGTAAGTTGGTCAAAGATGATAACTGCTGTGACGACAATTGTTAATCAACAGTACTGCCGACAATCTCAAGCTTTAATTAACAATATATAGTTGACTTTTTTTAAGCAATTCATTACCTTATAAGCACTTTAAAATACATCAAAAAATTAATATGGAAACAAAACATATAGCAAAAACAAGGAGCACACAAGAGGTTGCCAACACCTGGGCCGAAATGTGTAAACAAGGACAATTCATGGAATGTGTAGATGTCTTATATGCCGAAAATATAGTTAGCAAAGAAATGGCAGGAACTCCTGATGACGTGGTTTCAGGGAAACAGAATGTCATTGATAAAAGTAACAAATGGTTGGAAAGTGTACAGGAATTTCATAGTGCTGATGTCAGTGTTCCTGTGATTGCTCAAAATCATTTCACGAGCATAATGAGCTTAGATGTTACTTTTAAAGAAATTGGAAGACAACTGATGGAAGAAGTTTGTGTGTTTGAGGTTAAAGACGGTGAAATTATTAACGAGCAGTTCTTTTATTCGCTATAACTAACTCATTATTAAAAACATAAACAAGCTCCTTTTGACTCCTGTCAAATGGAGCTTTTTTTATGGATTTGTGATCCTCATTATTCGTTGATATAATTCAACTAAAAGTCTTATATTTAAAGGAATTTAAACTAACCAATATGAATTTTAAAAAACACATTGTCTTTGTTTTTTGCCTTGTGCTCAGCAGCAGTTTCGCACAGCAAAAAATGAGCAGAACAAAAAAAGCAATCATTGCTTCTGTAGAAAAACACGAAGCAAATCTCATAAAAATCAGCGATGAGATTTGGGCTTTAGCTGAAACCGCATTTGAAGAAGATCGGTCTTCACAAATATTATCTGATTATGCTGAAAGCCAAGGCTTCACCGTTGAACGTGGTGTGGCAGGAATGCCAACAGCATTTGTAGCAACCTACGGATCTGGGCGTCCAGTAATTAGTGTTTTAGGTGAATTTGATGCCCTTCCAGGAATCTCTCAAAAAGCACAACCTACAAAATCCCCCTTAAAGGAGGGTGCTGCCGGCCATGGTTGCGGTCATAATATTTTTGGCGCAGGGAGTTTAGGAGCCGCTATTGCGATTAAAGAACTTATTGAATCTGGTAAACTTAAAGGAACTGTGAAATTCATGGGAACTCCGAGTGAAGAAAAATATTTCGGTAAAATATGGATGGTAAATGCAGGTTTATGGGATGATGTTGATGTCAATATTAGCTGGCACCCTTCTGCTCAAATTAAAGCAGACGTACAAAGTTCTTTAGCGCTTGTGGATTTCAAAATTGAGTTTTATGGACAAGCAGCACATGCCTCTGGTGATCCATGGAATGGTAGAAGTGCTTCTGATGCCTTAGAAATTTACACCACTGGAATTAATTATTATAGAGAACATGTTAAACCTACAGTTAGAATGCACTATCATATACAAGATGGTGGACAAGTAGTAAATGTCGTTCCAGATTACGCCAGACTATGGATGCGAGTTCGCGATACAAAACGTTCTGGTATGATGCCGGTATACGAACGCGCTATGAAAATGGCTGAAGGTGCAGCCATCATGGCGAATGTTGATTATAAAGTATCTCTTATCTCTGGGATTTATGAAGTTCTTGTTAACCGTGAAGGCGGAAAAATCATGCAATCAAATCTGGAGCTTCTAGGACCTATTAGTTATACGGATGAAGAAATTGCTTTTGGTAAAAAAATACAAGAAAGCACAGGTAAGGAACAAGTTGGTATGGATAGCGCTATCCATCCTTTAGAAGACACCAAAGACCATCCAGGAGGTGGTTCAACCGACGTAGGTGATGTGAGTTGGAATGTCGCGAATATAAATCTCGGTGTGACCACAGCACCAAAAGACACGCCATGGCATTCATGGGCCGTTGTTGCTTGTGGTGGTATGAGTATTGGTCATAAAGGATTAACCTATGCCTCTAAGGCCATGGCAATGACTATGGCCGATTTGTTCGAGAATCCAGATATGGTTCAAAAAGTTAAGGCGGAATATAAGCAGCGTAAAGGTGACGAGGTTTATAAAGCCATTATTCCTGAAGGCCCACCACCTATTAATAATAAAGGGAACTAATCCTGATTATAATTTAAACCTAATATATAGATTAATGAAATTTATAAAAAACAACATCGCAAGTAAGATTTTGACCCTACTTATGATTCCAGCTTTTCTTTTATCCTGTAAATCAAAAACTGAAAACAAAGACAGCATAGAAATGCCTATAGAAACAGAAATTCAAAAAGAGGCTTCAGTATCAGATTTTCAAATCTCACTAGCACAATGGTCATTACATAAGTCCTTTTTTGGCGCATCCATACAAGATTGGGATCTTTTTAGAAAACAATTAAAGGAAGATCCAGAATCGGTATTAAAAGGCGTTTTAGACCCTATGGATTTTCCTGCTATAGCTGCTGGATATGGTATTAATTCTATTGAATTGGTAAACACTTTCTATTATAATAAAGCCGACGATCAGGCATTTTTAAACACCTTCAAACAAAATTGTGAAGACGCTGGAGTTAGCGTTGGTTTAATTATGTGCGATGGTTTAGGAAATCTTGGTGATGCAGATGCAGATGCGAGAATGAAAGCTGTAGAAAATCATTACAAATGGGTGGATGCGGCTAAATTTTTAGGAGCGCATTCCATACGTGTGAATGCTGCCGGACAAGGAACTGCTGAAGAACTTGCTATAACTGCTGCGGACGGACTTTCTAAGCTCGGAGCATATGGAGCCTCCAAAGGCATAAATATTATCGTAGAAAATCACGGTGGATTTTCATCAAATGGTAAATGGCTCAGCGGAGTGATGGAAGCAGTTGGTATGGACAATGTTGGTACCCTTCCAGATTTTGGAAATTTCTGTATTGAAAGATCAGAGGTTCGCTGTGAACATGCCTATGACAGATATCAAGGCATGAAAGAGTTAATGCCGTTTGCAAAGGGGGTTTCTGCTAAATCTAATGCTTTTGATGCCAATGGCGATGAAACACAATCGGATTTTCTTAGAATTATGAAAATTGTTAAAAAATCGGGATTCAAAGGCTATGTAGGCATTGAATACGAGGGTAGGGAATTGTCTGAAGACGACGGTATAAAAGCAACTAAAGCATTGTTAGAGCGCGTTTTTAAAGCTATAGAAGAATAATCTTTAACAATATCTTTTCAAGTACATTACTATTAATAACAAATAAACGCTCCTTTTGGGGCGTTTATTTGTTATTATATACACCCCTCTGATAGCCGAATACATCTATTAAAGCGTCATTTATAAAATTCAATCAAAATTGTTTTATAAATTAAAGTCAAATACTGTATTTTTAGATCGCTAAGGGTTCAAATTGAAAGTCTGAAAATTTTAATAATTCAAATAGGCCTTCCCAATATAAGCCCACAGTGTCAAACATGAGTATTTTTTAATGAGCAAATCACACACGGCAATTCGAACAACGTATTACAGCATCGCTGCTAATACCTGTTTAGCACTTATAAAAGGACTTGCCGGTATATTTGGAAACTCCTATGCCTTAATTGCTGATGCTATTGAATCTACAACCGATATTTTCTCTTCCATCCTAGTGCTTCTCGGTTTAAAGTATGCTGAGAAACCCGCAGACGCAAATCACCCTTATGGTCATGGTAAAATAGAACCTCTTGTAACTTTTATCGTCGTTGCTTTTCTTGTCACTTCCGCAACCATTATTGCTTACGAAAGCATTCAAAATATTCAAACTCCTCATAAAACACCAAAAGCATGGACTTTAATCATACTCGGACTGATTATATTGGGCAAAGAATTAATGTATCGATTTGTCAATAAGAAGAGTAAGGAAACTAACAGTTCTTCACTTCGAGCTGATGCCTGGCATCATAGAAGTGATGCCGTAACTTCCATCGCCGCATTTATAGGGATCTCCATCGCCGTATATTTTGGCGAAGGCTATGAGGCAGCCGATGACTGGGCAGCACTTTTTGCCTCAGCTTTTATCTTATATAATAGTTATTTAATATTTCGGCCAGCACTCGGTGAAATTATGGACGAACATATTTATGACGAATTAATTAAGGAAATTAGAACAGTTGCTATTAGTGTAGACGGAATTTTGGGTACTGAAAAATGCTTTATACGCAAAGCTGGCATGCAGTATCACGTTGATCTACATGCTATAGTTAATGGTCAAATTACAGTCACCGAAGGACATGATTTATCCCATAGACTTAAGGATGAATTATATAATAAAATACCTCATTTAGGTCGCATTTTAATTCATATTGAACCAAATTTAAAATTAACATAATCGCATATGAAAAACATGAGAATAGCTTCCATCGATATTCTTAGAGCCATGACCATGGTTTTAATGATTTGGGTTAATGATTTTTTTACCCTGATAGATATTCCGAAATGGCTAACACATGCGTCAGCATCCGAAGATTATATGGGTTTTTCGGATGTTATATTTCCACTATTCCTATTCATTGTAGGCTTGAGTATCCCATTTGCTATTCAGCAACGTAAAACAAAGGGAAGCAGCTCTGCCTCTATTGCCAATCATATTATTATTCGTTCTGTTTCTCTTTTAATCATAGGCATTTTTATGGTAAATTATGAAACCGCGCATCATGAGACTTTACTCTGGGGTAAATATGTATGGTGTATCCTTATGGCGCTTGCTGTAGCACTCATATGGATGCACTGGAAACGGAGTCCTATCCCTGAAAAATGGCATACTAAACTCCAAGGTCTCGGCTTTTTAATTCTGATTTTTTTAGCCCTAATCTATAAAGGCGGTCCTTCTGGAAACGATTGGATGACCACACAGTGGTGGGGCATTTTAGGGCTTATCGGTTGGGCCTACATTATAAACGCCTTAGCCTATCTTTTTGCTAAAGGAAACTTTTATATTATACTGGGCTTATTCTTTATTTTTAATGGCCTAGCTGTTTTAAATCATTTAAACCTATTAGCCGAATTACCTTCATCTCTCAGTTATTTTTCAACACTCTATACCGGTACCATTCCTGCATTTACTACGGCAGGGATTTTAGCAACCTTAATCTTCAGGAAATTAGCGGTCAATCATGATAAATGGATTTTCGCAATCCTAGTGACTATAGGGCTCATCAATTTGGCTTACGGATTATTAACACGACCTATATGGGGGATTTCAAAAATTCAAGGCACGCCTTCTTGGTTAGGCATTTGTGTCGGGATAGGCTTTTTATCTTTTGCCCTATTGTATGTTATCGCAGATTTAAAAAAGCAAACCCATTGGGCAAAATTGATCGCACCAGCAGGAACGGCGACATTAACCTGTTATATGATTCCTTATTTTATTTATCCTTTACGTGAGATTACGGCCATTAGGTTACCTGAAAATATCAATACGAGCATCGTAGGGCTTATAGTTTCTCTTCTTTTTGCCCTTCTTGTAGTGGTGTTCACAGGTTGGCTTGAAAAGAAAGGATATAAACTAAAGTTATAGAACTATAAATTAAACACGGGTAATACGAGCTCCAATCGCTCTTAATCGTTCGTCAATACGTTCGTAACCACGATCTATTTGTTCGATATTATGTATCGTAGATGTTCCTTTTGCCGATAAGGCTGCAATTAATAATGAAATTCCAGCTCTAATATCTGGAGAAGTCATTGTAGTGGCTTTCAAATCTGATTTAAAATCATGACCAATAACATTGGCACGGTGGGGGTCACATAAGATAATTTTTGCTCCCATATCAATCAGTTTATCAACAAAAAACAAACGACTCTCGAACATTTTTTGATGTATCAAAACACTACCTCTAGCTTGGGTTGCCAGAACCAGAACAATACTCAATAAATCTGGAGTAAATCCAGGCCATGGTGCATCGGCAACGGTAAGAATTGAACCATCTATATAACTCTGAATTTCATATCCATCGTTGTGTTCTGGGATATAAAGATCATCGCCTCTGCGTTCAATAGTTATTCCTAATTTTCGAAAGACATCAGGAATCTGTCCCAAATCATCCCAACTTACATTTTTAATGGTAAGTTCACTTTTGGTCATCGCAGCTAAGCCAATCCAACTTCCAATTTCAATCATATCTGGAAGCATGGTATGGGTTGTTCCTCCTAAACGATCAACCCCTTGAATGGTCAATAAATTAGAACCAACACCGGTAATTTTAGCTCCCATCCTATTGAGCATTTTACAGAGTTGCTGTAAATAAGGCTCGCAAGCGGCATTGTATATTGTAGTAATGCCTTTTGCTAAAACAGCGGCCATTACAATGTTTGCTGTCCCTGTTACCGAAGCTTCATCCAAAAGCATATCGGTTCCTTTAAGCTGTTCAGCCTCTACGCCATAGAAATAATCTTCTCTATTGTATCGGAATGTAGCTCCTAATTTAATAAAGCCTTCAAAATGGGTGTCTAAACGACGTCTTCCAATTTTATCACCACCGGGTTTCGGGATATATCCCTTCCCGAATCGTGCTAATAAAGGGCCTACAATCATAATAGATCCTCTTAACCCTCTACCGTCTTCTTTAAATTCAGAAGATTCTAAATAGGGTAAATTCAAATCATCAGCCTGGAAACTATAAGAACCATGTGACAATTTTTCGATTTTTACTCCTAATTTTTCTAAAAGAGCAATCAACTTATTGATATCGATGATATCGGGAATATTGTGAATTGTGATTTGCTCTGAAGTTAAGAGCACTGCACACAAAATCTGAAGGGCTTCATTCTTTGCGCCTTGGGGTTGGATTTCGCCTTTTAACTTATGGCCTCCTTCTATTTTAAATGTCTTCATGCACTATTAACGGGATAGATTTAGTATCGTTTTCTGCTACGATTAGTATTCGAATGTTTTTTGTATGGCTTCTTAGTGCTTGTGCTTGTGAATTTACGCTTAGAACGCATTAAACTTGTAGAGTCGCTTAAATCTTCTTTGCTCTCTTTAAGGTTAATTTTTCCACCGGACAACTCATATAAATGATTAAATATAATATAGTCTTCAACAGTGTCCTTATTCCAATTTAAGAAACACTTTTTCATATGATTTGCAATGGTGTACACCAAGGCTTCTTTCATATCTCCATCTTCCCAAGTATTTGCAACATCAATCATAGTTTTTATGTTATTTCCATAAAAACGATACTTTGGATAGTTTTGTGGATACTCCAAAGGCTCCGGACGTGCTTCTAAAACTTCTTTTACAGGCTTTTCAAATGGAGAATCTGCATCCAATTTAAAATCGGCCATAATAAAAAGTTGATCCCATAATTTATGTTGAAAATCTGGAACATCTCTTAAATGGGGTTGTAAATTACCCATAACTGCAATAATTGACTTTGCATATTTATTGCGTTCTTCTTTGGTCTCACGTGACCTCGCATAATTAATCATCTTTTGCATATGACGTCCATATTCTGGAATGATTAAATGCTCGCGTTCTGTATTGTATTCTAATTGATCTATCAAAATTAAAATGTATGTGTAGAATTAATTGTTTTTATGAAGCTTATCAAGTTTGTGCAAAATACAAAAAAATAAACAATGACAAGGGTTTTTTAAATGTTTTTGAATTCAAACTTAAATCCTAAGCCTCGTTATTATTATAACGAAATTACCCCTTCAACATTGTTTGTAACCTGTTTATATTTTGCAATAACCGCCTCAGGGTCTTTCATCACAACATTTATAGACAAGCTGGTATATTTCCCTGTTTTTGATGGGTTTCTATTAATAACTGCTCCTGTATTATCAAAAAGTCCTTCTATTTTAGAAACCTTAGTGGAATCCGTTTTCACAATAAACTTAAACAAATACTCTGAAGGCCAATTGGTCGTATCTAACAATTGTACCTTTAATTTTTTATAAAATTCTTCCGATTTAGAAGTATCACTCATAATAGTTTTTTATAGAATTGCAAATATACAGATTTGTATATTTTTTATTTCCCTTTTTAATTACGAATTTTACAGCCAAAATCAACTTTGTTTTGAATACCAAAAGAATTGTAATAACTGGAGGCCCAGGTACTGGAAAGACTTCAATAATAAATGACTTGAAAAAAAATGATTTTTATTGTTTCGATGAAATAATAAGAGCATTGACTTTGGCTGCGACTAAAGATAGAAATCCTTCAGAACATATTTCTAATCCCATTGATTTTGTAGATGATCCCAAACAGTTCAACACCAACTTAATTAATGGAAGAGTTTCACATTTCAAGGATGCTAAAACTTTAACCCAGGAGATTTGCTTTTTTGACCGCGGTATTCCAGATGTTTTGGCATATATGGAGTTTTTCAATCAGAGCTATGATACTTTCTTTACAGATGCCTGTTCTAAGCATACCTATGACCATGTATTTTTATTACCTCCTTGGAAAGCGATTTACAAATCGGATAACGAACGTTTTGAATCCTTCGAACAAGCTCAACAAATACATGAACATCTTGTGAAAGTCTATAAAACATTTGGATATACCATCATTGAAGTTCCTTTTGGAACCATTGAAGAGCGCAGCGCTTTCATTTTAAACAATATCCCTAAATAACTGTGCAACATCCAATACAAATATTAGAACGCTATTGGAATTTCACCAGTTTTAAACCCCAACAAGAAGACATAATAACGGCTGTTCTTGAAGGAGAAGATACTTTTGCCTTATTACCAACTGGTGGCGGAAAATCAATTTGTTTTCAAATCCCAGCCCTTGCAAAAGCGGGCATTTGCATTGTAGTATCTCCTTTAATTGCCTTAATGAAAGATCAGGTTAATGCCTTAAAAAACAAAGGAATTAAAGCCATGGCTTTGACCAGTGAGTTTAAATATGACGATGTCAGTATTATGCTTGACAACTGTATTTATGGTAATTACAAATTTTTATATCTATCGCCAGAGCGCTTACAACAAGAAATGGTGCAAGACAGAATACGGCAAATGAATGTCAATTTGATTGCTGTGGATGAAGCTCATTGTATTTCACAATGGGGCAACGATTTTCGTCCTGCCTATAAAAACATTGCAGTACTTCGCCAACTGCAGCCCAGTGTAAATGTTATTGCCCTAACTGCTTCCGCAACCCCGGAAGTCGTCGAGGACATTATTAAAGAATTGGATTTTATAAATTCTAAAATATTCAAACAATCCTTTAAAAGAGAAAATCTAGCATATATGGTTTTTCAATCTGAGGATAAATTTTATAAAATCGAACAGATTCTCAAAAAAAACCCACAGTCATCTATTATATATGCAAGAAGTAGAAAACACACCTTTGACATATGTAAACACCTTGAAAACAAAGGATTTACTAGCACTTATTATCATGGCGGATTATCAAACAATGAGAAAGAAAAACATCTGGAAGATTGGTTTAATAACCGAAAACAGGTCATGGTAGCGACCAATGCATTTGGTATGGGCATTGACAAAGCAGATGTTAGAACCGTTATCCATGTGAATCTCCCAGAAAGTATGGAGAGTTATTTTCAGGAGGCTGGTCGTGCCGGTAGAAATGACAGGAAAGCCTATGCCGTAATCTTAAAAAATAAAGGTGACGAACAACAAGTTAAAAATCAATTTTTAAGCGTATTGCCAACGGTCGATTTCATAAAACAAGTATATCGGAAACTGTGCAATTATTTTCAAATCTCATATGGTGAAGGAGAATTTTTAACTTTCGGATTTAATTTTAATTCTTTTTGTAAGACTTACAATTTTAACCCCTTAATTGCCTTCAATGCATTACAAACCTTAGACAGAACCAGCATTATTAGCTTGACACAGCAGTATCAAAACAAATCCTTGGTCATGTTTACGGTTAGTAATACGGTATTGTTTAACTATCTTGAAAAGCATGAGGACAGTAATATTATTGTAAAAACCATCCTGAGAACCTATGGCGGTATTTTTGATCAGGACACCAAGGTAAACACTGCCATTATTGCTCGCAAAGCGGCCACCAATGAAGATAAGGTTATTGACACCTTAATCCACTTGGAAAGCGATAATATCATCAGCTTAAATTTAACCAAAACAGATGCCGAAATTACTTTTCTTCTACCACGGGAAGATGAGCTTACCATAAACCGAATCGCCAGAACCATTGAACAGCAAAATGCGCTTAAAAACAAACAGGTTTCGTCCATATTAGACTATATCAATAATGATAAGGTTTGTAAAAGCAAACAGCTGCTTTCCTATTTCGGAGAAGTCAACTTAGAAAACTGTGGTATTTGCTCAGTATGTATTAGCGGTATTAGTAAACTTTCAAATACCGATTTGAACGAAAGTATTTCGGCTATTATTTCGCTTTTAGATGAAAAAGCATTATCATCGAGAGACATTGCCAGATGCATAAATATTAAGGATGAGCACATCACTTTAATCTTAAAGCAGATGTTGGAAAAACAAATTGTAGAAATTACGACTACGAACACATACAAACTAAAATAAACACAAAGATACGCACGTGAAAAGAGAGTTAAGAATTGTATTTATGGGTACTCCAGACTTTGCTGTAAGCATTTTAAAAACATTAGTGGAGCAAAACTATAACATTGTTGGGGTCATTACAGCAGCCGATAAACCAGCAGGTCGTGGACGACAATTGAATGAGTCGGCTGTAAAAAAATATGCCACATCTCAAAACCTAAATATATTACAACCTACAAATTTAAAAAGTGAGGCATTTATTGAAACGCTTAAAGCCCTTAAGGCCAATCTTCAAATAGTTGTTGCTTTTAGGATGCTTCCAAAAATCGTGTGGCAGCTACCAGAATATGGCACCTTTAATCTCCATGCCTCCTTACTCCCCAACTATCGTGGTGCAGCACCAATTCACTGGGCTATTATTAATGGCGAAACTCAAACCGGTGTGTCAACCTTCTTTATAGATGAAAAGATTGATACAGGGGCAATGATTCTTCAAGAAACACAAGAGATAGGACCAAAGGAAACTGTTGGAGAACTACATGATAAACTCATGCATTTAGGAAGTGGACTGGTCGTTAAAACCGTAGACCTTATTGCTGAAGGCCCTGTAAAAACGATTCCACAACCTGAAGATATTGAGGTTAAAACGGCATATAAACTCAATAAAGAAAATTGTTTTATCGATTGGAAAGATTCTTTAGATCATATATATAATAAGGTAAGAGGATTAAATCCATTTCCTACTGCCTGGTGTTTACTTGAAAATAACGGAGTCCCATTAAATGTAAAGGTCTATACTGTTGCCAAAGAAGAAATCCAACATGATTTTCCAATTGGACATATACATACTACAAAACATGAAGTTAAAGTTGCAGTAAATAAAGGCTTTATAATCTTACAAGAAATCAAGCTTCCGGGAAAACGAAAAATGGATATAAAATCGCTTTTAAATGGATACGTTTTTGAAACGAATGCAAAAATGCTGTAAACCCCTGTGGTTACTGATATTGCAATTAATCACTAAAAAAAGCTTGTCTTTATTAACAATTGCCTGAAGTTATCAACAAAAAAACCAATTTCCCTTGCTATTACTTGCGTGATTGGATTTTCCGTATAAATTTGTATAGGATTTAACAAGGATGTTAACCCAAAATAATAACAATTTAAAAATTTAATTTTATGAACAAAACAGATTTAATCAATGGAATGGCAGA
>Ga0105356_10005366_pt1 | contig 12178 bp, 11 predicted proteins | sample GOMGulsemesocosm_3_FD_83502 | JGI IMG/M metagenome (GOLD analysis project Ga0105356, IMG submission 83502) | Methane-oxidizing microbial communities from mesocosms in the Gulf of Mexico - GOM9D Gulf of Mexico | ecosystem: Environmental > Aquatic > Marine > Cold seeps | place: Gulf of Mexico...
AACCATATCTGGGTTTGCATTCTGCAAAAACATTTTTGCAGCAGCATGATCTGTTGTTATTGGTAATAATGGATATGCATTACCAGCATAAATAATAATACCAACTCTATCACTTCCTAATTTATCAATAATTTTAGAGATGATTTGCTTCGCTTTTTCTAACCTATTCGGAGCAATATCCTCTGCCAGCATACTCTTAGAAACATCCAAGGCAAAAACAACATCAACACCTTCTCTTTTTATCGTTTTTAGTTTTGTCCCCATCTTCGGATTTACCAAAGAAATGATCAAAAAGGAGAAGCCAATAAGTAAAAAACTAAGCTTTAATACTGATTTAAAAATAGACGTATTTGGAGCTAATTTGTTTAACAAGTTAGCGTCTGTAAATTTCTTCTGCGTTCTTTTTTTCCACCAAAAAGCAAATAGAAATACGACAATTATCACAGGAATAATTGCGAAATAATAAAAATATATTGGTTCTTCTATTTGATACATGTTTCTTTTATATAAAACTTTTAAATATGGTATTTTTTAATAGGTATTCTAATCCTAATAAACCCAAAGCCATCAAAACTAAAATTCGATACAATTCTTGATAATTATAATATTTAAACTCTTCGATTTTAGTTTTTTCAAGCTTGTTTATTTCTGCATAAATTGCTTTTAATGTAGAGTTGTCTGTGGCTCTAAAATATTTTCCTTGAGTTTCATTGGCAATATGTTTTAGCAGTTTTTCGTCAATTTCTACTTGTTGTTTTCTGAAAGAAAGTTTCCCCGTTCTCGGGTCTTTACTGTATGGGAAATCTGCCATTCCGTTTGTTCCAATACCAATGGTATATACTTTAATATCCAACTCTTTTGCCAGTTCTGTTGCCGTTTTTGGATCAATAAAACCTGAATTGTTTACGCCGTCTGTTAATAGAATAATGACTTTACTTTTGGCCTTACTTTCTTTTAATCTATTTACAGAAGAACCCAGTCCCATTCCTATTGCAGTTCCTCCTTCCAATTGTCCCCATTTAATTTCAGATATGGTTCTTTTTACAATTCCTTTATCACTCGTAATCGGAGTTTGTGTAAAACTCTCTCCGGCATAGACCACAATCCCAATTCGGTCATTTGGTCTTTGATTGACAAAGTCGGTAGCTACTTTTTTAAGTGCTTCTAGTCGGTTTGGTTTTAAATCTTTTGCCAACATACTTGCAGAAACATCTATTGCCATCACAATATCAATTCCTCTATTTGTTTTTGTCTTTTTACTTACAGCAACATTTCTTGGTCTTGCCAAAGCAAGGATCAACAAACAAAATGCCAACAAGCGCAGTATGTTTAGTATTGGTTTTAATTTCGGTACAAATGATTGATTTGCTTTAAACCCCTTAATATTTGAGATGGTTAATGTAGCGGTACTTTTTTTACGCATTAAAACGTACCAAAGTATAACCAGTGGAATTATTAAAAACAACCAGAAAAATTCTGGGCTATGAAACTCAAAGTTATTCCAATTCATCATCTTCCTCTTTAATTGGTTTTGGTTTTAACTCGTTTACCACATCTTCAGCATCTTTTCTATTCATTTCTATCTCTTCAGACAAAGGCGTTGTTTTTGCAAACTTTACCAAATCGGCTTCTCTTAACAAGTCGCGTAATTTTTTAATGGTCTCTTTTGTTGTAGAAATAGATGCTATTTCGTGAAAATCATTCAAGGTGTCAATAAGTTCATCCGTTGTAGATTCTAATGCAGGTACTTTTAATTCCCGTTCTATAAATCCTCTAACAATTTCTGTTAACTCACTATAGTATTCTTTTACTTGATTGTTTTGCCACAGTAATTTCTCATCTAATTGATGTAGTTTTTGTATCGCTTCATCATAAGGAGGTATTGCAGGAACCACTTCTTTTTCTTCTACTTCTTTCTTTTTTCTCAAAGTGAAGTATAAAATCAATCCGATAATTAGCAAGGTAATGATGCTATACCAAACGTATTTCTTATAATCGTCAAAAACATAAGGTTCGCTTTTAATAGCCTTGATAGGAAACATTTTCTGCTTCGTAGTATCAATAGCAACCGTTGCAACATGTATCAGCAAAGAATCTGTTAGGTGTAATTTCTGACGGATAAATATTTGTTGTTGCGGAATGTAATATGCGCCACTATCAAAACTTGTTAAAATGTATTTTTTAATCAATTGATTTTTGACTGTATCAATCTTTATGTCTTCAATAATTTCTAATCCAGCAATGGCATCAAGCTTTGGTAAAATGACATTGGCGGTGTCTTGCACGGTGATTTTAAACTCAAATTGCTCGCCAATTCTAATACTGGTAGTATCAATTTGGGCCGTAACCACAGGCTTCTGTTGCGCAAAAGTCACAACTGATATTAATAAGAATATATATATAATTTGTTTTTTCATTTGTTGTTTTTGTCTGGTCGAGCACAGTAGAGACCTAAAGCTTCTCGACTGCGCTCGAAGTGACAATTTAATTCCCTTTGTGTTTAAAATAGCCTAATAATTTTTTCACATAATCCTCATCTACTCTTGTATTGATAACACCAGAGCCACTTCTTTTAAATGTGCTTTTATAAAAATCCAGCAATCGCAATGCATTTGCTTTGTAATTATTCCGAATGTTTTTAGAGCTTGTATTTATCAATTGAACAGCACCAGTTTCTGCATCTTGCATCGGAACCATTCCTAAATTCGGAATTTCTTCATCGTGTTTGTCATAGACTCTAATTCCAGTAATATCATGTTTATTTCCAGCAATTTTTAACGAGTGCTCATAAGAATCATCCATAAAATCGGATAAGATAAATACGATGGCTTTCTTTTTCATCACATTTGATAAAAACTTCAAGGCTTCACCAATATTTGTTTGCTTGCTTTTTGGAGAAAACTCGATCAGTTCCCGAATAATTCTCAACACATGGCTTTTTCCTTTCTTAGGTGGAATGTATAATTCTATCTGATCAGAAAATAAAATCAACCCAACTTTGTCGTTGTTTTGAATTGCAGAAAAAGCTAATGTTGCAGCGATTTCTGTAGCAGTGTCTCTTTTAAATTGTTGGGTAGTTCCAAAAAATTCTGAACCAGAAATATCGACCATTAACAACATTGTTAATTCGCGTTCTTCTTCAAAAACTTTTACGTGTGGTTCGTTGTAACGAGCAGTAACATTCCAATCAATAGTTCTAATTTCATCGCCATATTGATAGGGACGAACTTCAGAAAAAGTCATACCACGCCCTTTAAAGGTAGAGTGATATTCACCACCAAAAATATGATCAGACAAACGGCGTGTCTTGATTTCTATTTTACGAACTTTTTTTAGTATTTCCTTGGTTTCCAATGTTTAATCGTTTAATTGTGTATTTGTTTATTGGTTGTTTATCTGTTTTGAACAGTTAAACAATTTTACGATTCAACAATTGCTATGGTACTTCTACTTCGTTAATAATACTGTTAATAATATCGATTGTTGTAATGTTTTCAGCTTCTGCTTCATAGGTAATTCCTATTCTGTGTCTTAACACATCATATACAATTGCTCTTACATCTTCAGGTATTACATACCCTCTACGTTTGATAAAAGCATAACATTTAGCAGCTTTTGCAAGATTGATACTTCCACGAGGAGAAGCTCCGAAACTAATTAAAGGTTTTAGTTTTTCTAGATTGTATTTTTCAGGATAACGCGTTGCGAAAATGATATCAAGAATGTATTTCTCGATCTTCTCATCCATGTATACTTCGTTAACTACTTCGCGTGCTTTTATTATTTGATCAATAGAAACAACAGGATTTACTTTGGTAAAACTATTGCTTAAGTTTTGACGCATAATAATTTGCTCGTCTGCTAACTTAGGATACTCAATCACTACTTTTAGCATAAAACGATCCATTTGAGCTTCTGGTAACGGATACGTTCCTTCTTGATCAACCGGATTTTGAGTAGCCATTACTAAGAAAGGCTCGTCTAGTTTAAAAGTAGTGTCTCCAATAGTAACTTGACGTTCTTGCATTGCTTCTAACAAAGCAGACTGCACTTTTGCAGGTGCTCTATTGATCTCATCTGCCAATACGAAATTTGCAAAAATGGGCCCTTTTTTTATAGAAAACTCGTTGTCTTTTATATTGTAAATCATGGTACCAACAACATCGGCTGGTAATAAATCTGGCGTAAACTGAACTCTGCTAAAACTTGCTTGTACTGCTTTTGACAAGGTGTTAATGGCTAATGTTTTTGCCAATCCAGGTACACCTTCAAGTAATATATGTCCATTACCTAATAAACCAATTAACAAACGTTCTATCATTTCTTTTTGGCCTACGATAACTTTATTCATTTCTAAAGTTAAGATATCGATAAAGGCACTTTCTCTTTCAATCTTTTCATTGATTGCTCTTACATCTACATTCATTTGTTGTTCTATCATTTTAGGATTTTATAATTGATAAAATTTTGTTGGAAACAAAACTACAATAATAGTATTTTTTTTCTTGTTAAAAGAAGGTTAAAGATTTCGGTAGGAATTGCTAAAAATAACCTATTTATATTTGTTGAGAGTAAGTGTTTTACCGTCAAATACACCATAAGTGAAGTAATGAACCCAATCACCTAAATTTACATATCTACTGTCTTTTTCTAAGTCGATTTCTAAGGGTAGGTGTCTATGGCCAAATACAAAATAGTCGTAGTGTTTGGTCTCTAGTTTGCGTTTGCAATATTGTACCAACCATTCATTTTCTTCGCCTAAATATTTTGCATCTTCATCGCCAGAGATCAGTTTGTTTTTAACAGACATGTATTGTCCTAATTTCATTCCTAAATCTGGATGCAACCATTTAAACATCCATTGAAATAATGGAAGGGTAAATACTTTTTTCATGCGTTTGTATCCTTTGTCTCCAGGACCTAATCCGTCTCCATGACCAATTAATAGCGTTGTCGTGTTAAAGGTAAACTCTTGTGGTTTGTGAAATACGGGGATGTTCAATTCTTTTTGGAAGTAATCTTTCATCCATAAGTCATGGTTTCCTACAAAAAAATAAATCGGGATTCCGCTGTCTTTAATTTCGGCTAACTTACCCAAAACCCTTACAAATCCCTTAGGGACTACAGTTTTGTATTCGAACCAAAAATCAAATAAATCGCCTAGTAAAAATATGGCAGCTGCATCTTCTTTTACTTCGTTTAGCCAGGCCACAAATTTTTGTTCTCTAGGAAAACTTGCTTCTGCGGTTGGTGCTCCCAAGTGTTGATCTGAAGCAAAGTAAATTTTCTTGTTATTGGGTACGTGAATCATTGTCACAAAGAAACGGCATTAATTGCTACTTTCCAACTCTAAAACTTTTAACAACATCTTGTCGTTAGATTGAATAACTCTATAAAAACCGTCATCTCCATAAATTTGACTTGCAATGGTTGCTTTTAGATATTGTTTTAGTGTTTTTTTAGTCAATTTATCCATCGGTTTAAAGAATTTACTTCTCGTTTTTCTGGTTTCTAATTGAGTAGAAGATTGATTGATGCTTTTTAAATAGTTTTCAAATTCTTTATCAATATTATAGTTCTCAATAAAATCCATAAGATTTCTTTCTGATAGTTTTTTTCGGTTATTATCAACCAAATCAAAGGCAAAATTACTCACACCATTAAAATGAAAACGACTTAAGTATGAAGTCGTGTCTACAGGCACAAAAATGTCGGGTATAATTCCGCCGCCACCATAAACAATTTTACCTTTCGGAGTTTTAAATTGTAACGAATCAACAACTTTAATACTGTCTCTGCTTAGCAACTCTCCGTTTCTGGCTCTGTTGTTTAAATCGCTAGAATAACTTTTTCCATTTCCTTTTACATACGGTTTTTGGATTGATCTCCCAGTTGGTGTGTAATATCTAGCAATGGTTAAACGCACTGCAGAACCATCTCCTAGATCTCTTTCTTCTTGTACCAAGCCTTTACCAAAAGAGCGTCTTCCAATAGTAATTCCTCTGTCGTTATCTTGCAAAGCTCCTGCAACAATTTCTGATGCTGATGCTGAGTTTTGATCAATTAAAACATACAAGCCACCTTTTTCAAAAGTGCCTTTATTTGTTGCGAAAGATTTATCAATATTGCCTTTGTTGTCTTTGGTAAAAACAATCAGTTTGTCGTTTTCTAAAAATTCATCAACAATTTTATTTGCAATGTCTATAAAACCGCCACCATTTCCTCTTAAATCTAAGACCAAATCGGTCATCCCTTTGTTTTGAAGTTTACGCAAAGCAGCTTTAAATTCGCGATAACTAGTTCTCGCAAATCGTTCTAGTTTAATGTATCCTATGCTATCGTTTACCATATAGGAAACGTCTACGCTTTTTATGGCAACTTTTCCTCTTATTAGATTGATGTTGAATAGTGAATCGTTTGATTTTCTATAAACTTGTAAGTTGATTTTGGTGTCTTGTTCTCCTTTTAGAAATTTAGGAACCGCATTGCTGTTCATTTTTTTACCGTATAAAGTATCTTTGTTTGCCAATAAAATACGATCACCTGCTTTAATACCTGCTTTAATACTTGGTCCACCTTTGATGGGTTGAATTACAGTAATTGAATCTTTGATCATTCGAAACTGAACTCCTATTCCAACAAAATTTCCTTGCATGTTTTCTCTAACGGCTTGTAAGTTTTCTTTTGGGATATATACAGAATGCGGATCTAATTTTCCCAACATCTGCGTAATTGCACCGTCTAATAGATCATCGGTATTGATAGAGTCAACATAGTCTTTTTGGATAAAATCTATCAGGCGTTTTATCTTAGCCTCATTTGTCGATTTTTTTGCGAATAATGAGTTCGAATTCCCACCAGAATTAAAATAGGTTCCAATAAAGATTCCTAAAATAATTGCCAGTGCAAAATAGATAGGTAAATTGTTTTTATTCATCATTTAAAGTCATTAATTCTACTTCAACACCTGCTTTTCTTAAGAATTTTATGCCTGTTCCATCTTTGTAATCATTCGCGTACACAACTCTTTTAATTCCTGCTTGGTGAATCAATTTACTGCATTCTTTACAAGGAGATAATGTGATGTATAATGTTGCGCCTTTACAAGATTGTGTAGAAGAAGCCACTTTTAGAATTGCGTTTGCTTCTGCGTGCAAAACATACCATTTTGTATAGTTTTCTTCGTCTTCACAAAAGTTTTCAAACCCTGTTGGAGTACCGTTAAATCCATCAGAAATAATCATTCTGTCTTTTACAATTAAAGCACCAACCTGTTTGCGTTCGCAATGCGATAATTTTGCCCATTCTAGGGCCATCTTCAAATAAGCAGTATCGTATTTAAGTTGCTTTTTATTCATGTAGCTAATGTAATAATGTTTTTGTTACTTATTGCGTTAATTATTTACCAAAAAACACGTTCTATCATCATCGGAATTACAAAGCCGATAACAATTGCAGATGTAACGAGTACCCAATCTCTTTTAGAAACTTTGAAAAAGGATTGTAAAACAGTTCCGACAATTAAGATTCCAAATACAATAATTACTTGCGATAATTCGATTCCTAAGGCAAACTCAATTAACGGCATTAGCTTGTCTTCTTCCTTACCAATCATCATTCTAAAATAATTAGAAAAACCTAAGCCGTGAATTAGTCCAAAAAACAACGCGAAAATCAAGTTTATGTTGTCTTTTGTTGTTGCTGTTTTTGATATGTTTAAAATATTTACGACACCAGTAATACATATGGTTACAGGAATTAAAAACTCAATGATTGTCACGTCAATTTTTAAAACTCCATAGGCTGATAAAGCCAATGTGACAGAATGTCCAAGTGTGAATAAGGTAATTAGCCAAAGTACTTTTTTAAATTGATGAAAAGAGAAAACAACGGCCAATACAATTAAAAATAAAATATGATCATATGCAGAGAAATCCAATACGTGATTCAAGCCTATTTTTACATATAAAAGAAATTCGTCCATTACTATTTTTTTTAGAAAATCAAATATATACTCAATACACTTAGGTTTCCAAATTTTTAACTTTTTCTTTTTCTCTGCGTTAAAATTTACAACCGTAACGTGGCTTTGCTTGAAAAATGATATCTAGGTAATAGAAAAAATATATTCGCTAAGTTTGCTAAAATCCAGGCATCAAAATAAATAATGTCTAGGTTCTTCATATTACTAAAAAAAAGCAGAGTTTCTAAATCTATTATAGAGTGTTGTGAGGTAATCTTTATAAAACACTTTATCGCTTGTTATAATTTATCTATTAAAGTAGGGTTTGTATAATGCAAAGAGTTATAACTTTGTAATTAACAATATTTCATTCATGAGAAAAACAATACTTTCACTTTTATTACTACTTCCTTTATTCTCTTATAGTCAAGCATACAAGAAGTTAATGCAAAATAATACTTCTTCAATATCTGAAATTCAGGAATCTGCAAGGAAATACTTTTTAATAAAAGGAACAGGAAAAGGTACTGGTTACAAACAATACAAGCGTTGGGAGTACAATGCAAAAAGGATGCAGTCAGAAAATGGAGAAATTCGTTCGAGTCATTTTTTCTCTAAAGAATACGCAAAATATAACGCCACTTTAAATAAACGAAGCAGGCAGATTCAAAGTTCTCAAGGTAAATGGGAGGCATTAGGTCCTACAAATTGGACAGCTACTAGCGGGTATAATCCCGGAATTGGAAGAGTCACTTCTATTGCAATAGATAAAAATGATGATAAAAAATTATTATTGGTTCACAAACTGGAGGTGTATGGAAATCTACAAATAAAGGAGAGAGTTGGGTTTCTTTAAGTGATCAATTTTCTACTATGAATGTATATTCGTTAGCGATTCATCCAACAGAACCAAATAGTTTTTTTTGGGGATCAACAGATGGTAACATTTATAAATCGATCAATAGTGGAAGCACGTGGAGTTTATTAGGAACCTTAAATAACGGTAATGTCAATAAAATAATAATCAATCCCAATACTCCAAATATAATGTTCGCAACTGTGAGTGGTAGTGGAGTTTTTAAATCAATAAATGAAGGTGCAAGTTGGATAAAAGTGTCAACAGAAGAAAGTGGTGTAGATATAGAATTCCAGCCAGGAAATCCAAATATTATTTATGCCTCAGGTTTTGGTTTCCATAAGTCTATTGATGGAGGAGCAGTTTGGACAAAAGTTTCTACAGGTTTTGGCGGAGGTCTTAAAATGATTGGAGTTTCTCCTGCTAATAAAGAAACTGTATATGTAATTGAAGAAGAAAGTGGCATTTTTGGAGGATTGTACGTTTCTACAAATAGTGGTTTTAGTTTTGTAAAGAAAACACATACTAATAAAAATTATTTTGGGTATTCTACTTCTGCTGATGATGATTCTGGACAGGCGCCTAGAGATATGGGAATTGCTGTTTCTACAACCAATATTAATGAAGTTCATATTGCAGGAATTAATACTTGGCGTTCATTAGATGGAGGAACTACTTTTTTGCCATCTTCAGATTGGACACCAGAAGGAGCTAGATTTGCAAACTTAGGGTACTGTCATGCAGATGTAGACGATTTGTTATATCATGGAAGCGAATTATATGTAATTTCAGATGGAGGTGTTTATGTTGCAGAAAACCCTGGCGGAACGATAAGTCCAACTTTCTATACTGATAAATCTACTGGATTGGGGATTCATCAGTTTTATAAAATTGGAGTTTCTCAAACAAGTCCTGTTGTTATTTCAGGTGGTGCTCAAGACAATGGTACTTCTGCGTATGTTAATAATGTTTGGAAAAATTGGTGTGGAGCAGACGGGATGGAATCATTTGTTGATAAAACGGATACAACCATTCTGTATGGTACACAACAGAGTGGTGGTTTGGTTAAGTCAATTGATGGTGGGGATACCTACGATAATATTGGCAAACCTGATGATACAGAATCGGGTAATTGGGTAACTCCTTTTGAACAGGATCCAATTGCCGTAAATACAATTTACGCAGCGTTTGAAAGTGTGCATAAATCTGAAGACGGTGGAGGAACATGGAGTTCCATTTCACAAAAATTTGATTCTTCTATAAATCATTTAAAAATAGCGTCATCAAATAATCAAATAATATATACAGCTTTTAGTGATCAGCTATATAAAACAACTACAGGAGGTGGTGTTTGGATACGTTTAACTGGTTTTTTAGGTTCGATTAATTCGATTTCTATCCACCCAAAAGATGCAAATAAGGTTGCTATTTCAACTACTAGCAACAATAAGGTGTATGTATCTACAGATGGTGGGGGTACTTGGGTTGCAAAAAAGACAGGTCTACCAAATTTAGCTGCACTAGCTATTGTTTGGGATGATAATGGTAAAGACGGTTTATATGTTGGAATGAATTACGGAGTATATTATATAGATAACACATTAAGTAGTTGGCAACCCTTTTCTAATTTGTTGCCAAATGTGATGATTAACGAATTAGAAATTAATACCGTTGATAAAAAATTATATGTAGCTACTTATGGTAGAGGAGTTTGGGCAACTCCTGTACATGGAAGTTCAGTTTTATCTGTTGATGATATCAGTTTATTAGAAAAAATAAAGATTTTCCCTAATCCAGCAACTTCTTTTGTTCAAATTCAATGGAATGAATCTAATAAATCAGAAGTGCGTTTATTTAATTTAAATGGCCAAATGATTTATCTTAAAAAGGGGGTTTCACTAACAGATTATAAAATAGATGTTCGTGCCTTACCTTCTGGGATGTATTTTTTAAGAATAAACTCTAAAAAAGGAGTTTTCACGAAAAAAGTAATTATAAAAACGAAATCAAACTAAAGGAGAGGAATAATTTACAATAAATAAAAAAACCTCAATTATTATAATTGAGGTTTTTTAAGTTGTACTCGAGGCGGGAATCGAACCCGCACTTCCGAAAAAACTGGATTTTGAATCCAGCGCGTCTACCAATTCCGCCACTCGAGCATTCTGTAATTGCGATTGCAAATTTAAAAAATATTTTTAGTTTAAAAGCATAAAAAAACACACATCTCATTAAATATTTTTATTTTTGCAGCGTACAACACACAAAATAACAACAAAACACAACTAAATGTCAGCAAATCAATTAAGTCCAAAAATTTTTGCATGTTCTCAAAGTGTAGAATTAGCAGAGAAAATTGCCAAAGAATACGGGGCCAAACTAGGAAATGTAAAAACAACACACTTTAGTGATGGCGAATTTCAGCCTGCTTTTGAAGAATCTATCAGAGGAAGAAGAGTTTTTTTAATAGGCTCAACATTTCCAACGGCGGATAATTTAATGGAAATGTTGTTGATGATTGATGCTGCTAAAAGAGCATCAGCAAGACACATTACTGCTGTGATGCCTTATTTTGGTTGGGCACGTCAGGATAGAAAAGACAAGCCTAGAGTTGCAATTGGAGCAAAGTTAGTAGCCAATTTGTTACAAGCAGCTGGAGCAACTAGAATTATGACCATGGATTTACATGCAGATCAAATTCAAGGATTTTTTGAAAGACCGGTAGATCATATGTTTGCATCAACCATCTTTTTACCTCATGTAAAAGAATTAGGTTTAGACAATTTAACCATTGCATCACCAGATATGGGAGGTTCTAAAAGAGCGTATGCATATTCTAAGTTCTTAAACTCAGATGTGGTAATTTGTTACAAACAACGTAAAAAGGCCAACGTAATTTCTCACATGGAATTAATTGGAGATGTAGAAGGAAAGAATGTAATCTTAGTTGATGACATGATTGATACTGGAGGAACATTGACAAAAGCGGCAGACTTAATGATGGAAAGAGGTGCTTTAAGTGTACGTGCAATTTGTACACATCCAATACTTTCTGGAGAGGCAGTAGATCGTATAGAAAAATCTAGTTTAATTGAATTAATCGTTTCTGATACAATTCCTTTAAAAAGAGAGAGTTCTAAGATAAAAGTTGTATCTTGCGCCCCTTTATTCGCTGATGTGATGCATAAAGTTCAACAGAACATTTCTATCAGTGATAAATTTTTAATGTAAATAATTAATAAATAAATAGAAGTAATGAAATCAATTACAATCAAAGGATCTCAAAGAGAAAGCGTAGGTAAAGTAGCAACTAAAGCCTTACGTAATGCTGGTCAGGTTCCTTGCGTTATATACGGAGG
>Ga0105356_10005367_pt1 | contig 12171 bp, 12 predicted proteins | sample GOMGulsemesocosm_3_FD_83502 | JGI IMG/M metagenome (GOLD analysis project Ga0105356, IMG submission 83502) | Methane-oxidizing microbial communities from mesocosms in the Gulf of Mexico - GOM9D Gulf of Mexico | ecosystem: Environmental > Aquatic > Marine > Cold seeps | place: Gulf of Mexico...
CAGGTCATGTGGTTTTCTATCACCGCCCCAGCGAGCTGGTGATAGTTGGAGACGTATTATTTCAAGGTTCTATTGGCCGTACAGATTTCCCCAAGGGTAATCACGCCACATTGGTCGCTAGTATACGACGTGAGTTATTTTCACTGCCCGAGCAGGTACAGTTTATTCCTGGCCACGGTGAGATGTCGACGATTGGCCACGAGAAAAAGACTAATCCATTCGTCTCTGGGCGTAATGGCTAGTGCTGCTTGAAGTGGTTTAGGATGCGAGGGTAAATTTGTGTCTGTAGGTACTCAAAGTTCTCGGCATAGTAGGGCGTTTGATCTGCGGTAGCCAGTAGCTCCTCGATAGCGGGTGTAAGGGTGTAATAGCTAGAGCCCAGTACTTTTTGCTCCCATTGTTTGCGAAGCACCTTATATTCTTGATGCTGCTTAGCTAAGGCCGTGCCTCGTTGAATAGTGGCTTCATAGTTAAAGCAAATTTGGTCTAAAACCGCACGGCTGTGGCTGGGTAGTTTACCCGTCTGCAGCTCTTCAGTGACTGTTAGGAACTGCTGTTTATAACCGTCGCTACGTGGGAATTTAAAGTTGTTAGCCTGAGCTAGGCTATTCCATTGCTTGTTCAGTTTATTAAAGCGTATGAAGGTGCTTTGATAGCTTTTTATTTGTGTCTTGTGTTTGTGAATAGCGTCTATAAATTCTTCGAAGGCTAACTGTGCCTGGCTGAAGCGGCTACTTTTTCGAAAATCTTCACCTTCCTCCATCAGGCTAGCGATATGTGTCGGTAGCTGTGTGCCCTGAGTTGCGGCGATGCTTTGCCATTGCTTAAGCTGTTCTTTGGCTTGCCTTAATACGGTTAGCATTGCCTGTTCCTGTGGCAGTTTGTCTAAATCGTAATTTTTGCTTTCAATTTTAGGCTTTGCCTGTTCACTTGCTACAGGGGCTACGGGAGTTTTATTGCTTGATGATGTTGCTATAGGAGTTGGGGTGACCTGGTGTTGAGGGGCTAGGAAAAAATAAGCAGCTACTGCACCCGCTAACCCGATAATAATGCCGATAAGTAAGGGGTTTACGGTTTTTTTTTGTTTATCCTCTTGGAAGTGTTCTGCTACAGCGCTAGGGGATGTTAGTTCACAGCTCAGCACGCTATAGGCGCGCTCTAGCTGGCTGAGAGACTCTTGTGCTTCGTTAAGCTCTTCTTCAGTGGCCTGATCTGAGAGTTTTTGCAATAGTAGGTTTTTTTCAAAGCTATAGAAGGTGTCTAGCTCACTCTGGCCGAACTTATCTTGAATCTTGAAAATGTTCTTGGCGTCTAGTAAATCCACTGCGGAAACTCGTTAATTACTGTGCACTAACTATACTTTGGCCTTGGCCTATTGCCAATGGTATAGCCCATATTTAGCTGTAAATCGATCGCTTTACAGCTTGCTGTATCTGTCTTAGAGTGTGTGGCAAGGCTTGGGGGCAATATGAAAGAAAACAATAAAAGTAAACGCCGGCATGTACGGGTTCAGGCAGAGCCTGGGCGGCCTGTGACGGTGGATATCAATGGGCAGGACTTTGTAGATGTATTGCAAGTACACGATATTAGTGAAGGTGGCTTGAGTGTGAATGTACCCCATGGTTTTCAGGGCTGCAGCTTAGATCAGCCGGTTGATCTAGTCGTTAACTTGCCTGACCCAGTAATCTCTAGCTTTACCGCAACCGGCAAAATAAAGCATATTTCACAGAAAAACTTCGGCGTAGTATTTTTGGCCGTTAACCAGCAAGATATTAAGGCAACTCGTCGTTATGTAAATCATAGAGTTCGCCATCGCTCTTGGTGGATGCGTATGAGCAAACGCCTTAAGGCTTAGTCAGCCAGAAAATTTTACGTAGCGTCTATAAGGTGACCCCGCCTTCCACGTTACCGACTCCATATAGTAGTGCATCAATTCTAGAAAAATTTTAATCATTAGGGCAATGCTCAAAGCCGCCTCTGTGCTTATGAACCCTAGGCTTAGTGTACTGAGATGTTGACCCTGCCAGCGCAGTAAATAGGCAAGGCCAATAGAGATAGCAATAAGCACTACAAAAGTAGGCAGTTTTAGCTTATCCGCATAGCGGTATAAGTTGCTCTTAGTATCGCTGTGGCGGCGATTGTGGTCGTGATTGATATAGATCAGAAAGGCGGTGCAATCATGGATAATACGCGGGCATAAAATGGTCAAGAAGCTATAGCCCATTAAATACATTGCCAAGCTGCAGGGTACTAATAGCGTATTAGATACTAAATAGACTCGGCCAAGGCTAGGCTTGGCCGTGCGGTAGAGAAGGGCTCCTTGCAGAATAAAAAATAGGCTGAGGCCACAGGCGCATATTGTTAATAAATTAAGCTGCTCGTTGGTGAGCAATTTGAACATGAATACGGCAGTATAGATGGCAATCCCCGCTAATATTCCACTCCAAATCCACAGTTGATAGGTTTTTCCTTGCAGTCTAGCAATAGCCCTAGTGAGGCCGAACTGCTGTTTTAGTACGTGTAGTATGGTGATGGCTGAAAATAAAAAATAAGCTAGTGCATAGGGCAGTACAAACTGACTGACTAGAATGAAGGCGAGGATGGCTAGGCTGATAGCTAGTATGTGTTTTTTGAAATGCAGTAAATAGTCTTTATTGCCCAGTAGGATGGTATTGCTGGCAATTATATGGGGCAGACCAAAGAACAAAGCAAAGACAAATAGTGTTTGAGGGGAGTGTGGCAATAGCTGTTGTAGCTGCTGCTGAAAAAAAACTTGATCGATTAGTATGGTCAATAGACAGAAGGGCAGACACAGGTACAGTGCGCTTAGGTGTTTGAAACTTACGGATTTTTTGGATGCTAAGGTCGCCATGCAGCGACCTTAGCATGAGGCTTTATTTATTTATACCGAGGCCGTTTTTTCCGCTGCTTCAATAGGCTTGGCTGTTTTTTGGTTTTTGCCCATGAAGATGTCTTTGATCATGGCGAGGCCTTTCAGCCCCATCATATTACCTGCGGTCATTACGCCGGCGAGAAGAGCGCCGCCCACACCGGCGGTAAGCACGTCCTGGCCTGTTAAATAGAGGCCCTTGACTGGAGATTTGGGGTGTAGCCAGTTTTGCTCAAAACGCTCGGGGGTATGCACTACACCATAGATTTCGCCTTTGTCATTGAGTTGGAATTTCTCAGTGGATAAGGGAGTGGATAGCTCGTAGTAATCTACTTTTCCCTCTAGGTGAGGGAAGTGCTTGTATAAAACTTGCAGAAGCTTTTGTGACAGCTCTTCTTTATAGGCCTCGTAGTCAGCACCACGCTTACCCCATTGCGTACCTTTCCACTCTTTAAACCAGTCATATTCGCACATGGTCAATACTTCTATCGTCGAGCGGCCTGGGTAGTTGGCGTCGTGCTCTGGGTCTTTGGCCGAGGGGAATGAAATATAGGTTAGCGGTAAGTCGCCCGACTGGTCTTGCTTGAAGCGAGCAACCTCACCGTCATGGTCATTGCTGTTGTATACCCAGTAATTAGTTTTGGGTAAATTAAGCTCGGCTGCTGTTTCTTTTAAACCTATATAGAGGCAAAGGTGTGAGCTAGAGGCGGGTGTCTTCTCTATTTTTTTGATGAAGCCGTGCTGTTTGGCAACTTCCTCAGGTAGGAAGCGCGTCACGGTGTTGGTGATACCAGCGGCACTGACGATATTTTTAGCCATGATTTCGTCGCCGTTGGCTAGGCGAACACCTTTGGCTGTATTTTTTTCGATGATGATTTTGTCAACTTCCGCATAGGTAAATACTTCACCGCCGGTGGATTTAATGACGGGTAAGATAGTCTCGGCGATCTTAGAGGACCCTCCAACGGGGTAGTTGCCGCCCGCGAGAAAGTGTTTGGCAATTAGGGAGTGAATTAGGAAGCTGGCTTCTCCAGGGGGGTGGCCGTAGTCGCCCCACTGGCCGGCAAGCACTGCGATCAGTTCGTCGTTATCGGTTAGTTCCCTGAGAACTTCAATCACGGGTTGATTGAAGTAGTCGGGGACCAAGTGTTTACGGAATTTGTTGAATAGCATACCCATCTGGCGAGGCATGTTCTGCCCGGCAAAGAAGCGTGGGATTAAGGTGTTCACTTGGGATATACGCTTAATGTACTCCTCGATAGCCGCTTCTTCTCCGGGGAAATACCCTTTCATTTTGTCGGCGAAATTTTGTCGCCCGGCTACATAGTCATATTCTTTATCACCAATGACAATTTTGTCGTAGACCTCATCCATAAACTCCCACTTCAGCTCTCCATCAGTAATGAAGTCAAACACACGGCGTATCGGTGACCAAGGCTTTTGTACATCTCCCACGTAGTGCACACCTACGTCCCACTCGTAGCCGTTGCGCACATAGGTGTGGGTAAATCCACCCGAGGTATAGTGCTGTTCAAGTACACAGACCTTTTGGCCAGATTTAGCCAAGATGGCTGCTGTACAAAGGCCGCCAATACCGGAGCCGATGACAATGGTGTCATAGTTTTCACCTAGACGTTTACTGTGATATTTGCGCCCAATACGTTTAGCCATATGAGTATTCTCTTGTGATTTATATGCAATAAGTTGCATAACTATAGCGAGTTGCTGCGCTTATGCAAATAGTTGCATATACTGTGGCGTATATTGTCATTATCAGGTTGGATTGTTTGTGTCATTAAAGCACGCTGTATTGGTTTTGTTGGAGTCTGAGGGAGGCACGGGCTACGACATTGTTAAGTCATTCAATAAGGGCTTAGGCTATTTCTGGAATGCTTCTCATCAACAGGTCTACCAAGAGCTTAAAAAGTTGAATGCGGATGGTCTGTTGCAGTGTGATGTTGAGGTTCAGACGGGTAAGCCCGATAAAAAGGTTTATGTGGTTACTGATAGTGGCCGAAAGGCTCTGCAAGATTGGTTGGCCGAGCCAGCCAAGCTGCCAAAAATCAATGATGGCTTACTGGTTAAGCTATATGCAGGAAACCTTAATAGTCTGTCCACATTGCATGAGGAGGTGTTAGGCCAGCGTGCACACTATGCGGATATGCTGGAATCGTTCCTTGCAGTTGAGCAGCAGTACCTGAGCGGGGAGGAAGAGCAGCGGCAGCAATGGAAGATGCCGTATTTAACGCTCAAGCGCGGCATCTATGGTTTACAGGCTTGGTTGAAATGGGCCGACGAGGTATTAAAGGAGCTTGCGAACGGGCCAGTTTAATGCAGCTTGTAGTTCTTACGTAGTTCACGCAATAGGCCGCGCTCCAAGCCTTTCAGTCCTTTCAGGCGCAAATCTGCGGCCGAGCCTACCCACATACTCAGCTCAGCACGTTTTTCACGGAAGTAGATAAGAATGAACTCCTCTGACTTGATCAAGTAGTGGATGGCTTCTTTAGGGTCAACTTGAATAAAGGGGTTGGCGGCGACTTGTTCGGCGCTCTCTTCCTGTAGCTCACAGTAGCGTTGTAGTAGAGCATAGAGGCTGTGTTTGGCATTGGTAAGGGATTTTTTAGCCTTGTTGGCCACAAACTTCGACAGGCTGGCCTCTACAATGGTATCTAGCCAGCGCACAAGATCTTCCTCATCCAGAATAACTTCGTACATTTTGCACTTTTCTAAGCGCTGGGTGATATTGTATTTTAGTGACTCAATTTCTGTTTTCTTGGTATAGCGGGTAATGACGTTTGAGACTAGGTCGTCGAGCTTAAAACGCTCTTGTTTCACTTGCCCCATGACTCTTTTGCTGAGTTCGTCCTGTGCCTTAATACAGACCTGTGTATATTCCATTTCCTTGGCTACTGCGACCATGGTGACGTACATGTATATGTCCGTTACATGTTGTATGGACTGCATCTTCCTATTTAGTACTAGAACAGCCTCATCTAAGAGGTGTTTGTGTTGAATTTCAGCATTGTACTGCTTGCCTTCGGCAAGTTCGGCCAGTGTTGAAAGATGTACAAATTCCATTTGCAGGTCAGCATAACGGGAACGCAGCTGTTTATTTAGCTGGTCAAAGGCGGTTAGGTTGCGTTTTGTAGGCTTACTTTTGTTTTCGTTAAACAGGTCAGCTAGTTTCTTTACGTCTTTCTTGAACTGTTTCAGCGCTGCAGAATCGCCTTTCTTTTGCGTTTCTGTGAGGATTGCGTGTACGCCTTGTCCAAAGGTGTCAGAGAGCTCATTTTGTGCATCTACATTATCCATTGACGCTTCAAAAATCAGGTCTTCAATAATGTTTTTACAGGCCTCAGGAGCATTTTGTATGATCTCCATAGGTATGTAGCGGGGCAGTGTTCTAGGATCTACTTTTTTCAGCTCGTCAGGTCGGCCCATTTGAATGATGCGCACGAGTTGAGGAACCGTTAAGGTTTTTATTGCTGGCGCAGCTTCAGTGGGGGGGGCTGTTTTTGCCTCTTCTTCACTTAGAGCTCTGTCTAAAAAGGGGTCGCTAATTTCTATTTTTGCCATGCACCCATCCTTAGCCGTTCAACTTATTATTGCGCTTGAGTTCTTTGAGGACCTTGTCCTCAATACCGTCTAGAGCCTTGAGCTTGGCTTCTGCTGCATCCCCTAGCCATATCGTCATCTGGTCGCGTTTCTTCAAGAAGTAGTCGAGGATGAATTTTTCCGAGCGCAGCATGTATTGTATGGATTGCTTAGGGTCAATTTGACTGAATGGGTTTTGTGCAACTTGGCGAGCGCCACTTTCTTGTAAGATGCAGTATTTTTGCAGCAAGCTGAATAGGGTGATCTTCGCGGTGCCGATTGTACGCTCTGCACGCTGCACTACGGTGTCACTGAGGTTGGCCTCAACGATCACGTCTAGCCAGTCCAGCATGTCTTCCTCTGATATGACGACTTCTTTGCGGTTTATTTCGTCGAGTATTTCTGAAATTTCTTCTTGTACTTCTTCAATACGTTTGGCATTGCGATGGCGGCTAATGAAGCTGCTGGTGAGGTTTTTTAGTTGCTCGCGCTTTTCTGCTGAGTCTTGTTTGAGCATGCCTACTTCATTTTCTAGGCCGTTGATATGGTCGCGTACGTAGTCCATGTCATTGGCAACTTCCAATACCCGCACATAAGTATAGACATTCATGGACTTCATGATTTTGTCGAATTTGGTTTTGACGGCTATCCGTGAAGTTTCAAATAGCTTATTAAATTTCTCATCAGTCGATTTTAGGATGGCTTGGTCTAAATGCCCGCCCGCATGGGCGAAGGCGCCAGATTCCTGACGTAGGTCTAGCGCTAGGCTGCGTAAATCTGAGCGCAGCTGTTCTGCTGTATCGGTCTTTAGAACTTGAGGATTCGTCTTGCTAGTGTTGTATATTTCAACTAGGGTTTTGACTTTACCATCAAATTCACGGTGTGCTCGGGAGTGCCCTTCTTGCTTGGCCAGGCTGGTTGCAGTACTAACCTGTTCTCCAAACTCATCCTCAACCTCCATTTGCAAATTCATATGCAGAGCGTTGGATTCAAATAGTAGGTTCTCTATAGCCCCGCGAGTTTCGTAAGGGGCTTCCTCTAGTAGCTCGTCGGGAATATCATCGGGCAAGTTTTCAGGGCGAAGCTTGGCTATTTGAGCGGGCGATGCCTTGCGAACAAACAGGCTGAATTCCTGAATGGTCAATGTTCTTGGCGCAGATTTAGATGCTGTCATGCGTGTTATGATCTTGATTATTAACTATTAAGGTCACAGTCTTACCTTAGTCACTTAAATAATCAATTGATATCTAAGCTATTTTTCTTGTTCAAAGCATTGTCTGCCGATTGTCGGCGACTAATGGTTGTTTAAGCGGCCATTAAGGCCGGGTGTGTGATTCTTCCCTTGTGAATGTTGATACTGGCTTGAATGGCTGGGCTATGTGAGTGGCTGGCAATTTTTAATGCGTAGGGTAGCAGTGCTTTCGCTAGGGCTTGGCTGGCTGTGCGGGGTACAGCCCCTGGCAGGTTGGTTACACCCATGTGTATAACCCTGTGGACTTCAAAAGTGGGCTGGTCGTAGTCCGTTGCGTGCATTGTTTCTATACAGCCACCTTGGTCTATCGCAATGTCGATGAGCACTGACCCTGCTGGCATGGTGGAGACGGTATCGGCTTCAACTAATATCGGCGATCTTGCGCCGGTTACTAGTACTGCGCCAATGACGAGATCAGACTGGCGTACTGCATTTTGAATTGCTAGGTGGTGGGCTGTATAGCAGTGCAAACTCGGGTGTTTCTTTTCAAGTGCTTTGAGCGTGCCAGAGTTAATGTCAAAAGCGTTAACTTTAGCGCCTAGGGCGAGTGCTTGGCTAATGGCTTGCTGCCCGGCATTGCCCGCACCTATGACGGTGACAATACCGCAGTCTGTATCCCTAATGCCTCCTAATAGTACGCCTCGATGGCTGTGCAGCAAGTGCGCCCCTGCTTGGATGGCTACGCGCCCTGCTATTTCACTCATGGGGGCGAGCAGGGGAAGACGATTATTGTCCACTAAGGTTTCGAAGGCGATAGCGGTTAGGCCAATATTTTGTAGTTGCCTCTGCAGTTCGAGGTTGGCGGCTAGGTGTAAAAAGCAAAATAAGGTGTGGTGAGCACGCAAATACTGTAAGTCAGCGGCAATGGGCTCTTTTACCTTTATAATAAGCTCACCAGCTCGATACAGGGATTCGGCATTAGGCATGATTTGCGCTCCTGCACGCATATACTCTTCATCTGCATAGCCACTGGGCAGCCCTGCCTCTGTCTGTATGTAGCAGCGGTGCCCTTGTCTGCAGACCTGTGCTATCGCATGTGGGGTGAGGGCTACGCGCCCCTCGTGGGCTTTGATTTCGGTGGGCACGGCAATGTTCATGGTCAGTTCCAGTGATTGTTTGCACATACAGAAGTATAGACGTGCATTTTAGAATGGTGTTAAAACCTAGATTTATCGCATTGTGACAGGTGTTTCGCTTGTTTTATCTGTTGGGTAGGCGTACTATTCGCCGCCCTAGTGTTGTCTGTGCACAACACAGGTTTTTTTAACTGGTTTCTCCTTGCTTTCCTAATGTGTCTCCATATTAGAAGGCTAGAACCATAAGGAGTCTTTATGAGACATTATGAAATCGTGTTTCTGGTCCACCCTGATCAGTCTGAGCAAGTACCTGCTATGGCCGAGCGCTATCGCGCCATTATTGAAAAAACAGGTGTTGTTCACCGCCTAGAAGACTGGGGTCGCCGTCAACTGGCATACCCAATCAACAAAATTCACAAAGCTCACTACGTGATGTTCAATGTTGAGTGCGGCAATGACGTACTTGAAGAATTGACAACTGCGTTCCGTTTTAATGATGCGGTTATCCGTAACATGGTTATCGTCAAAGATAGCGCGGAAACTGAGCCTTCTTTGCTTGCTAAAATCAAAGAAGAAAAAGAAGACAAGCCTGCTCCTGCAGCCAAGTCTGAAGACAAGCCAGCAGCTACAGCTGCTGCCGCTGAATAAAGGGGTTTATCATGGCCGGTTATTTCCGTCGTCGTAAGTACTGCAAGTTCACTGCAGAAGGCATCACTGAGATCGATTACAAAGATGTCGATCTATTGAAGCAGTTTATTACTGAAACAGGCAAAATTGTACCTAGTCGTGTGACTGGTACTAGCGCAAAGTATCAGCGTCAGTTGGCTCGCGCCATCAAGCGCTCACGTTACATTGCATTGTTGCCTTACACTGATCAGCACTAGGGAGATCGAAGATGCAAGTTATTCTACTTGAGAAAATCGAAAACCTAGGTGTTCTAGGTGATACGGTATCCGTGAAGTCGGGCTACGCTCGTAACTTTTTGTTGCCACAGCGCAAAGCGAAGATTGCAACTGCTGACAACTTGAAAGAGTTTGAAGAGCGCCGCGCCGAGCTTGAGAAGCAAGCTGCTGAGCTGCTTGGTGCGGCAACCGCTCGCGCTGCAAAGCTACAGGACTTGTCAGTGACTATCACTGCCAGCACTGCAACTGAAGGCAAGTTGTTTGGTTCTATCGGCACAGTTGATATTATTGAAGCTCTGGCTGCTGTGGGTGCTGAAGTTGCTAAGAAGGAAGTTCGTCTTCCTGAGGGTAATATTCGCGAAACTGGAGAGTTTGATGTGACTATTCATCTGCACTCTGATGTTGATGTGGTTGTTAAAGTAATCGTTGTGCCTGAGGCATAATTAAGCTTTGAGTTGTGTTTTATCCCAGTAGGGATTTACACGGCTTATCCACAGCTAAGTCACAAGCTTATGCCTGTTGGGTGCAAAAAAATCGTGGTTTAATACCACATGCAAAAGCCGCGCAAGCGGCTTTTGTTGTTTATCCCTATCGCTAATAGACAGTAATAGTATAAGAGGTCCTCAATGCCCGATTCCGCCATTTCCTCAATAGGTCACGATGACCGCATTCACCAGAACTTCAAAGTACCACCGCACTCGATAGAGGCAGAACAGGCAGTGATTGGTGGATTGATGATTAAGAATGACGCCTGGGATGAAATTGCAGATAAGGTCAGGGAAGAGGACTTTTATCGCAAAGATCACACCTTAATATTTCGTGCGATAGGTGGCTTGGCAAGAGAAGACAAGCCCTTTGATGTGGTAACGCTGTCTGAGCGTTTGGAAACATTAGGCGAGCTGGAGCAGTCAGGGGGGATGTTGTACCTCGGCAACTTGGCTAATGAAACACCCAGTGCCGCCAATATCAAGGCCTATGCGGATATTGTGCGCAACAAGTCTGTGCTGCGCCAGCTGATCAATGTCGGTGATGATATTGCGCAGTCGGCCTATGACCCTGGGGAGCGCTCGGTCAAAGATATACTCGATCACGCGGAAACTCAGGTGTTCAAAATCGCCGAGTCTGGCGGCGACGGTACACAATCCTATCGCGCAGTGAATGACTTGCTGGCAGGGGCGGTAGATCGTATACAAGAGCTGTATGAGAATGGCGATGACATCACGGGCCTTTCGAGTGGCTTTACTGATTTTGATGCAATGACCTCGGGCTTACAGCCGACTGATTTGATTATCATTGCGGCACGTCCTTCTATGGGTAAAACGACTTTTGCGGTGAATATTGCCGAAAATGTGGCTTTGGCTGAACGTTTGCCTGTGGCCATATTTAGTATGGAGATGGCAGGGGAGCAGTTGGCGATGCGTATGATCTCGTCTTTAGGGCGTATCAATCAGCAGCGCTTGCGAACAGGCAAGCTGGAGGCGTCCGATTGGCCGCGAGTTACATCGGCGATCTCTCTGTTGTCAGAGACAAAAATATTCATCGATGACACACCGTCTTTATCGCCTACGGATTTACGTGCCAAGGCGCGCCGAATCAAGCGTGACCACGGCTTGGCTTTGATTGTTATCGACTACCTGCAATTGATGCAAGTGCCGGGCAGTGAAAACAGAGTGAATGAAATATCAGAAATTTCACGTTCTTTAAAGGCCTTGGCTAAAGAGCTGCAAGTGCCCGTAATTGCCCTGTCGCAGCTCAGTCGTGCAATTGAGCAGCGCCCGGACAAGCGTCCAATGATGTCTGACTTGCGTGAGTCGGGAGCGATTGAACAGGACGCGGATATGATCTGCTTTATCTATCGTGACGACTACTACAACAAGGAAAACTCGGAGCGCCCAGGGCAGGCTGATATTATTATTGGCAAGCAACGGAATGGCCCAACGGGAGATTGCACGCTGAATTTCTTAGGTGAATATACCAAGTTTGAAAACTGGGCGCCTGAAATGTATAGCTCGGAAGAGTATCCTGTTTAAAGTAACTGAAAGTGGGATGATACAATAACTCATGGAACGCACCGCATTCGCAACTATTGATATTGCTGCACTACGACACAATCTGTCGATAGTGAGGTCGACGGCGCCTCATAGCAAAATATTGGCAGTCATCAAAGCGAATGCCTATGGACATGGCTTATTGCAGGTTGCCGAAGCTTTACATGAGGCGGATGCCTTTGCCGTGTCCTGTCTTGAGGAGGCGTTAGCACTTAGGGAGGCGTCAAATAAACGCATCGTAGTGTTGCAGGGTTTTCACAGTATAGAGCAGCTTGCTTTGTTTGCCGAAAACTCGATTGAACCGGTGATTCATCAAGCTTGGCAGATACAGGCTTTGCTAAGCTATCCGTTGCTAGCAACGATAAATATCTCTATTAAAGTGAATACGGGGATGAACCGTTTAGGACTG
>Ga0105356_10005370_pt1 | contig 12167 bp, 9 predicted proteins | sample GOMGulsemesocosm_3_FD_83502 | JGI IMG/M metagenome (GOLD analysis project Ga0105356, IMG submission 83502) | Methane-oxidizing microbial communities from mesocosms in the Gulf of Mexico - GOM9D Gulf of Mexico | ecosystem: Environmental > Aquatic > Marine > Cold seeps | place: Gulf of Mexico...
AATTTCTACAATTTAAATATTTGCCCATGGTATATAGCCTCTGAACAGTTTCACACTTCTGGAAATAATTTCACTGAAACTAAAACCCACACACACAATCATTGTGGCAATATGTACTTTATAGTTTATTTTTAGCCTGTACATAGCTACAGCATAAAGATATCACAAAGGAAAAACCCAACGTCCTATATTATTTTTAAACATAAAGATGCTAGCCCTAAAACTTGGATTGGGGTTGGATTAATAATATTTAAAGGTAGTGAGCGTATAATAAGCTAGGGAAATGATTCAATAACTTCAGTTTTATGAATCAAAAAACGTTGATTTTTGATTCATAAAATAATTACTTATTTAATTTTCTCGCCTTTTTTAAAAAGTATTCTTTCAATTCCTTGTTGAAATAGATCAGAAGTGAATGTCCTTGATTAATTTAAAAATCAAGGACATGGCCCCTAACTAATTCACTTTGTTCCTGACTTAATTCCTAAAAAACATATTTTGTGTCTAGCAAAAGATGAGAAGTCCAAACCCCTGCAAGGCTTTATTTTTAGTTGTTTTTAAAGCCTAAGCATTCAAGGAATTATAGAAAGTAACTGTTTTTATTTACTGTCGGTAAACGATTTTATTTACTAGCGGTAAATGGTTTTAGGGTATCAATTAAAGTTTACTTAAAGTAAAGGATGTTATTTACTGCAATTATTCCTTATACATATAGGTGCTTAAGGTGCTGATTTATAACGAATAAGTTATTTATTGATATGGTTTTTTTCATCATTGCCTCTTTAAATGGCTTCTGGCTTGTAAATAAATATCAAATGTTAGAGCAACGTGTCATGAAAAATGATTGTGCTACAGCGTAATTTTCACGGGTTAATTAAGTTAATCTGTGTTTATTGACATTATTTATATATATTAACATAGTAAGTTGTTGATATTAAAGGGTAATTTGATCTACTCTGTGTTTTGTTCTATGATCGGTTTAGTAAACAAATAATAGAGCCAATCAAATGAAAAGAAGACAAAACATAACTAGAAAGATTAGAAACGGTTGGATAGAACGCTGGAAATTAGATAATAGTCAAAGTTCACTATATTTTTCATTCATCAAAACACAAGACATAAAATCTTACGGCTCGAAAGCTCGTGTTCCTGATTTTTTTGATGATTCACAAGATAGAAACTTATTATCTACCAATGAACGCTTATTTTTTTATCGACTACGTTTTTCAAAGCGCTTTGTGTGGATTAAAGAACAATACCCTTTGCTGCCGTTAGAGCGTGCTATGGCAGTCGGCAAAAGGTTAAAACTTAAATACCCGACATATCCTTATACATCAAATGTTGAAGTGGTAATGACAAGTGATTTCTACTGTCAGGATATCACTGGCCAGCAGTATGTTTATTCAATTAAGGATGTTAAGCAGTTTAAAAAAGCTACAGAAAGACAAAGGCAAAATATTGAAGTAAAGCTCAAAATAGAGAAAGTGTTTTGGGAGTCTCAAGGCGTTAAATGGTTCTTAATTTTAAGTGACAGCATTAAAAATATTTTTTCGCAAAATTTAGGACAGATCATTGCCTCCAACAAATTATCTCCTTTGTTGGAGGTGTTAAAGCATCGTTGGTTAACTGTGTTCAATAAAGCTCTTAATAATGGCTATGGCGAGCGTTTATGCGACTTAATGGTTGTAACAGTACAGAAATTAAGTATTACTTACGAAGATGCTGTTGAGCTATTTCAATACTGTGTTTGGCATCGAAAAATTAAAGCTTCTCTCTCAACTGTTCGTTTACATTTTGAGTATTCAGCTGAGTCATTAGGTCTAGAAGTATCTCTATGAATTTAAGTCTATTTATAAACGAATTACTTGTGCCATGCCCTGGCGAATCATCGTTAATGAACACTCCCCACCTTATTGTATTCATTGATACCGAGGCTAATTGTGTTTTTGTTATGAATATGACAACCAGTAGTAAACCGAGCAAACTTAGTCTTGATGCTATTTATGATGAATTGGAAGAAGGAAAGCTTGTTAAAGGGATTTCAGATATCCCTGAATACATGACACTCAGCGATGAATTTTTGTCAGATAATGATATTAAGAAGCGAGAGCTTAAATATCAAGTAATTAAGCCTATTATTGATTGTCTTGGTGACTTTTTAATTTCTAATAACTATGGCAAAGGGCTAATACAGCAATGTTTGTTGATTGCAAAAGAAATAGGTCTAAATGCAAATAGAACGCAGATTTATGATTTTCTATACCGATTTTTTAAATCAGGCTGCAATACGAATGCTTTTTTGAGAAAACCTGGAACAGGAAAAACAACCAACAAAGTTTACACAGGTAAAACAGGCCCTGAAAGAGATGACGGCTCTGTTGGGCGAATGCGCACTGATAAAGATAACAAAAATATTGCTGCAATTACTCGTAAGTATATTTTCACACAGCATCCCTTATCTGTTTATGAAGCATATCAAAAGTACTTAGATAAATATGAGAGTGATCCTGTTGTAGATATGAGCACAGGTGAAATAACAAGTTTTAAACGTTGGGATACTGAATTACTTTTATCTGAAACACAATTTAGTAACTGTGTTTCTAGTATGAAGAAAAAACATAAAGACAAGTTACTTGAATCCCAAAGAAAAACAGATCAGTTCAATAAGGATATAAAAGGCTTAACTGGCGATATTGATGAGTACTATGGCGTAGGACCCGGTGATGTTTATCAAATCGATGAAACTCCATTAGCGATTGAATTAACAGATGAGTTTGATCCTACTAGGCAAAAACGTATGGGAAGGCCCACTTGTTATTCAGTCGTCGATATGTTTTCAAAGGTTTGGGTCGCCATCATTCTTACGTTTGAAAAAGCTTCAGCGCATACTGCTCGTGAGGTGCTATTCGTAGCCTTTCGCAATAAAGGTAAGTTTTTTGAAGAAATAGGAATAAAGCCCCGTCATCCACATCCTATTGAGGGGAAGTGCAAGCGAATAATGGTAGATAATTTAGAATTCGCATCAGATCTTGAGCGCTCATTTACTAAAGATGCTCATATTGAACAAATTTATAACACGGAAGGTAATTCGCAACTAAAGGGAGGAGTTGAAAGGCGTCATAAAACTCTGGAAGAATTCTTGTTTGGAATGGTGCCGGGAGTTGGTAAGAAACATATTGCAGAATATTTAAAACGAAACCTTCGCAAAGATGCGCTGCTGAATATCAGGGAGCTTTACCAGTTACTTTATAACTTTATCACTACCTACAACAATTTCGCTGTTGTTGAAGATATGGTTATTACAAAAGAAATGAAGATGGATGGTGTAAAGAAAACCCCTATGGATAAATTTAAATGGGGATTAAAAAATAGACCAGGATTTTTAAAGGCTGTAGATGAAAATAAACTGTATTTAAGTTTACTAGAGGTCGGCCAAGTTACAGTGCATCGTGGTTATTTACTACTGCCTGGTAAATATTTCGCGTCAAAGAAAGGCCAGCCTTCAAAAGGGTTAAAATATACATGCCAGTGGACTTTAGAGAATGGTATTCAAGATCATGAGGGAGGTAAACTTCCTAGATATTCATGCCGTTTTATGCGCTATTCATTGGGCATTATTTATATAGAAACACCTGATGGCCTTCAACCAGCACACCTGCATAATGTTCATAAGATGTATGAAAACTCTTCAGCTGAAATGGTTCATATGTACCAAAAAAAACAAAAGCTTGAAGATGAAAAATTAAAAGCAGCATATCAAGAAGAGCTCAGTTCTGTTCGTTTATCTGCAAGTAACTTAGTTCAAAATGCTAAGTCAGAAAAGAAACCAATTACAGCTAACGCTGCTAATACTCAAGATCTTAATGCTAATAGAGAAGCTGCCATTGAGAGGGAACGAGAGCTGTCTAGGAATCAGTTCGATAGGGTTAATGCTGAAATGGGCATCACTGTGCCCCAAGAGCAAAATGATAAACCTTCCACAGAAAATGAGACCGTTCCTTCAACAGAATCTTCAGACAATTCTACAGCGACACTTTTTGCTGAACAGATGGCTGCAAGAAATAAACGTAAGAAATAAACGTAAGAAAGGTGATAAATAATGACTTATAAAATAGCAAAATATACTCCTTTAGATAATACCGACTTTCAGGGTAACCCTTTTATTGAGTGTTTACCAAGTAGGCTAGCTAGAAAATATTTTTGGGAGGCTGTACATGATTTGGTTGATGTGCCGGATAATTTACATGAATTGACCGTTGAAACACGAGAGCAAAAAGCTGCCAACATAATGAAATCGGTGTGTCCAACATCAGAATACTACGATATTTATTGTGACTTTTTAAACACTTTAAAGGAAGGGCTTGCAGATCGGAACCCATTAAATGAAGACGTTAAAAAATGGCAAAACCAAGTTGCAACATCAAGACATAACCATGGCAGAACGACAGCCCCTAGTATTAAATTTACTGGTTATTCAGGCATGGGGAAAACAACGATTGTAAATAGCGTGCTATCTACGATTAATCCAGTACTTCTTCACTTTAATCACGAATCATTGGGCTCAGGCACTATTCAAATAGTTTACATAAAGATTGATATTCCAGCTGAGGCAAATTCAAAAGAAATTTGTTTAATGATTGCCTCCGAGATAGATTCAATTTTAGGTACAAACTATGAAGAGCAGTATGAAAAACTGAACCGCTCTCGCTCTATAAGCAAGCTAGTAACATTATGCGCATCGTTACTTGTAGGCGCTATTATCTTTGATGAAATTCATAACATTTGTTTTGCTTCTCCTAATGAGAGGAAGATGATCTTTAAGCTTTTTGATCAGTTAACTCAAGTTGCTCGAATCCCCACATTAAAAATAGGAACATCTAAAGCAAATCGCTTATCGGAAAAGGAATTTACTAACGCTAGGCGTCTAGGTATTCCGCATGAGTGGCGTAACTACAAACCTGGCAGTGAAGATTGGGATATTTTAGTCAATTATGCATGGGGCTATCAGCTAACAGATGAACTTGTAGAGTTGAATGCAGAATTTAAAAATAAAATATATTCACTCACCCAAGGTATACCTCACTGTTTATTTTTCCTGATAGAGCAGTGCAATAAATACTGTCTAAGAAAAGGCTTAGAAGTTTTTACTCTTGAAATCATGCAACACGTCTACGAGACCAAATTTTCAATAATGAAAAGTGCTTTAATTGCTTTACGTCATGGGAAAGTTGATGCGTTCGATGACATTATGACTACATCTACGCAATTAGATTCAGAGATTCAAAAGTTAATTAAGCAATTATTAAAAATTGCAGAAGAAAATAAATTTACTGGAGAAGAAGCAAGAGCGATCCATGAGCAAATTGAACCTTATTTACCTGAATATAAATTAACCAAAAAAGAGGAAAGAACTATTAAAAAGTTAGAAAAAGAAATTGCCTCTGAAGCCTCTGCGTTGCCAATTGATGAAGATGGTTGTGAAGGCATTCCCTTATGATCGTTCTTAATCAAAAGCCTTTCCCTAATGAACATGTTTTTTCTTGGTTACTACGCAATTATTTTCTTTCTGGTGCTGCAAACTTTTTATGTTTCCAAAAGCAGATAAATATTGATGCAACAAAGCTTTATGCTAATCAAGTGTTTGGGAGTAGCTACGAAGCTACTATCCAAATTTTAGATAATAGACAGAAGCTAATATCTAATCACACAACTGCATTATTGTGGCAAGTTTCTGTAGGTGAATTAGCTCATGGTAATTCTCCAGCTTTAGACTCATTTGAACACATGAATGAGCAACAATTCTTTGGCCATGATACTAGCTGGCATGCATGCCAGCATTGTATTGAAGAAGATATGGAACGTTACGGTGTTAGCTATTGGCATGCAGCTCATCAATACCCTAGTGTGTTTACCTGTTTCAAACACTTAAGGCCTTTATTGTTCGCAAAAGAGCCGGTTAAAAACATTTATGCTGAGGTGCTCCCTCAAAATGTAACTACTTGGGAAAGTGTTGCTCCTGAGGCGTCACAGGTACTCATTGGTTGGCAATGTTACCTAAAGGAAGTCATAGACCAGTGCCACACTAATATCAGCCGCATAGCTCAAATAAAACCTAAAATCATAAAGTACTTTAATGTAGATAAATATAAACAACGAGAGAAAAAGTTATATTGTGAAAGGCTGAATTTAGAGTTTGAGCAAGCGATGGGAAATCAGCTACTTCAATACTTGTTTAGGGACTATAGTCGTGAAAATTCAAGAGGAAAAACCAATGTATTTTCAATTTTATTTATTAATCATTACAAACCTAATGGTGTGCGAAATCCAGTTTATTGGTTAGCTGTAGCGTACTGGCTAAAAATATCAAAACAGCTAGATGTGTTGAGTTAATACTATGCATCCACTCTTCCCAAAGCCAATGCCAGATGAAACCGTTTTTAGCTTGTTATGTAGATTTCATCTGGTGTCAGCTCAAGGTTATTTTAAAGCAAACACTTTGAAATCGATGGGGATTAATGCATCTAGACCAAGTAATGAGCTTCCATGCTTTTTACCTGCTTTTTCAAAGGTTTCAGGAATATCGATTAATCAACTAATCTATAAATTTACGAGTGTTCATTACTACGAACCCTTTGTTAGTAAAACCTCTTTTCAATACTTAGTTACAGGGTTAGCTAATGGAAATACCTCAAGCCTGCAAAGTAAGTTAGGCATGGTTGCAAACCGTATGATGCAAGGACAAAGCCTAAGGTTTTGCCCTCAATGTGCAGAAGAAGATGTTGAAAAATATGGGATAACTTATTGGAGAATTACTCACCAACTTGTTGGAGCAACTGTTTGCAGTGAACACCATTGCCAACTATACGGCGTACCTAGAAAATCAGTGAAAGTTATGTTGCCACCTCAGTGTTCAAAGATTGAATGTAACGATGTTGATTGTGATTTAACACAACTTATTTTTGATGAGTTTCATGATAGTGGTTTTAGCTATTGTTTAAATAAATTAAGAAGTTGTTACGAAAACCAGTTAAATCTATTAGGGCTTTTGACTGCGAGTGGGAGAATACGTCAAAGGTCATTAAAGTCTTTTCTAAGTGATCGCCTATCTCAACTTTCAGCTACTTCGAAACCTTATAGCTTATTGAGTTCGGAATGCAGTCATGGACGATACCCCGAATGCTTGTTTTATCTTGAGCACTGTAATCATCAGCCCTTGAAGCATTTATTCCTTATATTCAGTTTGTTTGGTTCGTGGAAGGCATTTAAAAGTAGCTTTTATTCTAAGGAGCAAGTTTGTAAGCCTGTAGAGCCATCTACCAATGTTAAAAACTCTATTGAATGGGCTACAGGTTTTGAGCTTTTACATGAGGGTCAAAGTCTACGGCAAGCAGCAACTGTAATAGGCACAACAGTATCAACATTGAAAATTAAGGCTCAGCAAAAAGGTATACCTTTAGATACGAGACCTTCAAAGGTTTTTGAGGATACGCAACGAGCTATTTGGCGCAAGTTGTTTGTTGGTATTGATTGTAAAAAAATAGCATCAGAGGTGAAACTTTCTGTTGGTGCGGTTGAAAAGGTTTTGTCTCGATACCCTGAGCTTGTCAGGCTCAGGAAGAATATCCGCTATTTCAATAAACGTCAAAAGCATCGTCAAAACTTGAACGAAGCTATGCAGAGGTTTAAAACGCGTAATGAAATTAGAGCTAATAGTTCGGCTAGTTATTTGTGGTTATACAAGTATGATAAAATATGGCTGTATAATCATTTACCTAAAGCAATACCTAGACAGAAAAGATACTCCAGAAGGAGGGAATAAATGACTATAGCAATTCTGTTTATTATGTATTTTCGTTGATATATTTTCAAACGTTTTAACTTTGATGTAAGTTAAGAAAAGAGCAGCAAAAGGTTTATTTTATCCTCACATAATCAACTTATAAGTATAAATAAAACAATAAATATAAATTACTTCGATAAAAGTTTTTTAAACATGGCTCTATGAAAACCTTCCGCCAGTAATAACTAAACCTTCAGTGACATCGTTTCTAAATTAATACCAACTGAAAAATTAGATAAGGAACATAGTATGTACAAAATTTTTAAAAGAAATAAAAAGCGGCTAAGTGTTATTTTGTATAATGCTCGTATCAATGACATGACATTGAATGAATATAGAATCATATTGCATCGATTCCAAGAGAGCAAAGCGCTTCGTAAAAAATATAAAAAGTTTGGTGTTGTACTCGACTGGGCTAATGCAGAGTTTGACCCTGGACTTGGCTGGTTAATGGTTCAAGAGTACGTCAAATCAACAAAGCGTGAGGAAGGTCATATTGCAGTTTTTACAGGTATAAACGATTTGCCGGCTGATGTTAAACCACTTTTTGAGTCTCAGTTTTTAGGGAGCCAAAATGATAAATAGTGAACTTACAGCTTGTACTTGGTGGTCTGTATTAGTTCACGCGATAACTCTTTATTGTACCTGTACTAATAGGCTTTCAGTGACGAGTTCGCCCTAAAAATTAATCATTCATGAACTTTAATGATTAGTACGAAAAACAAACTAAAATAGCTGTATTTGAATGAAAAACAAGCAAACGAACTTTTTTTAATTTTTTTACTGTAAATTTTCGAAAACAAAGGCTCTTATATAATTGAGGTCAATAAAAAAATATATAACCGAAATGCATTTTAATACGTTAATAATTTCACATACTGGTTTGATTCTAATTTCGTAGAAATTAGGTATACCGACGCCAGGGCGTCGAAAAAGCCAGTTGCTCTATTTTTTATTTCTTGTTTGAGAAAATCGCATTAATCTCAGTATCGTCAATAATTTGTTCTATAAATCCTCTAGAAAGCTCTTCGTATTCAAAGCTTAAGAACCTAGAATAACGGTTGAATTTAATAAAAGAAGGGAAGTAGCGTAGATAATCTTTTACCTCTATACAATCTGACTCGTCACTAAAGATATAAAGCTTTGGTTTTTCATCTTCTTTTTCTAGGTATAGCAGGTTTCGATAATTTGAATTGAATAGTTTTTGGTCTTTTAGATTTTGCCCTTCTTTTTTCCAGAATGAATATTTTAATTTGCTTCCGGGCTTAAGGCTCAACTTTAGTACTTCAAGTATTTTATGCTTCATTTCATTACGTACACATTTTACTTTTTTGAGTTCCGCTTTTTCTCCGTGCTTACCAGCCAGCCAAACTTTTGATGCACTTAAACGGTGATTCCCAATTTGGCAATAAGGGAAACCTCCTACATAGGCGATAGTTAATGGTCCGTGAGAACCAGAAGTTGGAAAGTCGTTTTCACGCAGTTCTGATTCAAAATATTTAACAATTTTCTGTTTTCTCTCTTCCCACCCAGAGCAATGTAAGCCTTGCACGGAGTCTCTCCAAGAGCTTTTACCTTCTATGAAAGATCGTCCCAGAAGAGCTATATTCACTGATATTGGTATATCCAAGTATTTTTTTACCTCATTATCATTTTTCTCTCTACTTATGATACGAAGGAATTCACCATCTTCTATTCTTTGATCAATAACACTGTTTTTTGCCACTAGTTTTGCATAGTTCAATAGGACAGCCTTCAAAATCACTCCATTAATCAATTTTAATTAAATTACTCTGTTTCTCACTATAACTTATTATATTTACACGGTTAATTTATTAATTGAAATTTATCTAGAAAAAAGTCATTAAAAAATTAGACAATCTATAAAAAACATTTTCAAAGCTGATTGTCTGAATTTTAAATAGATTTTATTAGAAATTTCAAGGCTAATGTTGGACAGCTAAAAAGTACTTTGTCTGAGATTTAAATATGCAGGCACATTCGAAATTTTAGGTGGTTTATAAAGTAATGTAGAGAAAGGCGAACCGCGATGGTTCGCCTTTTTTGGATTAATTGACCTAAAACAACTCCCAACCGTTTGTTTCATAGTTTCGACTAACCCATTATCCATGTATTGATATTCATCTGGAATATCGAGTACTTGAATATATTTGTAGTTTAACAATTGAGTAAATTACGCTTTAATACTGCTTTTATGTTTTTATTCCATAACAAAAATTACATCAGCCTAATGGATACCTTTGGCTTTCATCGTTCTTTTCGCTTTGGGTTAGTAAAAGGTTACATATAAAAAAACGCAACTAAGCGGTTTCTTATCATAAATAAAGCTTTGTCTATCGCCAACCTTAAAACTTTACGTATTAAGGTCATCTTTTCCTTCTTTTATCGTTTTTAGCTTATATAAACGATTAACAAATTCTATATTTGCTAACATTATTGAAGATATTGAATAGATTTGTAATAGTGAAATATATGTTACAAGACCTAGTAGCAAGCGGTTATAGTTTTCCATGTTATTTTTAACCAAATCTAGATTATTAAAAATAGCATGTAAGTAGTTAAACAATAGTATAGCGACCAATATAAATGCAGATGTGAAAATGGTTAAAATAAGCTTTTCAATTCTTTTAGTACTATCTTCACCATAAGACCACTCATTATCTTCAGGTGAGGTATAAGATATTATCGCTTTAGGGTAAATGTAAGCAATCCAAAGACCTGCTAAAGCAAAGACAGCTGCGGACATATTTTGTAAACTTCCTAAAACGTCTTTTATTTCAGCAAAACTTATCTTCTCACCTAATAAGTAGCCAGCAAGTGAACCTAGTGTTAAAAAGGACAATTGACGTAATATTTTAGAGAACATTTAGCTAGCCTTTGATTTGACGATAGATAATTTTTCTTTCACATATGATTTTAATATATCTATTCTCTTATCTGTAAGAGCTTTCAAAACAATATCTGCAGGGTAATATACATCACCATGCTTTTGAGTAGGTGATAATGTAATATGGTTTCGTTCAACATATTTTCCAAACCACTTTGTAGTACTTTCAATTCCATCTGTTTTAAAGCCTATATCATTCCAGCCATTTTTAACTACATCTTGCTGATAGACACTAATAATATTTGTGAGCTCTTCTGCGCTTAAATTAACTTCTTCAACTAATTGAATTTCTTTGGAGAAGTATTTACGACTTTGTACTCCACGAACTTGATTCCATAACTTAATTAATGAGTCTTTATCCTTGTCCTCATCTTTTATTGTAGATACGGTATCTCTTATTACTAGGTGAGTGATCTTGCTAGCTAAATTAACTGCATCTACTTTATTTGCGGATAATTCTTTTGTATGGGCTGAAATTTTAAACTTCATACTAAATTTATCATCTTCGGAACGATAATTTACATTTTTAACTGTAATCTCTTTATTTGCGAATTGATTAAAATGAGTAGTTTCAGACAGCTTTCTATTGGCGTGAGGTATTCGATAATCGATAGACTTTTTAATATAAGTTAGTGCTGAATCGAGAGATGCTAAAGAGTTAGGAAATTTAACCGAAGCGATTAAGTTATGCTCGGGAATAAACCAGTAATACATAGGCTCCCCATATATGTAATCTTCGCCACTATTATTCCTAGGTAGCTTAATTGCTTTGGTACTTTTGGTACTTGTTGCCCCTTTTGCCAATAAACCTTTTACATTGCCTTCTTCATCCCCCATATCTTTCCAAAATACAAAAAGACTGTCTTTAGTTAGATCATTATGGGAAGTGGACTCACAAAAGACTCTAGTTTTGGAAATGTTAGACTTTGGATCCCATGGTAAAGTGTTTTCTAGCTCTCTTCCTTTCAACCATTTAGTGATGGAGCTAAGAGTATCATTAAGTGCACCGGTAACAAACTCGCTCTGACTGTTTTTCATTCTATAAAATCCACACTCTCGGATTTCAAAAAAACTAATTAATCCACTTTCCATATTAAAAAACCATCCAATAACGTTTAATTAGCATTATCCTTATTTGTATAAAAATATCAATAGAGTATAAAGAGTCAGAGTAAAATTAAATCAGTGGCTTGATTTTGCTATGACCCTTTAACTTTTTTAATAATTGATGGTCTAAAAGCCAACCTACATGTTGGCAATTATTATAAGTTTACCATTATGGTAATGTAGGTCGGAATTTATTCCGTCAGAAGGTGAGAATGAGTGTATCAAATTATATAAAATTATTTTAGAATATTAGCTATAGGGCCTACCCTATAAACTTGCAATTGATTGTAAATGGATTATTACTTAAAAAGG
>Ga0105356_10005374_pt1 | contig 12164 bp, 12 predicted proteins | sample GOMGulsemesocosm_3_FD_83502 | JGI IMG/M metagenome (GOLD analysis project Ga0105356, IMG submission 83502) | Methane-oxidizing microbial communities from mesocosms in the Gulf of Mexico - GOM9D Gulf of Mexico | ecosystem: Environmental > Aquatic > Marine > Cold seeps | place: Gulf of Mexico...
GAACATTTAAAGGTATAGTTCGTTTTACTGGTACTAAAGATGTTGTAAATATAATTATTGGAACAAATATTTTGGCTACCATATTATTATTAGCAACCTTTCTAACAAGGGAATATAATTTCGCCTTTCCTTGTAATATATCAGGATCTGTAATTTATATCCATTTACTATTAAATATACTTTTCTTAATCGCCTCCAAATTTTTAGTTAAAGGCCTTTATAAATCGCTTATATCAAAAATTAAAACTAAGACTCAAGTTTTGATCTATGGCGCAGGTAGCTCTGGAAATATTACTTATGATGCTATAACAAACGATATTAAGACTAATATTGAGGTCGTTGGATTTATTGATGATGATGAAGGTATGATTAATAAAAAAATCAACATGCTAAATGTCTATAGCTTAAAGAGTATAGATGCAGATTTTATAAAAAAACATAATATAAATGATATCATCATTTCATTTCAAAATATTAATTATCATAGATTACTTAAAATCTCAAATAATTTTTTCGAAAAATCTGTTAACGTTAAAATTGTTCCTCCCGTAAAGCAATGGATTAACGGTGACCTTCAAGCGAGTCAAATAAAAAACATCAATATAGAAGATCTTCTTGGGCGCAAACCTATAAGCTTTGAAAACCCTATACTTTTAGATGAATACAGCAATAAAGTCGTATTAATTACTGGAGCAGCTGGTTCCATTGGAAGTGAAATAGCTAGAAATCTTTGCAATTTTCCATTTAAAAAATTAATTCTTGTTGACATCGCTGAATCCCAGTTATATGAGATTCAGCAAGAATTTATTCAAAATGAAATGGAAAATTTTGAAATCGTACTAACAGATATTACATGTACCATTAGGATGGAACAAGTCATAGTTAATTATAGACCTGATATAATTTTCCATGCTGCAGCCTATAAACATGTACCATTAATGGAGAATAACCCACAAGAGGCCATAAAAGTTAATGTGGGCGGAACAATTAATATTGCAGATTTAGCAGTGAAGTATAGTGTTGCTAAATTTGTGATGATATCTACTGATAAGGCTGTTAATCCAACAAACGTAATGGGTGCAACAAAACGCGTTGCAGAACTATATATTAGATGCCTTAAGGGTGTTGGAAGAACAAAGTTTATAACAACAAGATTTGGTAATGTTCTAGATTCTAATGGATCTGTTATTCCTTTATTTAAAAAACAAATTGAACTAGGTGGCCCTTTAACGGTAACCCATAGAGAGATAACTCGTTTTTTTATGACAATTCCAGAGGCATGCTCATTAGTTCTTGAAGCTGCAGCGATGGGTAATGGTGGTGAAATTTTTGTATTTGATATGGGGGAATCTGTTAAAATATTAGATTTGGCAATCAACTTGATTAAGCTGTCTGGATTTAATTATCCTGAAGACATCGATATTAAAATTATTGGATTACGGCCTGGCGAGAAAATTTATGAGGAGCTATTAGCTGATGGTGAAAATATTAAACCTACATACCATGAAAAAATAATGATTGCAAAAAGTAAAAAAATCGATATTGCAATTATAAAAAATAAAATATTAGATTTAAATCAAAAAAACCTAAACCGTCAGAGTATTGAAATTGTTTCAAAAATTAAAGATATTGTTCCCGAATATATTTCTAACAATTCTAAATTTGAAGTTTTAGATTCACAAAAAAAATAAAATAACAAAATGAAAATCCAGCACATAAGAAATAAAACATTAAAGCTAAGTACATTATTAATTATCATGTTATTCTGCTCTTGCGCATCTAAAAAAGATATTATCTATTTTCAAGATGAACCAATTACAACAATGATTAAGAAACAAGATTTTGTATTACGTTTTAAAACTAATGATTTACTCACCATAAGAGTCTCTGCATTAGATCCAGCAGTAGCAAGACCTTTTAATTTAGAGGCCGTATCAACAAACACGTCTGTAATTGATGCACAAGGGACGTTGAAAATGCAAACCTATTTAATTGATGTAAATGGAAATATCGAATTCCCAGTATTAGGCATTATTAAATTAGGAGGGCTGACACGAAGCGAAGCGAACGCTCTTTTAAAGGAAAAATTAACCGAATACATAAAAAATCCTATAGTAAATATAAGATTAGCCAACTTCACAATAACTGTACTTGGAGATGTAAATAATCCTGGCACATTTACTATTCAAGACGAACGCATTTCTCTTACTGAAGCCATTGGATTAGCTGGAGATTTAACAATCTTTGGAAGAAGAGATAATATAATGCTAATTAGAGAAGTAAATGGAGAAAAACGCTTTGCAAAATATGATCTTAGTTCTATTAATGTCGTGAATGATCAATATTATTATTTGGCTCAAAATGATGTGATTTATGTAGAACCAAATAAGTCTAAGATTCGATCATCTACCTATAACCAAAATAATGGTGTTTTAATTTCTGCTATTAGCACATTATCAACAATACTAGCTATATTTTTAATAAAGTAATTCTTTAGCCCTGATGAAATCACAGCAAATGAATAATACAAATTTAAGAGAACAACTGGACAAATATCTAGTGAAATGGAAATGGTTTTTTCTGAGTTTCATGATTTGTTTTGCCCTTTCATTTATATACTTAAGATATGCTTCAAACACATATAAAATTGCTGCTACCATAAAAATAGCTGACAGCAACGAACAAAGTACGCTTAAAGAAGCAAATGTTATGAACGATTATGGCCTTTTTAAACAAGACCATAACAGCGTTGCTGATGAAATCCAAGTATTGGGCTCAAGAACAATTATAACTAATGTTGTCCAAAAATTGAATTTACAAGTTCAATACTATTTAACCGGTAAAATAAAAGAAACAGAAATATACAAAAACCCACCTGTATCAATACATTTTTTAGAAAGCGATAGCTTATTAAAGGCTATTGATACCTCTATAATCCTACATGTTGATTCAAAATCACAATTTTCAATTAAAGGCAGCACTAAAAAATTCAATTTTGGAGATAACATAAAAATGTCGTTTGGCGAGTTTATTCTAACTCCTAACTTTAGTCAACCTAAAATGAAGGTTGGAAAAAACTTAAAGGTTAAAATTTCTCCAATTGACAAAGTGAGTTCTTTTTATAATCAGAAAATAAAAATAACTACATCTGCAGAAAATTCAAGTATTATAAATCTTGAATTGGATGACCCAGTAGTGGAAAAAGGGCAGGATATTTTAAACAATATCATAGAAGAATATAATACACTCGTAATTAAAAATAAAAAAGAAGTTGTGAAAACTACTTCAGACTTTATTAATAATAGACTTAAAGATGTTTCAACTGAATTATCTCAAGTTGATTTAACCTCTGAAAACATAAAAAAAGACAACAGATTGACAGATTTGTCTTCACAATCAAGTATTTTTCTTCAAACAGAAAGAGATATTGAAACTCAACAAATCGCAACAATTACAGAGCTCAGCTTAATTGATTACATGACAACATACCTTGATGATAACAACGGACGTAAGAACGATCTCATTCCGTCAAATATGTTATTTCAAGACGCTTCAATTAATGAAATTACTAAAAGTCATAATGATTTAGTGAATCAACGAAATAGAACTTTAAAAAATTCTAGCGAAAAAAACCCTGTAGTCACAAATTTGGACGCACAAATTATTAGCCTAAAACAAAATTTAATTACAGGATTAAAAAGCATTAAGTCATCAAATCAGATAAAATTAGATGCGCTAAACAGCCAGGATAGAAGAATTTCTTCACAAATATATTCTGCTCCAAAAAAAGAACGTCAGTTTAGAGATGTAGAACGCCAACAAAACATTAAGGAATCTATATACTTATATTTATTACAAAAGCGTGAAGAGTCAGCTATTTCTCATGGAGTTTCTTCTCCTAATGCAATAATAATTGACACCGCTTATGCTAATTCACTTCCTATTTGGCCCAAAAAGGAAGTATTATTTTTAGGCGCATTTGTAATAGGTTTACTAATACCCCTGAGTTTCATATACCTAATGGAATTATTAAATACCAAAATAAGGGATAAACATGATTTAGCAAAAGTACTAACCATTCCTTTTATTGGAGATATTCCTAAATCAAATTCTAAAAATGTGTTTATTGACAAGTTTGACTACTCTTCCAAGGCAGAAGCATTCAGACTTATAAGGACAAATATTGAATTCATGTTTCCTAATACCATTAAAACAAAAGGAAAAACCATCTTTGTAACGTCAACGACAAGTAAAGAAGGGAAGTCACATACATCCATTAATTTAGCTAAATCTTTATCTTTTTCTAATCAGAAGGTCTTAATTATTGAATCTGATATTCGCGTTCCTAAACTGAACAAATACCTAAAAGTCCCTAATAAAACAGGGTTAGGACTTACTAATTATATCATAGATGAAAAAATAAATTTTAGTGATATCATTACTAAAGTTGATGACAATCTTGACATTATACCATGTGGAACAATACCACCAAATCCAGCTGAACTTTTATTAGACGATAACTTAGAAATACTGTTCAACGCTGTTAAAAACAAATATGACTATATTATAGTAGATACCTCGGCCATTGGTCTGGTTACTGACACCCTTCTCATTAGTAAATTTGCGGATATGGTATTATATGTTGTTAGCGCCAACAATATTGACAAACGACAACTACATGTTGCGCAAACAATGTTCGATGAAAAAAGACTCCCAAATATGGTTACGCTTTTAAATAGTGTTAAGCAAAAAAGAGGTTATGGCTATGGCTATGGTAAAATGCCAAAGAAAAATAAAAGTTTATTTAGTTAAATCAAAATTAAACTTTTCGTCTCTTTTTTTCCTGTTTAAGTAAATTAAGCTCTCTATTGGTTTGTCCTGCCACAGAAGTATTCTCTTCTGCCCTACGGATTAAATATGGCATAACATCTTTTACAGGTCCAAATGGAACATATTTAGCCACATTATATCCAGCTTTTGCTAGATTAAAACTAATATGATCACTCATGCCATAAAGTTGTCCAAACCAAACACGATTATCATCTTTCAGAATATTAAGTGCATTCATTTGCTCCATTGCCAAATAAGAACTCTCTTCATTATGAGTTCCTACAAACAATGAAATGTCATCAAGATTGTTTAATATATATGTTTGGGTACTATTAAAATTAGAATCTGTTGCTTCTTTATTTTCACAAATTGGAGACTGGTAATTCATTGACACAGCTCTTTCCCTTTCTTTTTCCATATAGGCCCCTCGAACAATTTTCATTCCTAACTTAAAGTTTCCACTTTTACTCCGAGCATGTAATCCTTTAAGATAATCTAGTCTATCCCAACGATACGTTTGCAGTGTATTGTAAACTATTGGCTTTTCGGTATTGTATTGTTCCATCATTTCCTCTACTAACACATCTGCAGCATCTTGCATCCAGCTTTCTTCAGCATCAATCAAAACTTCTACATCCTTCTCTTTGGCCAACCTACAAACAGCATGATAGCGCATAACTACCCGGTCCCATTCTTGCTGCTCATCATCAGTAAATGCAACACCTTCCCCTTTTTTTTCATATAAAAATAAACGACCAAATCCAGAAGGTTTAAATACTGCAATTGGCATCGCTTCCTTTTTCGCTGCAAATTCAATAATCTCCAAAGTTTTATGAAGCGCTGCATCAAACTGATCTTCAGCTTCTTTACCTTCAACAGAATAATCCAAAACACTTGATACGGATTTATCAAACATATTATCAATGACCTGAAGACAATCATCTTCATTAACACCTCCGCAAAAATGGTCAAAAACGGTAGAACGTATTAATCCTTCTACAGGTAAGTTAGCCTTTAAAGCGAAATTTGTTGCTGCTGTTCCTATTCGAACTAACGGCTGCAGTGAAATCATTTTAAACAAAAAGTAAGCACGTTCAAGCTCAGAATCACTTTTCAATTGAAAGGCAATTTCAGTGTTATCAAATATTTTTGTTCTTGACATTTTCTTAAAGATTTTAAGCAAATATATTTAATACTAATATACTTTTTTAATAAAATTCTACTTATTTTCGCACTGTATTATTTGGCATTATCCTCATGAAATCAATAACAACTCCAGAATACTCAATTCATTTTAACTCAACATGTTACACAGAGCTAAATACGTTTTTGAAAATATCTAATTTTTCAAAAATTTTCATTTTAGTAGACAGTAACACTCATAATTATTGTCTGCCTTATTTTTTGTCTCAAGTTGTAACTCAACAGGACCTAGAAATAATTGAAATTGAGCCTGGCGAAATCAATAAAACGATTGATACCTGTGCTGGTGTTTGGAGTACACTTTCTGATGGAGATGCTGACAGGAAATCACTTATTATTAATCTTGGCGGAGGTGTTGTAACTGATTTAGGTGGCTTTGTTGCTTCTACATTTAAACGCGGAATTAAATTCATAAACGTCCCTACATCTTTACTGTCTATGGTAGATGCCTCTGTAGGAGGGAAAACAGGAGTAGATCTAGGAGTGCTAAAAAACCAAATTGGTGTCATTAATTTCAGTGAAATGGTTTTAATAGACACTCATTTTTTAGACACTTTGCCTCAAAACGAAATGCGCTCTGGTTTAGCAGAAATGCTTAAACATGGTCTAATTCAAGATGAGTCATATTGGAATAATATGTGTAATCTCTCTCAACACTCACTTGCTGATTTAGACCAATTAATCTACGAATCTGTTATCATCAAAAAGAATGTAGTAATTCAAGATCCTAATGAAAATGGTCTTCGAAAAACATTGAATTTTGGACATACCATAGGGCATGCAATTGAATCTTATTTTCTGAGTTCTGACAAGAAAACAACCTTACTACATGGAGAAGCTATTGCTATTGGAATGGTCTTAGCGTGTTATATTTCTAATAAGCTTACTGGATTTCCTCTTGAAAAGCTAAATTCAATTACAACCATTTTATCAAAGATATATGGTAAGATTGAATTTTTAGATCAGGACTATGAGCCTATAATTGAATTATTGAAATTTGACAAAAAGAATACACATGGCAATATAAACTTTGTCCTATTGGAAGATATTGGAGTTCCTATAATTGATTGCAAAGTTAGTAATACGCTAATTTTAGAATCATTTAATTTCTACAATTCATAATAAATTGTTCACTTTTTTACTTCCAAAATTACTATTTGAATTAAAATAATTTGTAATTTTAGAACTGACAAATATTCTTTGCCTCAAAAGAATTGTATACTTAATAAAAGTTTAGTGAATATGATGTTTATAAAACGACAAACAACGGGTATAACCGTCTAACCTAAATCCATAGGTCGCGGTTACATGTGCTTTTTAACAACTACAATAGCGAAAACATGAAACGCGTAATTATCGATTACAAAAAGCTTACACCAGAGATTTTAACGCTACTAAGTCAAAAATTTCCTGATGGTTACAATGACAAAGACATTATTGTTTTTGATAATCACCACAACGAAACTATTGAAGCGGTAGAAGTTAATACAAAAGACACCACTTATCTTGTCAAAGTTAGCTCAAAACTACACTACACAATGACAAATTTTGATGGCGCATTAGAAAATGCTAATGTAAAAGATCTCGATTTAAGCAATGAGACTCAAAATGATTAAAAGTAGCGCTCATTAATTATATTACAATGATGAGTCTCGTGCCCTATAATGATATATCCTGCCGCTCGCACAGATAAAGGACTACTGCTTGCCACTCCAACTTGTAACAGCATTTCATTAGTAAAACTAGAAAACAACGCATTGGTTGCCTTCCTTACAGATTTATATTCTTCTATCAGTTCGGATTTAGATCTAGAACTCACTTTTGAATTTTCTAAATAATCATCTTGATTAAATCCTGGTAACTCAACATTATCCTTTCTTGCAAAGCACAATGCTCTATAACTAAACACACGTTCAGTATCAATTAAATGTTGAATAATTTCCTTGATAGTCCATTTTCCATCTGCATAACGATAACTCAACTTATCCTCGCTAATCGACTCAAACAGCACCAATGTTCTATTAAAGCTGCTCTCCAAGCCTTCCAGGAGCTTTACATTTTGAGTCAATCTAATATAATTTGCATAATAAGCATTGTATTCTTTTGTATCTAACATAGTATTATTTTAAACCGATTCTATAAAAAAAGTCCTTTATTGAATTCTCAATAAAGGACTTTGCTTTATGTTTTGAAACCAATACTTAAAGTTCGTTAAAAATAGAATGCATTAAGCGTTTTTTATCATTAATACTTTCCTCTAATGAAATCATTGTTTCCGTTCTATACACGCCTTCTATATCATCCAACATAAAGATCACCTCTTTGGCGTGAGTAGTATCTTTGGCTCTTATTTTGCAAAAAATGTTAAACTTTCCAGTTGTTATATGAGCAACAGTTACAAATGGAATCTCATTAATGCGTTGCAAAACAAACTTAGTTTGTGAGGTATTTTGCAAAAACACACCTACATATGCAATAAATGAATATCCCAACTTATGATAATCAAGTGTTAATGAAGAACCTTTAATAATCCCAGCATCCTCCATTTTCTTTACCCTAACATGAACTGTACCTGCAGAAATTAATAATTTTTTAGCTATATCTGTAAAAGGAATTCTTGTATTGTCAATTAACATATCAAGAATTTGGTGATCAATCTCGTCTAATCTAAATTTTGCCATTTTATATTTTTGTTAAATAAAAAGCAAAAATAATACATTTTTACTAAAGATTAAGCCTTTTTAATTAATTATTTACTGATATTAATGATAATATCTTATTATCAATAATTACGAAATCGATTGAGTTAGCCAACTTTAAACTTTTATTAGTTGGAAACTCCAAAAGTCTATTATTTGCTTCTATAACTTCATGTCCATAGAATTTTGATAAATCTCCAAAATCTTTTAACATGGGAGTAAAGTAAATTTTTCCATCCTTCAATCCTTCCTCAAATTGAAAAGCAAGATCCATAATTGATTCCGAACCATCATTTATAATTTTAGCCTTTCTAATAATAATATCATAAAATAGCTTCTCGTTTTCAGGAATATTAAAATAGGCATGATAATCTACTCCAAGCGTATCATGTTTGTTTACAATTAAATTCAAAGCCGTAACCATAGACATAAAAAGATACTTTCTCACCACTTCCCTATTATAGTCATTTGCAAAATGTCCCGCCTCGAACAAGATAGTTGGCACATTTTGACTCTGAAATGTGTCACCAACACAATTAATATTAAAAGCGTCATCGTAAATACCAACCTGTTTAGGGATGTACTGCTGCAATAGAGTATTCATTCCTGCAATAAGCTCCATTGCCTTTTGTCTATTACTTGTAACAGTACATTCTTTATCTTGAGCTGGTGCCAAAAAACTAAGTGTTGCGGATGCATTTGCATTTCCTGCGCTAAAAATAGTCCGTTGTCCATGTAAATTGAAGCAGTAATCAGGATTGAATGCATCAAAAACCTTTTTTAATATCTTGCTTTCCGGCTGAGATAAATTTTGAGCATCTCTATTTAAATCGACATTATTTGCATTCACCCTTGTATATGCATGCGCACCATCCGGATTAAGTATTGGTATAAAATAAAAAGTACAATCATCTAGAAGCCCAGCTGATTCTTTATTTGAAAACATATTGAACAGATCAAAAAGCACTTTAGTAGTTGTTGATTCGTTTCCATGCATCTGAGACCACATTAATACTTTTTTATTTCCAGTACCAATTTGAACTCCATAAACAGGACGTTTGTTAACTGAAAAACCGATGGTATCAACCTGAAAATTTATTTTTAAATTTTCAAGTAAAGGAGATATATCATTATTTGTAATATATCGATGCTGCAAATTTGATTCCTTACAACTGTAAAATATCTTTTCTAAATCAATACTGTTTGTCATAGTCAAAAAAATGATTTACAAAAGTAAACAAACTAACATTTACAATTGTAAACAATATTTTTGATCAACATTGTTTACAATTGTATAACAAACATCTAAATTCACACCTCGTAAATCAATTAGTTAATCTCTTAATCATGTTTAAATTGTAATATTCTTTATTTTAGTCTTTTAGGAGATGTTATTTGAATTATTAATTCAATGTTTTTGGAAGTACAACAACATAATTAATACATTTTAACACTAATATATTTCATTATCATATTCCGTTTAATTACTTTTGTTTACAATGATAAACACGGAGGATTTCATAAAAAGATTGCAGAAAATCATAGGCTATTACAACCTATCTGCTTCTGCTTTTGCAGATAAAGTGGGTGTACCACGTTCAAGTATATCGCATATATTGTCGGGAAGAAACAAACCTAGCCTGGAGTTTGTAATGAAAATTCTAAACACTTTTTCGGATGTAGATTTATATTGGCTTTTAAATGGCAAAGGAAATTTTCCATCCCAAGAAAAACCCATTATTGAAAATTTCAAGGAGCCACTAGATGTTCCTTTACTCCCACCCGATCAAAAAGAATTACATCAAGAAATTGATCGCGTCATAATTTTTTATAAGGATGGAAGTTTCAAAAACTATACGAATTAAAAAGTTTCTTTAGTACATTTGCTTTCAAATTGAGATTTACATGAAAATAATCCTATTGTTTGTTATTGCTCTAACTTTAACGAGTTGCTACCATATTGAACGGAACTGCTTAGATTATAAAACGGGGACTTTTGAGAGCACAATTATAATAGAGGACATTCACTATACATCTTCTTTTATTAGAACTAATGATCTACAAATCGAAACATTTGAAAACAAAACTGACTCAGCAAGTGTTCGATGGATTAATGATTGTGAAGTGATCTTTAAAACAATCAATCCAAACAGCATGGCGGAACGCAAAGACATCCATCTTAAAATACTTGTAACAACAGATTCTTCTTATACTTTTGAATATTCTTATGTAGGTGAATCAAGAAAACAAAAAGGAATTGCAAAACGTGTCAATTAGTTGTAAGAAATTTTCAGTACTCGGAAAAGCATCTCCAGTAAATATTCCTGTGACACTTAATAAACCTGCATCTAAATTTTCAATAATATCTAAACCAGCTAGCACATCCAAATCTGGAGTTACAAAACCAGGCGTAATTGGGTCTTTTGCTGAGTGCTTAAAATCCAAAGAAACGCTATTTTCTGTAGTTGCAATAACATCAATTGAAGCTTCAGGATTAGGCTTTTCTGCCATAGGCGGTATATATGGTCCTATACCAGGAGTTCCCGCTCCATAAAAAATAGTTGCATCAGCATCTGCTTGCAAATTGGTAACAGTCCCTTTAGCTGGATCAACTGTAAAAGATAATTTTACACGAGATGTACTACCTTGTTGAGCTGTTTTAGTCGAAGGGCCTCTACCGTCTCCTCTAAAAGAGCCTCCAGCTACAGATTTGACATTTATAAAAGAACGTATATGCACAGGCCAAGGCAATTGTCCGTCAGGGTCTATAAAATACAGAGGGTTATTAAAAGCATAATTGTAAGGAGAATGATTGAACATTTTTTCTGCTTGTGGGTCAAGGTTCATCCATCGACCTATTGATGCATCATAATTTCTAAACCCAAAATCTAACCATTCTAAACCAAGTTCATCATTTTCTTCCTTTCCTTCGTACCCGTAAGGGTGATGCGTTCCATTAACCACATTATTATACCCTTTGTGCTGTAAGCCAAAAGGATAGTAGTTATTTTCCTCCTGTATTTCCAATTGAGGAGTAGCTGTTAAACTCACATCTTTATAACTCAACCTAATATTACTCAAGTGGTCTTTATACTGATACACATACGCATAATTAGTTCTATCAATAGGTTGTACATAGCACAAATTGACCTATTCCATTTCTTACACTTAATCTATAAACTCCTTGCCTCCAGAATGTACTATATGTTAAAGATGTCGTTGAACTAGAAGTGCTAAATAAACTACCAAAACCTGCAGGAGCACTAACACTTGCAACAGGAGCTATCATTCCTCCAGCCAATATGGCTCCAAAAGGCATTAATAGTTAATTCTATTTTAATTTTTGACATTGATTATGGGTATTCAAAACCAAATTCAATTTTTATTAATTTATCATTAGCTAAATAATATTTTGCAGAATAAATTGGCATA
>Ga0105356_10005378_pt1 | contig 12155 bp, 8 predicted proteins | sample GOMGulsemesocosm_3_FD_83502 | JGI IMG/M metagenome (GOLD analysis project Ga0105356, IMG submission 83502) | Methane-oxidizing microbial communities from mesocosms in the Gulf of Mexico - GOM9D Gulf of Mexico | ecosystem: Environmental > Aquatic > Marine > Cold seeps | place: Gulf of Mexico...
GAGTGGGATTTTATTAGTGGTATTACTAAAGCGTCTGGCTGTGATTTGCTATTAGATATTAATAATATTTATGTGAGTGCGATTAATCATGGTTTTGACCCTTATGAATATCTTGCCAACATCCCCGTTGATAAGGTAAAGGAAATTCATTTGGCCGGTTATGAAGAAATGGATGGCTATCTATTTGATACCCACGGCTACCAAGTGAAGCCACCTGTTTGGGATTTATATTGTGCGGCATTAAAACGCTTTGGTTCTGTTCCTACCTTGATTGAATGGGATACGGACATTCCCAGTTTTTCGACTTTACGAGCTGAGGCTTTGAAGGCAGAGCAGCAAATTAGAAAATACACGAGGTCGTTAGTGTGACCATTAATGAAGAGATGAAAGCGTGGCAGCAAGATTTCTATCAAGGTATTTTTAATCCGACCGAAGGAAATATTCAGCAGGCCTGTATTGATGTTTGCAGTACCGATGCTTTATCAGCAGAAAAGCGATTGAGTATTTATCGCGGCAGTATTTTAGGCGGAATTACTACTGCTCTATCAGGAATTTACCCAGTTTGTGAAAAGCTGGTGGGAGAGCGGTACTTTGTACAAATGGTTGCGGGTTATTTGCGTGAATACCCTTCAGACTCTCCAGATATCGGCGATTATGGCGATCGGTTGGCTGATTATTTAACTGAATTTATTAGCAAGCAAGCCTCAGCCCAGGAGCTTATCTACTTACCTGATACCGCTAGATTGGAATGGTTGTGGCATAAAGCTTTTAATGCAGAGGATGCTAACTTACTGCTTGGACCATTAACGAGTAGACCTTTATCTGAATTGGCTGATATCGAGCAGGAAGAACAGGGCCGCATACGTTTTTATCTTGATCCTAGCCTAGGGCTTATGCAGTCGGATTATCCCGTTGATAAAATATGGCAAGCCAATCAAGACTCATCACAAGAGCAGCAGCAAGAATTCGAACAAGAAAGCATCAGTTTGGATGATGGTGCTGTTTTTCTAATAATTCGTAGAGCGGCTGATTACGGCATGCTGATCGATGCGATTGCTGCTGATTTATTTCACTTCTTAAAGGCGATAGAGAATAGGCAGTGTTTTGCTGAAATTGCACTGCTGGATTTTGATCTGCCACTGGCTGATTTACTCGGCCATAGCATGCAGTCAGGGTTGATTATTGGTTTTGAATTGGTTGAGCGTTAGATGGCGGAGGAGTCCGCCATCATAAATAGTTCATCACCTATTAGTCTTACCTACAAACCTGATTTTCTATTAAGCAGATGATGTTCTATTTAAAAGAAGTGCGATCTAGGAAAGGTTTTACCTTGCCATCTTTAGCCATGCCATTCGCCATCGCGATGCGCTGATTCTTACGCCCTAATAATCTGGCCTGAACCCAGCGTTCCCAAAGCAATGCCCCCCAAGTATCTTTTTTCCAGGTTTTCTTAAATAAATACTTAGTCGCGGCAATCGCATCCGGAGACTTGCTGGCGATGTCGTTGGCTAGTTCTTCGGCAGCCGCCAGCGGATTATCGCTGAGCTTGCTCACTAGGCCATATTCAGCGGCTTCAGTACCAGAGAAGAAGCGACCTGTCATGGTCAGTTCTTGCGCGATATCGACTCGAGTTAAGCGTGACAGTGTCACCATGCCGCTCATGTCTGGGATTAGGCCCCATTTCATTTCCAATATCGACATCTTGCTATCTGGGGTTGCGATGCGGTAATCCGTTGCCAGAATAATCTGCATGCCGCCGCCAAAGCAGTTGCCATGAATGGCAGAAATAACAGGGATCGGTAGGTCGCGCCAAATGTGAGCGATTTGTTGAGCGATGTTTTGCTTGCTCCACGGTAGTTTGAGAAAGACTTTTGGGATCATCATTGGGTCTTTGCTCAGTGCGCCAAAATCTAGGCCTGCACAAAATGAAGGGCCGTTGCCATACATGATCACCGCGCGAATCGTACGATCTTTACGGATCTTTTTTGCTGCAGCGATCATTTCTTTGAACATGCCCATATCTAAACCGTTGTGTTTTTCTGGGCGGTTTAGACTGACGTAAGCAATTTTATTTTTAACTTCAAGTAATACGCGAGCTTCTGACATAAGGATTTCTTCTGAAATAGGCAATAAATATGGCGCATATACTTCCACAACACGACGCGGCTTGCCAGATTAAAACGCGCCTTCTCAGTAGAAAATGGAGAAAAGGCGAGTTTAGGGTATCTATTTGTTACGAAGAGTTTGGAAAAGCTGGATGAATTGTTCGCTTTCGCCGTCTGTACTGCCGTTTGTACTAGTGCTGAGTGCAGAGATGACAGCAACAGAGGTCATACCCGTTGCGAGCACTTGTTCTAGATTGTTTTGGTCAATGCCGCCAATGCAGGTGGTTGGGTAGAGCTTGCCATAGCATGATTGCCACTGTGTCAGTTTTTCTAGCCCCAAGATTTTATGATCAACGATTTTAGAGTTTGGGCTAAATACGGGGCCGAATGCCAGATAGTTGGGCTTAAGGCTGTGGGCGTAGGCCAGCTCGGTTTCGTTGTGGCAGCTAATGCCTAGGCGTAAATCGTGTGTTTGAATGCGCTGTAAGTCCTTAGGTGTTAGTTGTTCCAGATCCTCTTGCCCTAAGTGGATACCGTAAGCATTAAACTCAAGGGCCAGCTGCCAGTCATCGTTAATGTAAAGTGGTATATCGCTTTGCTTACATAACTTTATTGCTTGATTTAACGCTTCTTTATCTTTGCTTTCTTTAACTCGCCACTGAAGGGTATCAATACCTTGGGTAATTAGACGTTCTAGATCAATTAAGTTATCGACGATGGCATACAGGCCCAAATCTTCTGTAGTACTTAAACCGCTCTCTGCTAGCGGAGATGCAAATGCGCTATGGGTTTTATCAAGCGCAGCAATATCATTCATATGGTTTTCTAATGGTGCTTGCCACACAGGCCCAGCACCTTGGCCTTGAGGCGCGGCTAAACGCAGGCTTTGCTGAATAAAACGATTGGCCAGAACGACACTGTCGCTGAGGCTATGATCAAGCGCTACGAAACTGGCGATGGCAGAAGCGAGTGTGCAGCCAGTGCCGTGATTGTTTGGTTGATCTTGACGCGGGTGACTTAGCCAAAAGCTATTGCTGTGACCAAGGCTGTTTTGATTGGAAGGCTGAGACGAAACAAAATAGTCCCGACAGGTCGAGCTTTCGTTATCACTAAAGCTATGGCCACCTTTAATCAGTACGTTTTTAGCCCCGCGTTCAATTAACTGCTTGGCTGCCAATTCTATATCGGAAAAGGAATTTATCTTTATTTTAGTGAGCATTTCAGCTTCGGCTAGGTTAGGCGTTATTAGGTCTATGCTGCGTAATAACGGATCAATCTCTACGCGATCAAATGCATCTAGAAACCTAGCCCCTGTGCTGGCTTTTAGCACCGGATCCCAAACGCAAAAGAATGTGTGCTTTTCGCTTAATTCCGACAGGTGACGAACCAGCCAGCGCAAGGTATTAGGCTCAGGCAGCAGGCCAACTTTTATGGACTTGGGTAATAAGTCTTTTTCTAGTGATTGCCACTGAGCGGCTAGGTCAACAGCAGCTAGCGGGTGAATCTTTTCGACGGCGATGCTGTTTTGCGCAGTGATTGCCGTGATGACTGTGCAGCCATGGCAGCCTAAACTGTGCATCGTATTTAGATCCGCTTGGATGCCCGCGCCACCGCCAGAATCAGATGCTGCGATGCTCCAGACGACAGGTCTACTTTGTTGACTTATTATGCTTGATGCCAAAAGGGTGTTCCTAATACGGGGGTTGATGGACTCGCAGTTTGGCGACTTTCCATTAAACCGGCTAAGTATGCTTGGCGCCCGCCATTAACAGCTTGAGCAAAGGCCAGAGCCATTTGCACTGGGTTGTGAGCTTTGGCGATGGCGGTATTTAATAATATGCCATCGAAGCCCATTTCCATTGCCGCCATTGCTTGGGAGGGTTTGCCAATTCCTGCGTCTATGATCAAGCTGGTGGTCGGGAAACGATCCCTGATAGCCTGTAGGTTATAAGGGTTCATCAAACCTTTCCCCGTTCCGATGGGAGAGCCCCAAGGCATTAAAACTTCACAGCCTACAGCCAGTAAACGCTGACATAATACTAGGTCGTCAGTGCAATAAGGCAAAACCTTAAAGCCCTTTTTAATTAGAATTTCAGCTGCCTTTACTGTCTCGAAAGGATCGGGCTGTAAATTGTAATCGTCGCCAATAACTTCCAGCTTAATAAAATCGGTATTGAACATTTCGCGACTCATTTCTGCCAAGGTAATGGCTTCTTGCGCGCTATGGCAACCCGCGGTATTAGGTAATAATACACAGTCACTTTTTTGTATGTGCTGCCAAATTGCCTGACCCTGATTGTTGCTTGGGTCTTGGCGACGCAGGGATAGCGTGACCATTTCACTGCCAGAGGCGGAGATTGCTTGCGCCATGATGTCTGGTGATGGGTATAGGGCTGTACCGATTAATAGGCGTGAGCTGAGTGTTTGATCGTAGAGCTTTAAACTGTCGCTAGATTGATTCATATTCGACCCAGTCATTATTAGCCTCCAGCCATCGGGGATAAGAGTTCAATAACATCGTTATCTTGTAGCTGAGTGCTAGAGTATTGGCTACGAGGTACGAAGGTTTGGTTGAGCGCGATAACAAAGTCGTTAGGCTTTCGCTGCTCATTTGGTTGATCATTGTTTTGCTTGGCTAATGACCTGTTAGATTCTTCTAGTGCCTGTGTAATGGAACTGGAAGAGTCAACTTCATAATTTATGCCATTGATGCTGATTTTCATAAACTGGCTGCCATTGCTTTCTCTATCGCTTTTTCCACCAATGCTGGGCCAATCAAGTACCCATGGCGATATAGACCATTGATACGAACGATGGGTTTATTAAAGGCGGATGTTGATTTTTCAATGCGCGGTAAATTGTCCATGTAGGCAGGGCGCAAATTGGTATCTTGGCTAATAATCCGGGCTTCGGCAAAAGCAGGATTGACCGCATACAGCGCTGACATTAGTTCCATGGATGAGCGTAAACTGATACTGGATCTATCTTCACTTTCAATTTCTGTGGCGCCAATAATGAACTGATTGTTGGGCTTGGGAACGATGTAAAGCTTGTAACGTGGGTGCATTAAGCGAATAGGGCGCTTTAATGTGATTTCTTTGCACTCTATACGTATGACCTCTCCACGAACACCGCGAAAGCTCTGTTCTTTTAAATCTGCCTTTAAACCCATGCCGCGGCAGTCGAAGATCAGGTCGTAATCTTGTAAGGATTCATCATCGGGCTCGATAGTGCAGTTTTCGTTGAAATTCACCCCAAGTACTTCGGCTTGAATAACCAGTTGTTGCAGTACTTCGTCATGATCAATGTGTGCTTCAGAAGGCAGGTGTAAGCCGCTTTGGAAGTGAGTATGAACGGCGGGTTCAATGGCTTCCAGTTGCTGGCGATCAGATAATATATGCACAGTTTCGGCATCAGTTTGCTCGCTTAACTTGTAGCTTAAATCGCGCTGGAACTGCTGCAATTCACCAATATCGTTAGGGTGCGCTAATACTAAGCTGCCTTGCTGGTGGTAGTGCTGAGGGCAATCTAGTTGTTCTAGCCAGTGGGGCCAGAGTGTCAGTGATGTTTGTCCTAGCTGGTAGATCTCTAATTCACTGGCAACCAACTCACTCATTGGCGAGATCATGGCGGCAGCGGTGAACGCGGCTGCTTTATCGTTTTGTGAAGAATGCGGCGATAAGCTGTATTTTTCAAAAACGTTAACACTAAAACTTATACCGTTATCTATATTCGAATTTTGTTTTATTAAGCGCCATGCGAGAAGGCGACCAACAAGGCCGCCTCCTATGATGGCTACTTTGCTAACGGAGGAGTTAGACTTCACTGTACAACTCGCTGCCTTGCTGTTTGAACTGCTCAGACATTTCTTCCATGCCTTCTTTGGCTTTTTTCTCCAGTTCTTGGTCTGCTGCGTGAATAGCTGCAATTTGTGACGCATCAAGATCGCGCACTTCTTGGCTTATTTTCATCGAGCAGAACTTAGGCCCACACATCGAGCAGAAATGGGCCACTTTATGGCCTTCTTTTGGCAAGGTTTCATCGTGGTACGCACGAGCAGTGTCAGGGTCGATGGCTAGATTAAACTGATCCTGCCAGCGGAATTCAAAGCGTGCTTTTGACATGGCGTTATCACGGATTTGAGCGCCAGGGTGCCCTTTAGCTAAATCAGCGGCGTGGGCAGCAATTTTATACGTCACCATGCCTTGTTTAACGTCGGCTTTATTCGGTAAGCCGAGGTGTTCTTTTGGTGTTACGTAGCACAGCATGGCACAGCCATACCAGCCGATCATGGCAGCGCCAATACCCGAGCTAAAGTGGTCGTAACCTGGAGAAATATCGGTAACCAGTGGTCCTAAAGTATAGAAAGGCGCTTCGTCGCAATGCTTAATCTGTTCGTCCATGTTTTCTTTAATCATGTGCATTGGCACATGACCAGGGCCTTCAATAAATACCTGAACATCGTGGGCCCAGGCTTTCTTTGCCAATTCACCTAGGGTTCTTAATTCAGCGAACTGTGCTTCATCATTGGCATCTGCTACAGAGCCAGGGCGCAGGCCATCCCCTAGTGAGAACGTGACGTCATAGGCTTTCATGATTTCACAAATGTCGTCAAAGTGGGTGTAGAGGAAGTTTTCTTTATGATGAAAGATGCACCATTTGGCCATGATTGAACCACCGCGAGAGACAATGCCTGTCATACGCTCTGCCGTCATCGGTACATAGCGCAATAACACCCCCGCATGGATGGTGAAATAATCGATGCCTTGTTCTGCTTGTTCGATTAATGTATCGCGGAAAACTTCCCAAGTAAGATCTTCGGCAATGCCATTTACTTTTTCGAGGGCTTGGTAAATCGGTACGGTGCCAATCGGTACTGGGCTATTGCGTACAATCCATTCGCGAGTTTCATGGATGTTTTTACCCGTAGAGAGATCCATCACGCTATCGGCGCCCCAGCGAGTAGACCAGACCAGTTTTTCAACTTCTTCTTCAATAGAAGAAGATAATGCAGAGTTACCAATATTGGCATTAACCTTAGTTAAGAAGTTGCGGCCAATAATCATTGGCTCGCTTTCTGGGTGGTTTATGTTGGCAGGAATTACTGCGCGACCGCGAGCGACTTCGCTACGGACAAACTCTGGGGTGATGTAACTTGGAGTTGCAGCACCGAAATTTTCACCTGGATGCTGGTTTTTGTTGTGTTCTGCCATTTCATCTTCAGCGATGGCAAGGTTTTCACGAATGGCAATGTACTGCATTTCTGGGGTAATTATGTTTTGGCGAGCGTAGTGCAGTTGGGTAACATTCTTGCCATTTTTTGCTTTAATCGGCTTACGCTGTAAATCAAAGCGTAGGGATTCTAAAGCAATGTTCATTTCACGTATTTTGGCGTATTCAGAGCTATTGCCCGCAAGCTCTTCGGTATCTTGGCGTGCTTCTATCCATGTCTTGCGAATGCCTGCTAAACCTTTACGGATATCAATGGTTTGCTCTGGATCGCTATAAGGACCAGAGGTGTCGTAGATCCGAACTGGAGCATTGTATTCGGTTTTATCATCGGCCAGTGTGGTTGGTGTTAACTGGATTTCACGCAGGCCTACCTGGATGTCACTTTGAATCGAGTCATTGAATGCTTTGATGTGCAGCTTTATTGAGCCCGGGAATGGCTGGGTGGAAAGTTCATCAACTTTGGCGGTTTCACTCAGGTTTTGCTGAATGTTATAAGTTTGTTCAGACACAATTGTTTCCTATCTCTATATTGAGAATAATAAATTGATCTGTCTAACTTGAATTCTGAAGGTAGGGCGCACCAAGGGAGTGTCCGCAAGTGTGTGTAAATAACACTCATGGATATTTGGCAGCTATGAAAGGGCTCGAGCTGATAATTAGGCTCGATTTCTCTGCTTTATGAGCAGTGCTCTTCCATCTTGTTTCCTACGCTGGTATTAACCAGATCAGGTTCAACGGGATCCACATTGGTGATCTCAGCCTTTTAATTAAGGCACCCCGACAAGACATTTATTACGGGCTAGGCACTTTTTGCGTTTAGCTTCGTAATTTCGCATAGTGTATGATGAAGTTAAAGATTGGACAATGGATTTATTTAACCCACACTGTAACTATGTATTATTTAATGAGTCGGTTGATAACCAGATTGTATGGAGTTTAAGCATGGATGAAATCATCAGTCTGTTACCGGATCGCATTCCGGTACTGGTTGTGGATGATGATGAAACCGTTATTCAAGTGACGCGTTTGGTTTTATCACGCTTTCGTTTTGATGATCGAGCCTTGGAATTAATTTGTGCTAGTTCTGCGAAAGAGGCAATTGAACTTCTTTCTCAGCGTACAGATATTGCCATTGTTTTATTAGACGTCGTGATGGAGTCTGATGACAGTGGTTTTGAAGTTGTCAGTTTTATTCGTAATACCCTGCATAATTACACTACGCGTATTTTATTAAGGACTGGCCAACCTGGCCTTGCTCCTGAACGACAGGTGATTAATGATTATGATATTAATGATTATATTGCCAAAACCGAAGCGACAACCGACCGTTTAAACCTTTCTATGACCAACGCGCTACGTTCGTACCGCGATATTCTTCGGGCTGAACACTTAACCCACCGCGTCGTTTCTGCCGAGTTAGAACAGCAGCAAGCATTGCAGGCTTCACAGGCTAAATCATCATTTTTAGCGCACATGAGTCATGAAATTCGCACGCCGTTAAACGGCATTATTGGTATGGCTGATATTTTAGCTGATACGGAGTTGTCGAAAGAGCAGCAAGGGTATTTGGCTGATATCCACAATTCAGGCCGTGCATTATTAGGCATAGTGAATGATGTTTTAGATTTGTCTAAAATCGAAGCGGGTAAGTTAGAGTTAGACCCTAGGCCATTCAAGTTGCTTGATATGATCGCGGAAGTGAATTCGATGTTTCATGCGCCCATGATGAGTAAGTCGATTCAGTATTCCCAGCAAATTTCTGCTGATGTGCCTACCTATTTATTTGCTGACAGTATTCGAATACAGCAGTTGCTGATGAATTTATTGGGTAACGCGCTGAAATTTACCTCTCAAGAAGGCAGGGTTGGGCTTACTTTAGGGGTTAGTGGTGAGGCAAAAGATGCAGATGTACTTAATCTTAAGCTAACGATTACTGATAGTGGTATTGGTATTTCAGAGGATAGGCTTGGGTCTATTTTCGATGCCTATCAGCAAGCTGAAACACATACTTCTAGAATCTATGGCGGAACTGGTCTGGGGCTGTCTTTATGTCGCCAAATTGCTCAGTTAATGAATGGTCGTATTGAGGTTGAAAGTACTCTCGGGGAAGGGTCGGCCTTTACTGTCTATTTTGAGGTAAAGAATGGGATTTCCCATGCCGGTCAGCCCTCTGTGTCTAATAGTGAAATTTCGATAGCGGGTTTGAAAGTATTGGTTGCTGAAGATAATCCAACCAATCGCAAAGTCATTCAAATGCTGCTAAAAAAACTGGGGGTCGACGTTACTATTGTTGATGATGGCCAGCAGTTATTAGACAAGGTTGGAGATTTGCAGCCTGATTTGATTTTGATGGATTGTCATATGCCAGTGATGGATGGCTTTGAGGCAACTAAGATCTTACGTCAGCAGGGGATGGTGATGCCTGTTTATGCATTAACTGCGGGAGTGAGCACCGAAGAGCGCATTGAATGCGCTAATATTGGCATGAATGAAGTATTAACCAAGCCAGTTACGTTAGTGTCATTGAAACATGCACTGCAGCAAGTGGCGACTGGTTAAGCTTTCTAGTCCGGCGCAGTTTTCTACTTCTTACGCTTCGATTTCTTGTCGTTATTTGAGACGTCTGCGATCTGCTTCAAGCGATTAATAACTTCAAAGTTGATGCTATCTTTGCTGAAATAATGCTCTTTACAGGTATCACCAACTTCTCGGTCCATTAATAGCTCTAATGCCTCATCAACTTTCTTAATGCCGTAGATGAAGAAGGTTCCTGCTGCCACGGCATCAACCACCTCTTGCTTTAATGCGAGGTTGCGGATGTTGGCAAAAGGAATGATAACGCCGTGTTCGCCGTTAAGCCCTCTTGCTTTGCATAAACGGAAGAAACCCTCTATTTTTTCATTAACTCCACCAATTGCTTGCACTTCGCCGTATTGATTAATCGATCCGGTAATAGCAAAGGTCTGCTTTAGCGGCTGGTGAATAAGTGCGGATATTAGGCAGCATAACTCTCCTAATGAAGCACTGTCCCCATCGATATAGCCATAGGATTGCTCCATGGCTAGATTAGCGGAGATGGCCAGAGGAAAGTCTTGCGCGTACTTGTGGCCAAGGTAGCCAGAGAGAATCATAACGCCCTTAGAGTGTATGGCTTGGCCTAAATTAGCTTCACGCTCAACATCAACAATGCCGCGAGAGCCTGGGTATACAGTTGCGCTGATGCGAGCAGGGGTGCCGAAGCTGGTATCCCCAATCGTCATAACTGTTAATCCGTTCACCTTACCGATGGCTTCACCTTCGGATTCAATCAAAATCACGTTATCCAGCATTTGCTGATGGATGCGGTCATAAATTCGTCCCGTGCGTTCTTCTTTAGCGCGTAATGCTTGGTCGATATGATGCTTTTCAATCAGGGTATCTTGGTCTGTCTTGCGTAGAAATTCGGCCTCTGCCAATAGCTCAAATAGATCACCGATGCGAGCGCTTAGATACTGCTGGTCTTCGGCTAATCGAGAGCTGTGCTCGACTAAGCGGGCGATGCCTGAGGCGCTAATGTCGGCATATTTTTGCTCATCAATACGGCTTTTTAGTAGTCGAGAAAAAGCGTGGATATGTTCGTCAGTGCGCGGGATTTCGCTATCAAAATCGACCAAGGTGCGAAATAACTCGTTAAAGTCTTCATCGTATTCTTGTAATAAGTAATAAACATTACGCGAACCAATCAGTACTAGTTTGATATTGAGTGGTATTACTCCTGGCAGTAACGTCGTTGTCGAAACTAACCCCAGTTCTGAATAAGGTGAGTCCATTTTGAGTTGTTGGGATTTTATCGCGCGTTTCAGTGCATCCCAAACCATCGGTTCGGCAAGTAGTTTTTCCGCATCAAGAATTAGGTAGCCGCCATTGGCTTTGTGTAGTGCGCCCGGGCTAATTTTGCGGTAGTTGGTGGTTAGTGCGCCCTGGTCGCTGGAGAATTCGATGCGACCAAATAAGTTGCCATAACTCGGGTGAGGTTCGTAAATGACGGGGACGCCTTCACTATCATCGTGGCAGACGGCGATATTCGGCTGCAGGGTTTCTTCTAAAATGGTGCGTTTAACGTATTCGTCACGGTTTTCAGTAATGCGCTCATCCACCAGCTCTTCAAGAATGATTTTTGGTAAATGCTCGCGCATGGTGGCCAAAAATTTCAATACGGTTGGAAATTCTTGGTAGCTTTGCTCGATGGGTTCTAATAACGGCGAGAGTGCTTCATTGATGGTGTTTTGGTTGAGTGTGCGCAGCTCGTTATTCGATTCACGCTTCCACTGTGGTAGCTCAGACAGCGATTCATTGAGAAATTGTTCAAGAGTTGCAATGTTGTGATGAAACGCTTCACGCTCAGTCTCTTCTAATTGCGCGAACTCAGTTTCGTCCAATGCTTTGCCGTCTTTCAGTGGCGTGAAGCTAATGGCAGAAGAATCACGAAATACGGCGGTATTAGCTTTTAAGGCTTCTTTCTCTACTAGTTCGAGTGCTTTGTCGTATTTGCGATTAAAGGCATGGTCGATGGTTGATTTTTGCTGCTGGTAACTGGGGTGTTCAAAAACAGCAGGGAAGGTGGCCAGTAGGTTGTTGATCAGTTCGTCCAAAATCGTTTTAAAAGCTAGGGCCTTAGTCGGCGGCAACTCTAAAACCTTAGGTTCTCTAGGGTTGGCGAAGTGGTTTACGTAGCACCAGTCGCTAGGTGCGGGCTGCTTGGCGGCTTGCTCTTTTAAATATTCTCGGATGTAAGATGAGCGTCCGGTGCCGTTTTCGCCCATGGCGTATATGTTGTAA
>Ga0105356_10005384_pt1 | contig 12146 bp, 10 predicted proteins | sample GOMGulsemesocosm_3_FD_83502 | JGI IMG/M metagenome (GOLD analysis project Ga0105356, IMG submission 83502) | Methane-oxidizing microbial communities from mesocosms in the Gulf of Mexico - GOM9D Gulf of Mexico | ecosystem: Environmental > Aquatic > Marine > Cold seeps | place: Gulf of Mexico...
AAGAGCCTGATAGAGCAGCCCTGAGATACTTAATACCGAACATTGAACGATCTCTCTTAAGCTTGTTATGGGCAATAAAAAGGCAGCTAGTTAAGCTGCCTTCAACTCAAGTATTTCTATTTTAATTTAATAATCTAACTGTCCACCATTATTAATAAATGCTTTGTATTCATTCCACACATCTTGCACACCACGGTTAGTTATCTCTCTAAATGCAGCATCCCACGACCAGGTATAGTTGCCCATATCACGTGCGCTTTGGTTAAATTTACGGACAAAACTTGGATCAATTTTTTCATTAACGTAATGTAAAAAGAAACCTGAAGTTGTATAGCCGCCTAACCACTGTCTTGAACCATTTACATCAGGCTGTCTTGTTTTATGAAAACCAGCACCGATACGAACACCGTCAGCAATGCCTTCTGTATAGGCCCAAAATGCCCCACCATCACCGTATGAGTCTGTTGTCAAAGGTGAATTATTATAACCATGAGTAACTTCATGGAAAAGAATTCCGTCTATTTCATCACTAATGGCAGCATCAGAGTTTCCACCATCGCGATAAAGTTTTTCTAAATGCGAAGTGCTTACGGCAATCGTCATTTCACCAGAGCCATCAGCCCCAGATTTATAAGCAACAAAGTCATTACCAGAAGGATCTTTAGCACGTAATTCGAAACGTAAATGATGAAAACGTGATGACTCACTAGCATCTGTATACAAAATTTTAGCGACATCAATACAACGTTGGGCCATGTGAGACGCAGGATCATTAAAGATTCTTTTTAATAATTGAGAACCCTGTGTTTCTGGATTCATATCGACAAAATCAACCACAGGCTTTTGCCAGTTTCCACCTGAACTATCCTCTTCGGTAATGTTTACCGTATAATTCACATCAGAATAAGCATGAACCGATACATAGATATCATTACCGGTAAGCTCACAAGCTTCATTAGCGGTAGGTGAAATACTTTTACAATCATAATATTTAGTCGATGCTTTTGCACCTTTACGAAGATAAAGATCTATATCACCAGTGCCTGATGTTGTAGCGGTTAATTTTGTACTCACATTAAATGGTCCATAATGCTGCCAACCATTTTTTTGCAAAGAACTACTATCTATAACAGGTAAACTTGCACCTGTTCCCGCTTCTGTACCAATAAATTCTAATTCTGCGATCTGCAATAAATTAGCACCATTGTTTTGCGTTACTTCAAAACGAATTTGCGTTAATGCCTGTTGATTATTAACTGAGTAGTTTTTTGTCTGGTACCTAGAAGTAAAGGACTGTCCACTTGCACTATCAATATTAAACCAATTAACCCCATCAGTTGACCCCTGTACATTCCAGCTTTTAGGATCTCTACCATTTGCATCATTTGCTGACGTCACAGTATACTCGTCTATGAGTACAGAACGACCAAAATCATAGCTTATCCATCCAGTAGAATTAAAGGTTAACCACTTACTATACGGGTCATTATCAAATACTTGAACTTTTCCTTCACTAGGGGCATTTTCTGCCGAAACAGCAATATTTCCAGCATGACTTGTCGTTAAATCAGTATTTGCATACGCAAACAGCTGACTAGAAAACAGGCTGCTTAATACTAGCCCTACCGTTAATGCTGATTGCATTTTACCTTTATCGTTACTTTTCATTTGTTTCTCCAAGTCTATTTTTATTTATTATAATATGGAACGTTCCAAAAGATTATCCCACCACATTAAGGATGAATTACTACTTATAAACTATATATCGATATAATTAATAAAGATTAAACACCAAATAACGATGGAACGTTCCAATAATCAATTAAAAAAATAGTTTTGTCAACAAAAGTGTATATATTTTAACCTTCAATTAACATTTAGAATTAGTTTAACTAGGAAAATAATGGCGACTATTGAATGATATATTAAGGCTGTTTACCTTTCATTTGTGTATCCGTTCAGGTCATGCTTACAAAGTAAAAGGTCAGTGTGGTGTAGCGATTCTATTAAACTTATTTCAACAGCACTAAGCCTAAACCTCAATAAATCCACTGGTAAAACAATAATTTAAACTTGTCTTAGTGGATTTTAAGAGACCAAGTATCGTATTAAACGTATCGGTTGCCATATTTTGTCAAAACAACAGAACTATAAATTTAATAATCATAGTAGGACAAGTTGAATATAGAATCAGGCTCAGAAACTGAACTTACACTGCGACTTACATAGCTAGCCCCCCTACTCATCTAGTATTTACATTTTAAAGAAATACCTTGCACTCAAAATACGTACTTGAACGTTTATCAGCCATATCAATACTCTGTACAGGGATTAAAATTATTAAGCGCTACTGAGATATAAATATCCCTAGCCAAACCAAATTTCAAACATGCGTTTGAATACGGGGTTCTATATGATATTGTACTTATATACTAAAATACTTAGGTAACCAATGCAGATACATCAAATTTCTGGTTATATTCAGACAATTTATTTGGCCGTCTACGACGACAAAATATTGCTATTAGATGGCTGCTGTAAAGCTGATGTCGATCTGATCTGTCATTTTATCACCCAAGAATTAGGCCGACCTATAGAACAACTAAAAGCGGTTATCATTACACACATGCACCCTGATCATGCCGGTGCTGCCAATTCGTTAAAGCAACGCTTTGGATGTAAATTAATATCAGGTTACGCTAAAGGGAATTGGTATAGTGGCTTTGAAGGCTGCTTAATGTACCTAAGCGATATTTTACTGACACAGTGGGTTGCCAAACGATTAGGAAAAAAAAGAAAGTCTGTATGGTATTTACCGCGATTAAATACCGCCCTCCTACTCAAAGACAACGAAACAATTCCTGGCTTTGAAGACTGGAAAATAATTGAGACTCATGGGCATACTGATAGAGACATTTCTCTATTCCATACCCCTTCAAAAAAAGTCTATGTTGCAGATTTAGCAGTAAAAGTGAAGAATAAATTCATTCCACCATTTCCTTTGTTTTATCCTAACCGATATCAAAAATCACTAAAAAAAATAGAAAGCTTGCAACCAAGTAGTATTATTTTAGCTCATGGCGGCGAAGTAAAAATCAATCGGGAACAATATTTAAATTTACTAAGTTTAGCGCCAAAGGTTCCCATGACTCATTGGCGTACAACAAAATCAAAGTTGGCAAAAGTATTTAAACTTTCGTAAAAGTCATAAGCGAAATGGCGATAGAAAAAAATAGCGTGAATTATCATAAAAAGTTAACCTAAACTTGTTTAATATTAAGGTTATACTCTCTGTAACGACCAAATAAATTATGTTAATTTCGACAATATAACAAATAATATTTAGTCGTGACCGCTCCAACATTCTCATAAATCAAAGGTACTAATGTGATCAGGGTTTCATTATTTATTATTACTGTATTAATGTCATTTCAACTGTTAGCAGCGAATACAAAAGGACAATATATTCAACCGAGTAATTTGTCACCCAAAGTGCGTATAGATACCTCCATGGGCAGCATTATTATTCAACTTGATCGACATAGGGCTAAAATTACTGTTAATAATTTTTTAGGGTATGTAACCCGCGGACAATACAATAAAACACTTATCCACCGAATAGAAGATGGCTACCTTATCCAAGGCGGTGGCTTTATGACTGACTATACTGAAGTTGAGCCTGACAAGCCTATTTTCAATGAGTCAGGCAATGGCTTAAAAAACAAAGAAGCAACAATAGCCATGGCTAAGCAGTTGCACGATGCCCATTCTGCAACCAACCAATTCTTTATTAATTTAAATGATAATACCAACTTTGATCCTGGAGTTTCATGGGGCTATGCCGTTTTTGGCGAAGTAATAGCTGGCTACGAAATACTTGAAGCTATGTCAGAAGTAGAGGTAGGTTACAGCGAAAACTTAGGTTACCCCACTGTACCTAAAAAAATGATAACTATTATAAGAGTGGTTATTCTTGATGAGGAGGAGTAAATATAATACTGTTATCGGGCTGCTGACATCTACCAAGTAAATGCATCTCCATAGCCTCCTATTGATTCTAATTTTAATCACTTAGAATAGTAGTTTGAATTCATTTAAATAATAAATTCCTTTATCTGCAGCTAGCTTTAATAGATGAAAAATAATTAAAGCATCAATCTATATTGCTGACATAAAATAGAACTCCTCCTGGCCATCTTGTAATAGTCTGTAATATTTTTCTATGTTTACCTGACCTATAGTTAATAGATTCAAGTTCGTTCTATTTCAAAACGACTCTAGAGTTAGGGAATTAAGGATAAATGAAGAGTTTTAATCATTTAGGTACAAGCCTGTCCTACATTGCTAACCAATGCGTCAGCTTCATTTTCTACGCAGTTAACCTTGCCTTGGGATGTTTGACAAACAGACTTTCTGGCCTACAATTTAACTATCAGCTAAATAATGAAAACTGTGTATGAGTATCTCACTAGATGGATCTAGAGATATGGGTAAATTTAAAGCTAAAGGACTGTATTTCCTTCGCAAGCATTTCCTCAATCAAATAGTCTATCTTACAAACGAATGACATTACCTAAAAGAGCACTACTTTCAGGTGAAATATTCAGCAATCGCCTACTTATTAGGCCTATTGCAAGAATAGATTTTCAAGGCTATCAACAAATTTTTGCTGATAGTAAAACAACTCAGTTTGCGGGAGGCGAGTTAACGGACAAAGAAATAGACTTTAATTTTAATAATTGTTTAAAAGCACTAGAAAGACAGCCTATACAATATTTGACATTGGCTATTGTAAAAAAAAGCACAGAAACAATGATAGGTATTGCCACATTAATTTGGCAAGACGGGAAAAATAATAGGCTTGAATTAGGTGTTATGATTAATAGGCATAATCAACGTAAAGGCTACTGTATAGAATTGCTCAATAGATTGCTTGAACATTGCTTTACTGTTTACCTTATGGACTCAGTATTTTCATTCACCCTATTGAAAAATATACCAGCACAACAAGTACTTAAAAAAATTGGTTTTATTGAATCAATTGAAAAACCATTAGCAAACTATAGTGAGAAAGGTACATATTTGACAATGTCCAAAGCTAGTTTTGAGCAATAATACTAGAGATAAACTATTCAAGTTCAATAAAGGATCTCCTTATGGAAAAGGAATTAAAAAAATTACAAGGCAGTATAGTGTGCGTTGGTATAGGCATGACTTTGGGCTCACATATTAGTCCCTTAGCAAGAAACTATATTGAACAGGCTGATATTGTATTTTCGTTAGTTTCTGACGGATTAGTAGAACAATGGATTGAAGGTATGAATCAAGATGTTAGAAGCCTGCAGCCTCACTACCACGAAGGTACATCTAGAATTGTCACCTACAAAAATATGGTTCAGGAGATAATAAAGGAAGTTGAAAAAGGCCATCGTGTAGTTGGTGCATTCTATGGTCATCCTGGTGTATTTGCTTGTGTTCCTCATTTAGCTATTGAACAAGCCAAATCTCTTGGCTACTTTGCTCAAATGGAACCGGGCATTTCAGCCGAAGACTGTTTATTTGCAGATCTTGGTATTGATCCCGGAGAATATGGTTGCGCACAATTTGAAAGCAGCCAATTTATGTTTTATAAGAGGAGAATAGACCCTTCTGCGTATCTTATTCTTTGGCAAATAGGTATTGCCGGTGATACCAGCTTAGCTAAATTTTCAACTGGCGCCGATTATCGCCAAGTGCTGGTCGAAATATTACAAGAAAACTACCCGCTAACTCATCAAGTAATTTTATACGAAGCGCCAACTTTAGCTATTTATCAGCCAAGAAAGTCTGTGATTAATTTATCAGAATTGTTGACGGCACAAATAAACCCGCATTCCACATTGGTGATACCACCAAGTGAAAAACTATCAATAAATGAAGCCATTTTGCAAAGACTAGACTCAATAGCTCGGCAGGAAGTTCAAAGTTAAACCCAAATAGGAGTTACCTATGAATAAATAGAGATAGTTTGATGAATCAACTAGGTTTAACCATTCAAATTAATTCAAGTACCAAGGAATATTTATGAGTATCACTAAAATACTGGAAAATATAGGTCAGCAGTCGAATTTGAAATATTCAGCAGTAGATTATGAGAAGTTACTGACTGAATTGTTCGTACCCATTTCCCTTAAAAAAGCTTTAATTGCAAACGACAAAGAGCAAATTTCAAAATTGTCCGGCTGCAAAAAGGATATTATCTGCTTTATTTCATCACCAGAGAAAGAAGGTGATGTCCCCGTAGATAATAACGAACCTCCAATGGAAGATGAAAGTTTTCCGCAAGCACATTCCTTACCGAAAGCAGGATAAGGTAAGCTCTATTAAGGAAAGATAATGTCTCATTTAATTAATATGTTAGAGAAAATAGGCAGTAATACACTACTAAAAGCGGCAACCTTAAAAAATCCGTCAAATAAATTACATTATTTGGGGATCAGCCGTTCATTAACGAATGTATTGATCAATAAAGATAGGCACAAATTGACAAAGTTAACTAAAAGTCGAGCAAATATGTGCTGCTTTATTATGAGACCACCTACTGCATTAGAAGTTTTTAATAAGCCATTAAATGGCTTAACAATTAAGAGTTCTAACAACTATATACCTTGTCGTAAATTAATAGCATAGAAGTAGTAATTAATTGATTGAATATATATATTTAAAGTGCAAATGCTTGTTTTTGTGTTGTTTTAGTCTAGCTGTAAGACTTTCGATTTTTTGCGCTTTATTTTTACTTATCCCCACTGTAAATGCTTATGCCGCGGAAATAGATACAAAAGAATACTATCAACAAAAATTGGCTAAAGCATATAAAATCAGAACGTCAAAACGAGAAGAATTTAATCTTATTTTTAATGACCTAACAGAGAATTTTCGATTCCTGTCTGAAGAACAAAAATTCTACTATTTATACCTTAAAGGGTTTAAAAAAATAATCGCTGGCGAGTTAAAGGAGGGAGTCAACTTACTTGACCAAGTGATTGGACAGAATAGTTTTCCCTTTTTACGCCATAGAGCAATAACAACCAAATTTAACGTTTATACATACAGTGAGAATTATAAGGAAGGCTTCTCTGTACTTAACCGGCTTTTACCTATGATTGATGAAATGGAGGGGAAAGAAACATATCTTGGCGCTTTGTTTGTTGTTGCTACTTTTTATAACCGCCTGACTCAATACCACTTAAGCCAAAAATACGTTGATAAAATGTTAAACAGTCAACCTACACCTAATATGGCTTGTTTCGCATCTATGCTACAAGTTCAATCAGCGTATAATTTAAAAAAATTATCCTGGGATAATATCAAAGACAACAAAGTTTTAGTTTGCGAAAAAGAACATGAATTTATTGCCAGTAATATGATATATAACTTTATGGCTCAATGGTATTTGGAACAAAATAGGCCTGATTTAGCGCTTGAACTAATAGTTCCTCACCAAGAATCCATAGAGAAAACTCAATACTATTTATTAATCAGCCAATATTATGCGATTCTGGCAGAAGCCTATTTTCAGCAGCTTAATTACTCAATGGCTCTACTCAATGCAGAGAAGGTAACCAGTGCAATGAAGCCAGATCAAAAATCAGAATCGTTGGTTAGTGCTAGTTACATTATTTATAAAATTAAGAAATTAGAAGGAGATTTCCGTCAAGCGTTACACTACCAAGAATTATTTCAAAAGCAAACAGAGCTTGTCAATGATGACATCAATAAACGAAATATTTCTTACCAAGTTGCCCAGAAAGACATCAAAGATAAAACTTATGAAATTTCTATACTAGATGAAAAAAATAAAGTACTTATTCTGGAGAAAAAATTATCTGAAACATCAGAACAACGTAAACAAATAATGATCATATTATTATTACTCGCTGTTTTTGGATTAGTTACTCTATTTTATCGTTCAGTACTCATTCAATCTCGATTAAAGAAAATAGCAGATCATGATGAACTTACTGGAATATTTAATCGTCGTTGCTTTAACGAATTAGCAAATTCTGCATTAGAGTACTGCAATAAAACTGACCAATCTGTGAGTTTGATCCTATTCGACTTAGACAATTTTAAACGTATTAATGATAGCTACGGACATCAGGTTGGTGACTGGGTGCTAAAAACAGTTATAACCACCTGCCAACAGTTGTGTCGAAAAAACGATATTATTGGTCGGTTTGGTGGTGAAGAATTCACTATTTTATTACCCGGTTGTAACGAAGATAAAGCCGCGGAATTGGCAGAAAAATACCGCAGTGCAATTTATGATATATCAACACAAGAAACCGGTTTCGATTTTACCATTTCTGCTAGCTTTGGTATTTATTCATCAAGTACCAAACAACATGACCTGCAAGATGCAATAAAATCAGCTGACCAAGCAATGTATCACTCAAAAAATAATGGTCGTAACCAGGTCAGTATCTATAGTGCAGATATGGATTATAATATTGGCTCTTGATGAGCCCTTAAAAGAACACTGTTAAATCGCTAATTTGAAATATCTATATCTACGCAAAGGTGAATAACGAGCACTCGCTCTAAGGGAATTAACAGTAAAATAAATTAAGGCGTGAGTCTTTTGGTGATTATTCCATAAGAAGTAAAATAAGCACCATAGTTATAATTAAATACCGTGTAACAAAGCTACTACATGTTAAGCCAGCAGCTTTGTTTAACTCCTTAATAATTAGATATCAGATACTGCCAACGTCATATCTGAAAATTGCAATTTCTCTACCGCATCAAACGTATTTTTACCATCGCGATTATCCTGTAAGTCTTGAACTGTCACTTGATCATTATCTTTACTGATTTGATATTCAGCAGATTGACCAGAGAAAATCATGGTATTAATACCAGAGTTACCCGTAATGCTATTATCCAACTGATTGACAATCACGTTACTGTCATTTATACCAGTTAACGTCAGGTCTTTAAGGTATTGTGCATGATGGGTATAAGATAAACTTTCATCAAATTTTAAACTAAAACTTCCGATAAAGCTTTCATCTATTCTGGCGTTATAAGTTAGGTATGGGTGAAAAAATTTATTTTCCATCAAGGTTGCACCTTGTGGATCTGTCGTTGGCATATCGTCACGAGTTTTAGATATATACGCTCCCCACATCCCATATACGCTATCAAAAGCGCCCCAAAGGCCGTAGTAAGTATCAACTATTGATGCTAAATATTCTTGCGACAAACTATTTTCAGCGGTAAGTTCTGCCACCCACTCAGCGCTATCTGCTGGCCAAGCCCAAAGTTGACCTGATAACGCCGTTACCTGCGCCGCACGGATCTCAGCTTGGTATTCTGGTAATGCACCATTAAATTCAGGGTTTTGGTCAATACCAATTCCGTAATCATGCACTAAGTGTAAAATTTCTTCGAATGATGCATCGCGATACTCATAGTTTTGATCAATATACCAGCTATGCCCTTCTACCTGCATTTCGCCATAATATAGCGGCTGACCATTAAGCTGCGCGCCAGTATTAGTACCATCATCAACTCCATTTAATAACAATAAAATAGCGCCATTTTCCGCCATTTTATTAGCAACACCACTCTTATCAGCGCCATATTCAGAACCTGGATAGTCAGTTAAATAATGCTGTAAAATATTACGAGATCGTACGATTTGATTATCAGTAACTTCATTTTGAGCAATGATATGAATTGCACCACCATCAGGTGTATCAACTTTGCTATAGCGATCAAATTTTAATGTCGCGCTATAAGTCATTTTTAATGAGTCGGGTACAACTGATATACCTAGGTCATTGGTTGCAGGCTCAGAGGTTGTAGGTGTTGTTGGAGGAGTAACGACTACCTCGGGTTGCGCTTTTTTCTCACTGCTGCTACCACAACCGACTAGCATAGTGCTAATTACAACGACCAATAAAGTACAAGTAAAAGGGATATTCTTCATAACGTCTCCAAAATTTAAATTGCTGGAACTAACTGAGAAGCTATTATCCGATATTTAAATAAATTTTAGGGTAAGTGCGAGTAAGCGTTTGTAAGGATAGATTTAAACAAATAATTCAAAAAGTTAACACTTAAAGTAAGAGCATACAACTTTGACCCTGAGTATGAAATTCCGTTAGCTTACTTTAGCTTACAAACCAAAAAATTTACTTTTATATACTGATATTTCTAATAAAATTAAAGTGTTTACCTTAGCTATTGATATTGGAAGCACTGGTGTACTCGTAAAGGAATAATAATGGAAATTAGTAATGAAATGGGCGCGCATAACCCAACACGCATTGAGCAAAAAAATAATACTGAGCAAATCGAATCACAAGCCAAGGTAAACGCTTTTGCAACATCATCTGCCACCGCTACTCAATCAAATAACACCACCTTATCGACGGAGGGCAAGATAACCCAACAAATAGATGCGGCTTCAGAGCAAATTGACGATATTTTATTACGTCATATTACGCCTGAGCAAAAAGATACTCTTGATGGTATTTATCAGAAGCTTGACCGCATATTTGAAAAAGATCAGCTGACAGATAAAGAAGAAAAATCTGCCGAAGCATTATTTGAACAAGTGCATAATATCCTTGAAACTAGTATTAACAAATTAACAAAACCTGAGCATGAAGCAGTAGATAAACTAGCGAATAAAATGGATGGGCTAATATTACAATTAGAAAAAAACGATATTAGTCGCTCATCTAGTAATAACTCCAAATCAGCTAAAACGAATAGTAGTGTTACCGACGATCTAGCCAATATTTTTACTACTGAAAAACAAGCTAACAAAAAAGCATTAACCGTTGCTGAGCTTAATGCGCTGTCAGTACATGAATTGAATAAATTACCCGCTCAGCAACTAAAAAAGCTTAATGCCCAGCAGCTCAACAAACTCAATGCCGGCCAACTAAATAGCTTAGCTCTAGCACAACTTAAACAGCTCTCGGCGAGTAGCCTAGAAAAGCTAAATCAATCACAAGCCAATAAATTATCTCAATAATACCGACCTAAAAACAAATAAAGGCTCTGAATTATAGAGAGCCCTTATCTAATTATTACTGTTCGACCTTTAACGATACATTCAAAATAGAAACATGCAACTGCACCGTTAGACCTTTAGACTGAAAATTTTCATATTTGTATTCACTAAGGATAAAATGATTAGTAACGTCATGGTTGGTGTACCTAAAACATCGGTGCTATTTCTTGCATTTACCATAGAAAAATCAACCTATTAAACTAAGGTAAATAAACAAAACAGAATAAACCTATCGGTTTAGTTAATGACTGAACTATTTGATAATGTTATCCCCTTTTTTGCACATTGTTGACGATATCAATTGAAAAGATTAAGGTCTTACTTAGTATATTCTATGAATATTCGTTTTGAGATAATGTCACTAATTGTTGACCGAAAGCTATTCAGATCACCAAACTTTCAATCAAATAGCTTGATTTAAAGTTTGTCGAAAGTAACAGAGAACTAACCAGAAAGATAAACACCACCTAATAACAGGATAATAATAATGAAAAAGACATTTACAGCGTTAATGTTGAGTGCACTATTTATTTCGGTTTCAGCTGTTTATGCATCAAATATCTCTGATGCTATTGATAAAGACTACCAACAGCATTTAGCACCGCTATGGGATCACTTTCATCGTAATCCAGAACTGTCTTTAATGGAGCATAAAACGGCAAAAAGACTATCGAAAGAATTGACCGCTATTGGTTTTGATGTAAATGAAAGAATAGGTGGAACTGGCATTGTCGCCATTTTGAAGAACGGCCCAGGTCCTATGGTAATGGTTCGAGCTGATATGGATGGCTTACCCGTTAAAGAACTATCTGGCTTACCTAATGCTTCACAAGTAGTAATGAAAGATTGGCATGGTGAATCTGTAGGAGTAATGCATGCCTGTGGCCATGATGTTCATATCACCAGTTTAGTAGGTACTGCTAGATATATGGCATCGATTAAAGATAAATGGTCTGGTACCTTAATGTTAATCGGTCAACCGGCAGAAGAAAAGGGACCAGGAGCGTCCGCCATGATGGATGATAATATTTGGCAACGTTTCGGTCAGCCGGATTATGCCCTAGCCTTTCATGTTGAT
>Ga0105356_10005386_pt1 | contig 12143 bp, 8 predicted proteins | sample GOMGulsemesocosm_3_FD_83502 | JGI IMG/M metagenome (GOLD analysis project Ga0105356, IMG submission 83502) | Methane-oxidizing microbial communities from mesocosms in the Gulf of Mexico - GOM9D Gulf of Mexico | ecosystem: Environmental > Aquatic > Marine > Cold seeps | place: Gulf of Mexico...
AACCGCCAGAATGACCTCCCAGAATAAGGGACCATCCTCATCACCGAGGCTCCATGCCCAGTCGACTACCACATGTGGTCGTTGAATACTTGATCCACCCACCTGACTATACACCATCGCAATGACCGACTGTGCGTCGCCCGGGGGATTGTCTATTTGTACTATGCTCATTGAGTTTCCTCGCCTGTGATAATTCGAAGGACGATTGCAAAAAATCCCGGTGATATTATGGCAGTGCTTGGTCGATTTGCGATGAAACCACCGTTTTAACGCACGCTCTCGTCGCACTCGCTGCATGGGCTCAGGTCGATGTGCCATGAGATCGACGAGCGACCCGGTTTTAGGCGGCGCTGATGGGTGTCTCGGGATATTGGGCAGGATTGCGTTTGCCAAGGCGAAAGGTGTGTTAGATGCGGGATGCTGGGCAAAACCGCTGTTAACGCGACTCGGTCCCGCTGTACATAGACCAAAGCTGCAACCGTATTGTCTTCGATCGCATGGTTGCACTTCACTGCTGCAGATGCGATTTACATGCAGATGTGGTTAGTGGATTTTTCGCAAACACTAAATCTAGATGAACAATAAGGGGCGCAAAAATCTATGACGAATAAACTACCTGACATAAAACCATACTCGCCTGTTGCGTCAATCGCGCGCCATGAACTTCGCGATAGCGATTTCCAAATCTCAATTAGTGAGGTCGCTTCGGTTGTGGGGATGAGTGAAGCGTTCATCCGGAAGGTTGTTGGAAAGAAAAAAGAGCTCTCAGCTTCTGACGTTTTGCAACTTTTGGATCAAGATAGCTTCAGTGAAACCTTCGTTCCGCGAAGCAAGGTTTTGGCCTATTTGCATAGAAAGAGAGAATTTTCCTCATCCGAAGAAATAGAAATTCCAAGAAATGGATTTGATCTAGTGGAAGGTAACTCACTAGAGGTCATTTCTCGAATTCCGAAGGGATCAATATCAGCAGTCGTTACGTCAACTCCCTATTGGGCAATGAGGATATATAAAGAGTCCACATTTGTCGAATGGGCTGATGGTGAGTATTGTCCATTTGGCCACGAGCAAACACCTGAAGGTTTCATTCGTCATACTTGCGAAATATTGAATTCCATCCTTCCTGTTCTTGAAGAAAAGGGCTCTGTCTGGTGGAACATTATGGACTCCTACAACACCCGAACACAGGTCCGAGGGAATGCGGCAGAGGCTCTTCGAGCTATGCAAGGTAAGGACCGAAAGGGATGGAACGACCACGAATGCCGTCGATACAGCGCGGGTCATTCATTTTTAAAAGATGGCGAGCAATGCTTGATTCCGTCAAGAATTGCAGAGCGAGCTTCAAGGATGGGTTTTTATGTTAAGTCGATCATCACATGGGCAAAGACGAGTACATTACCTGAGCCACAGAATTCTCGAGTGAGTCGAAATCTAGAATACGTCATCCACCTCACAAAAGTTCGAACGCCGAAGTTTGACAAGGCGATCTACCGGACTTTGCCAGCGACCTTGGGCGGGCGGAACAACGGATGGGAGACAGACAAACTTTCTGACGTCTGGACACTGCCGACTTCAAGCGGGAGAGACGGTCATGGTGCTCAATTCCCTGTTGCCCTTCCTGGCCGTTGCATTGCTTTATCAACGCAACCACACGACGTTGTTCTTGACCCGTTTGCCGGTGCAGGTAACGCAGGTTTAGCGGCGATTTCTCTTGGTCGTCGCTTTCTCGGAATCGATGTAAGTGCGGAATACCTTGCAACCGCACGACAAAAAATCGAGAAAGTAGCGCCCATTGATCTCAGTAGCCAGATGAGTAGTCTCGAACAATTGAAGCAAGGGTCGCTTCTGTTAGATCAAGATCGTTCATCGGAACGTGAAGCTCCCGAATGATAAGACGGTCAGGAGTAAGGAACTCTCTCATCATCACGTCGTTTGAGTCGAAGTTTGGACAGATCAAAACGCCACAACTGACCGAATGGCGTTTCAAATATACATACATTTGATAATGATCAGGCCCGGTTGGAGTTTTATACTTAGCATCAGCTATAAGCACGATCCTATTTCTTCTTTCGACTATTATGTCAGGCTCCAACGAAAAACTTCCATCGGTATAAAGACTTTCAGAGTTCGCGTTGCCTTTGGTTACAATGAACCCTTCGCCCTCGTGGGTGGATTGAACAACACGTCGAAGATACTTTTCAAATATATCAGCCGTATTGATGAGCAGTGCGTCGCCCGACACTTGGTTGTCGTCGCCTGATATTGAGAAACCGTGAGAGCCTAAGATCACGCGCGCAAGCATGAGCGCCCTTTGATAATAACCCCTAGGCCCGCCGTAGTTGTTCTTTGCAAAACTACGCTCAACAAATTCGAGATCGCGCGAAATATGTTTCGATCGTGGGAAGCGCTCAATCCAATGGTGTAATGTTCGTAAATAGGTTGCCTGTTCGGCTTGGTTCAGCATTGAATGGGCGCGTCGCGCAGCTTCGTTAAGTATTCGGTTTTCTGGGGTGTTAAGACTCCTGAGTTTAGTTCTAGAAACTACAGGTGCAGAAGTTCTTTGTGCAATTTTCAGCGCTGTTGCCACAGGTAACAATTGCCCTCTTGAAAAATCTGAGGAGACGGTGGCTACTTGCCGAGAAGTCTTCGGACTTCTTCTAAGAATTTCGCTTATCGACTCGAGCAGCTGGCGTGCAGCGATTTGTTCTACTGAGCTTTCCGGGTCCGAAGAATAGGAGACAAAGTCTTCATACTCTCGGTTTAGTTCTTGCTGATTTCCCTCGGCCACGAACAGGAGGCGGAAAAAATTTGTATTCCCGACCTTTGGAAGTATCCGAAGTGTCCTACCATCTTGCAACGGTATGGCACCCACAAGACCTTGTACTTCAATCCCTAGCAGCCCCCTTCGAGACAAAAGACGTATACCAGACGGAAGGGGAGCTGGAAGGCATTCCCAAGCCAGGTTTTCAAACCACGTTAGGGCTCCCTCTTGAGCGATCAAGACACTCATTGGTTGCCGAATAGAGCGTCCACGGTGTTGTCGATCTTATTCAATTCTTGCTCCTTCAACTCTCCAAGAAAATTAAGTAAAACTGGTCTTACCCTAGACCGGTAATATGAAACAACTTCATTATCTGTCGTGTCTCCCTTGATCCCTGCAAAGTACCCGTGCCCCATTGGGTAAACGTCTTGGATTGCAGAAAAAAGCTCCGCAAGCTTATCAATAATCTGATCAGAGACGTCGTTTGAAGAAAGTAAGGAGTTCAGATCTTCTGCTCTGGCCGGAAATTCAACAGCTGCCATTCTTCCAAAAAGCGCGTCGTCTACTTCTTCTGTGCTCTTGTCCACAGTGTTCATCGTCATGAAGAAAACCACATCTTCTGGAACAAAAAACTCTTTTCCGTCACGAAGCCGAATAGCTGCATCCGGCCCGCGATACACATCTTCGAGTAGAGAAAAAACTTCTCCAAGAGCTTGAGAGAAGTTTGTCCTGTTAATTTCCTCCAAAACAATGAATTTTTTTCCATTTTCTATAGCGGTCTTTAACGGGCCGTCACGCCAATCCCAATGTCCGTCACTATCTGGGCGGAAACCTTGCACAAGGTTGTCGTACCCCCATCCATCGTGAATTTGGATGGTTTCTCTTTCGTCTGAGTTCCGTGCGGCCAACAAATCAATTGCGCGTGTTTTACCTGTGCGAGGCGGACCATACAGCACGACAGCACGAGCCCCGTTTTCTATGCACTCGGCCAGTGCTTTCTCCGGTGCAATCCGAAGCCAAGCTGGTTTTGAGAGGCCTGAAACCATACCTTTAACCTTCCTTGCGTAATCATCGAAATTTTCCGCCCGCGTTTCAATCTCGGGCTCTCTTCGGCCGGTCAAGAACTCAGAGCAAACGTCAAACACACTATCCCGAGAAAGCGGTTGTGCTTGAGAAGAAAAGTTGAGGTCAGCATCTAAAAAAACCAATTTCTTTTCTGCCCCAGTTATTCCAAGCTCATTTAGCATATGGTCCACGAGAAATTGTATTGGATCCTGATCATCTGGAATATTGGTCCACCGACCGTACCAAACAGAGAAAGCAGCAAGTGGTAGTGAAACTCGTTGTCCGTCTTCCAGCGCAAAACCGCTTTCATCAATTCCCAGCCCGAGCGGATAAGCCCGGCTTGTTTTGACTGTGAGGCCGGCTGCTAAGTCATTGTTGATGTCAAGGAAGCTAGTCGGATCACATGTTACAACTGATCCACTGGTGGCCCAGCGTTGTATGGTGGTCTGAACAATCGACCGAGATGCGTCGTGTTTCATGGTTAGGTAGCGTGAAGTGTGGGCAAATGGGACATAGAAGCGGTTATCTTCTGCTCCGCAGTCGAACAAAGTCTTGAGCGATTCTGTCGAGTTTCCCGTATCAATTTGCAGTTCTTCTCCGCCTGATCGCAGGCCCATCTGTTTTAGCACAAACCATATCTTAAGAAGGTGACCGGCTGTTCCGTATAGCTGAGACAGAGACCGGTTTAAGGTTGGTTGATCGACAAACATGTTTTGTGATCGCCTCTTACTTGCATGAATTATGACAGATGAACTTAAGCTACTAAATCACTGACGATCTAGCAAGCTTAGTCATATGTGATTTTTCTTTTTACTCAATAAGTTGCCTGTAGTTACTGGGAGAAAACTATCCACTTTCATGGCGTGTATCCCCCCTAGGTGGGCTCAGCAATCCGACGCCATTACCGGAGCATACGTCGTGTGATAGGTTGATGCCCAAGCGATGATCCCCGCCGCATCGTAGCTCTAGCTCAGGCGGTAGAGCAATTGATTCGTAAGCAACGGGTCATGGGTTAGAGTCCCTTGCACGGCACCGCTCTAAACGTCGCGAAGCGTCTCCATTCACTCAACCGATTCCTCACCTTCCAATACAAATCAGTTGTGTGGCATTATCGCGTTAAACTATTTTAGGAGCGAATGGATTGATTCTAGCCACAGCGAAACTTCATTTTGACGAAGACACCGCCCGCGCGCGAGCACTTTGGGTTCATGCTCAGGCACTTCCGGCTGGACCGGTTCGGAATGATGTCTTCCGTTCCGCTTGGATGGTTGGCGTTGGTGCAAGCGACGCATTTTTCTGCGATGCTTACGCTGACCTCGTGACGAGGACGCTCAGGGCGAAGGAGTTTCAATCATCGGGAAAAATTCCAGATCGTCTCGGGAATCTTTCGATACCGGCAGTAGCGATTTTGGATGCCTCAAGTAGTTGGCGATGGAGGATGGCTGCTAGAGGGATTATCGAGAAAGAGAGCGTGCTATCACTTGAAGAAGTAAAGAAGTTCCTAAATCTGTTCTGCCGTAAAGATCATAAGTTACTTCAGCCCTCGACTATCGATACGTGGATCGTTCATGCCGAATCCAAACAGAGGAGTTTTGGAATCTCACGCGCTGGTTTCAATGCATTGGCTGCTGGTCAGAAAGGATCAGCGAAAAAGGCTGCCCTAGAGAAATTCGGCAACCGTATGCAAGGCATTTTCCAGCGCCGTCATGACTGCATTCATAACTGCGACCGACCGAAAATCGCTGTCCAAGACATATCTGAGGGCGCGACAGAAAAAGCGATCACCGACGTAAAATTTCTGGTAGACCGATGCACGGATCATCTCCGAGCTGAGTACCCCCGATATCTCGCGGACCACGGTTTCAACGGCGTAACTCGCAACAAAGTGGGCGCTTGAGAAGCAATAGCCGATGGATTGAGGGAGGCTGATGCCGACTACGGTTTTGGGTTCAAACTGTCGTTCGACGCAATCGGTATTACGGCCCGTAATTGACCGTTATCGTCATTTAACGGGCGGCAACCCGGTGAACCTTGTAATATCCTTGTAACGCGATTCCGCCACCGCAATTCACGCTTTGCCAACAAGCGGTTACGATCTTCCCCAAGGCATTTGTAATCAATAGGTCCGCGGTTCGAGTCCGTGTGGGGGCACCACTTAAATCAATGACTTACACGAAACCTCGACTTCCCAGAATATGCTCGGGTACCTCTGTGGGTACCAATTTTCATAACTACCACACATCTATAGAATCAAGTACGGGCCTCAGTCGAAGGCGCATCCAGAGCAACAGACCGATACTGTTCACACCCTCCCCCTACCGACCCCCCAATGACCTTCTACCCTCCCCCTATCTATGGCTGCTCAGAAAATATTGCGTGTTTTTTGAAGCTACCGCAAGGGTTGAATTGTTTGGGTGCAAATCAGGCAATGCGTGTCATGCGGCTCGCAAGAACTCATGACCTGAAAGTCGCAGACTAAAAGCCTACCCCAGAAAAAATTATACCGTTTTAAAGCAGCAGCTTAAAGACCGCCTTCGGGTGGCCTTTTGCTTTGACGGAATGGGTGGTGCTACGCTGGTGCTACATCTTTATCTAACTCTTTGACGAAAGCCAGTTGTTTAGATTCGCGATGCAAAACCGGTGTATGAGCAGCCCCACTTGAGTGGTCCAATTTGAAAGTTAGTGCATGATTGGCCTTTGGTCCATCGGGATGATGGCCTCTGGCGCAGGCGGGCGGTAAGGGCATTCCGCAAAGAATGGGCAGGTCTTGCGGCCGCTGTTTGACCAACCCTGACAACATGTACGGTAAACATTTAGTCCCGCCTTCGCGACTTTATCGGCAATTTTGTGTTTGGCACAGTATCCCGGGCTGTCCGAATTCGATGTCCGCCCCGACATGACCACCACACGCAGCCCAGACGCCTTGCGGAGCATGCTGCCACATCTTCTGACACACTTGTCCTGTATGATGTTTCAGATCGTGCCAACAGCAATAGAACCTTCGCAAAAGGCTTCGTGGAGATGACACATATGCTGACTTCTGGGCAAGCGAAGCAATATTCCGGTGCTGTGAAAGAACAATTTCCAGATCTTATCTGGTCGTTCATGGCGCTGATTGGATCACGCACAACTATTGAAGAGCTATCGGCGGAACACGGCCATCGACGGGAAGATCACGAACGGGTTCGAGCAATCGATCTATTTGTTCCCCCGCCTGAGGATGGCGGTATTTGGAGCGATCTTGACGAAGACGACGATCCACGGGCCTTGTCGGATCTGTTGAAGACAAACAGTTCGGAGTATTACGGGACAGCTTTTCCAAAATGGTTAGATCACATAATCAACAACAACCACGTTGCTAAGAATGCCGAGGAGCTTGTTGATTGGTACGTCACCGAGTTTGGTATCGGGAAAAATGATCATCTGGGCCATCGTGTGGGAAAGAAGTTCGGCCTGATCTATAGCGCAGAAATTTTGGCGATGGAACACAATCTGTTGCGCTGGGAGCGCGAGCATATCCTTGCCGTAGTGACCGAAATGCACCGCAATGCGCTGCAAACGCTTCACTCAGAAGAGCTCCTGGTTGAAAAAGATTTGGCTCAGTTACGTGTTTTAGCGAAAGTGCATACCTCCGCTGGTCAGGTTTTAAGTGGAAAACTGAAGTTCGAAGAGGGGACGGCACCACAGGTGTTTGGTAAAAAAAACAGCAGATCGCGGCATCTTTACGTAACGAGGAATCGCATGCAACAGCTATTTCCAACCAAAGCGGCTCAGATAGCAGGCTTACTAAAGCTCGAAAAGGTTGGCGCTTATCGACGCCCAGTTAACAGGACCGTGACTCAACAAATTGAGGTTTTGGTTGGTCGAAAGAAGCGCAAACTGCGATATATCAAGCTAAATTCTGATGTTTTGTTAAGTCTTAATCTTGAGTAACAAGATTAAGCGAGAACTGCGCGTAAGCATGAAAATACATAACAATCTCGTATAGTTACCACAGTACCCAGCAAGTTGAGACAGGCAGAGCGACCCGAAACTAACCGCATCGGCAAACGACCCTAATCTGAGTGATTGGCTATCTTTGCTTCTCAACCACGTGTGACTTTAACTTTTGTTGTTGGAAGGCTGTTGCTCTCACCTCTGATACTCAAGGGATGATCAGGGAACCTACCGTACGATTTCCACATGGAGGCACGCATTAATGACTGAATGATCTGTCCTTTACTCAGTTAAGAACTAATCAACGAGATGGCGTTCGGGCGTGAACATACGTCCGAACACATTATTTTAGATATCTGGTTTCATGAAAGGCTGATTTTGGTTTTCGATTAGCTTTGCTAAGCCCCTTGCTCATTCCTATTAAAACAGAGCGCTTGGAACCGTAGGAATCGCAGCTAAGACTGGGTCGAAAGTAATAGCGGACCTTCGTTGCTACATGCCTCAACTTTCGCACTGCGGAATTGGGCAAAAATATATAACGACACCTCCCCGCTCCAAAAGCGGGTCTGCCACTTCGACATCAGGGCGGAAAGCAGAAGTTCGCTGTGGTTTGCACCGACGGCAGCTATGCGCAGTTAGTGAACTTTGCAAAGTCGAGCCATTGCGCAAAAGCGGTCATTGGCCAAAGATGCAGCGAATGCACACTCTGAGCCCACTTTGACCAATGCTGCGTGGTGGACGAATGGCTGCTTCGACCCACTGCTCCGCAGCATTGGCAAGGATCGTCAATGTCCGCAATGGGTTGCGGTCGATCACAACGTTGGTGTTTCAGTGTTACCAAGGTACTTGAAATACACGATCAACGAATACTCGATCCTTCTGCACGAAACCCGCTCTTGCCTTTTCGGTCTCAGTTCGCATTCCGATAATCACGTGATGATCACTTGGCCATCGCGTACCTATCTCTTTATATTGTAAAGTTGGCTCCGGAAAAGAGTCTTCAACTTTCTTCGCTGCTTGGACTACCTTCGCCCACGCTTCATGGTCTTCGACTGTTTTGATTTCTATGGTCATACCAAATCGCTCCTCGCTGACTTTATCTGCGCTGCATAACATCTCTGCGTACATCAGGGTAGCCGCATCGGTTGACGTCAGACGCGAAAATCTCGAAAGAAGCGGCCCTTCGTGACCGAGTGCCTAGCGGCAGCTTTGTCCGCAGAGCAGACCTTGCCGTCTCAAAAATGCTGCAACAACGCACCAATGTCCGCAATGATGGGCTGCGTAGCAGCATTTGAGTTCATCACCAACGGGTAGGTTTGGGTCATTTGCTCGACTTTGCAAAGTACACTATCTGCGCAAAGCGGCCATCCGCACTGATTTCAACAAATGTCACCTGCACCCAAATTCAGCAACGATTTCTCGATGTGTAAGACATCCTTGCATTCCCTAAACTATTGTTGCGACTGGGTCGCAATTTTACAGAGATTCAGAAGGGTTTTAATTATTTCTTTTGTTCGCGAAGGAGATTAAGGCAGATCTCGTTCGGCGGGGGCAAGACCCAAACGATTACGAATCCCAATTCGTATATGCGCATTTCCGCTGCACTTCAGGGTAAAGTGAACGCTCAATGCAACGCCGACACCAGCACCTCAATGGGCTCGGACCTGCGCCAGATTACGAACAAGCGATAGTCTGCTTTCTTCGGACGAACAACTTGAAGTTTGTGGTTAGAGCCAGCGGGTACTGTTTCGTATTTACAAAACAGGAGAATTCAAATGCGTGTCGAAACTGCCGGACTTATTATCCTCATCGCATTATCGGGGTGCGCAAGGACCAGCACCACTCAGCTCTCTCAGAACCAAATTCTTGTTTCAACAAGTGCGGCGCCAGCCTGTAGCCGCTCCAGTACGACGAGAGTCGCCAGTCAAATGGCCGCAGTTGAGACACTGCGTCGGGGTTACTCGCGCTACATTATTATGGGTGCTAATTCGGACGACAGTGTGCAAGCTGTGTCAACAGGGCTGACATACGCAAATACAACCGGCACTTACACAGCATCTGGAAATGTTATTCATGGTAATTCAACAACGACCTATGGCGGCGGTGGGCTGATTTTCATGGGTAGCCGGGACACCGATTTACATGTTTTGTTGCTGCGTCAGGGCGATGATGGATATGTGCAAGGTGTAGATCCTAAAATTGTTCTGGGCGAGAACTGGCCAAAACTGGTTGAGACGGGAGTTCAAACCTGCGCCAGCTAATTGCCTTAGTGACATGATTTATGAGATCGCGCTTCTTTGCTTTGCCAATTGGGCGTTGCTTGGATATCTCGACGTCAATCTACGACTAGAGCGCAACAAACCGCAAAATAGTTATTCTTTCTTTTTAAAAACCCTGACGGTTATGCGGGTTTCTTATACTCAGACCTCCGCACAACCATGTGCTGTAGGCGCATATCCAGCACGATCTGGAACCGGCGCTTGAACTCCGGTGACCCGATGATCCTGCTGACGTGCCAGCGGGAATACCCCGTCGCCTCAGCGCACTGGTACTGTTTCCTGCAGGGTGTTGCAGCACCCACAGCAACACCGCCTCGTGACGGCGCTGCCATGCGGGGTAGGAGCGGCCATGTGCCATCACACCACCCCGTATTGGGGCCCTATCGCAGACCCTGTTGAGCATATTGCCCGCGTGTGCCCCCAATGACGGATATGACGGATGGAGGCCTTTTTTAGAAACTCGCCCCTATGGTGAATATGAAAAGGTTTTTGAATACAGCCCATATCTGTCATATCCGTCATTTCGCTTTTTTGGCGACGACGGACAGGGGAATAGTAACGGCTACTCCCCGGACAGTGATGCCTTTGAAAACCACGCTCCTCCAGTTTTTGGCTCATAGCCTTTATGCTGATAGGCCGCATTCCACAGCAGTTGCACCAATCTTGGTATGAGTTGTACAGAGCTGACACCGTGTCTTCACAGCTCTGACGATATTTCATGCGTAACACTCCATCTTTCCTAGAAGACTAAAGAGTTGCGTTGATCCTTTGAAGCCACCGCGCAAAGCAGACACGCCTCTTTGACATAAAGAGCGGAAAACGGTCGCTTGTCGGCTTCGCCACACAAGACTGCCTTCCACACCCTTGTAACTGTAAGATGTCGTTTCTGTAAATTTTGGTATACCAAACACCAAATACCTGATACTCAATCAATACGATAATCGAATCGACGGCGGAGGAGCGCCGGAAAACCCCTAGGAGGAACTGATGAACAATTTTCTAGCTGCTGCGTCTGCCGCACTCGTGTCGGTATCGGCATTGGCTGTAAACGCCCAAGAATACCCCTCACAAACAATCGAAGTTGTGACCCACGCCGGCAATGGTGGTGGCACCGATGTCACCACCCGGATGATGATGCTGCGTGCACGTCGCGAACTGGGCACTGACATGGTTGTCGTCAATAAGCGTGGAGGTGGCGGTGCGGTTGCGATGGATCACTACCTAGATCTTGAAGCTGATGGCCACGCCATCCTAACCTTTACCATTGGTCACGCGGCTACGGTTGCCAAAGGCCAGACAGACATGAGCCTAGATGATATCCGTCCGATTGCCCGTGGTACCGATGATCCACAAATCCTGATGGTTCGCTGTGGCGAATACGCGTCTGCCGACGCCTTCGTTGACGCCCAAAAGGCCGAAGCAATCATTTATGGCACCACTCACCTAGGCAATATCGACGACGTCTCGGCCTTTATGTTCACCATGAAAGGCGGCATGCAGACACCGAAAATCGTGCCATTTGACGGCGGTGGTGAACTGGCAACCCAACTGATCGCTGGCGCTGTTGATGCCGCGGTTCTGAACCTTGCCGAAGCAGCATCGCAAATCGACGCTGGCGATGTTTGCCCGATCGTGGTGCTGGCGGACCAGCGGATGGCAGCCCTGTCTGATGTGTCGACTGCAAAAGAAATGGGTATCGATGTCAGCTTTTCGACCGTGCGCGGCTTCGTCGTTCACGCCGATACCCCGGATGACGTCGCGGCCCGTATCGAAGAAGCATTGCTGAAATCAATGAACCACGGTGTCTATCAGGGTTTCCTCGAATCTGTTGGTCTTGACGGCACCTCGGTTGCTGGGTCCGAAGTCTGGGGCAACCAGATCAACACCATGGTTACTGACATGGAATCGGCCCTTAAAGAGCTTGGTTTCATCGAGTAACGATCCTCTGATGCGGCGCGGGTTCCCTGCCGCGCCGCATTTGCTCATTGAAAGTCGACACACATGCAAAATACTGATGATACAAGCGCAAACACACCAAGTGGTCTGTCTCGGAAAGCCGTTCCGGCCGGAATAATTGTGTTCTGTGCAATCGCTTACTGGTTCAG
>Ga0105356_10005389_pt1 | contig 12138 bp, 10 predicted proteins | sample GOMGulsemesocosm_3_FD_83502 | JGI IMG/M metagenome (GOLD analysis project Ga0105356, IMG submission 83502) | Methane-oxidizing microbial communities from mesocosms in the Gulf of Mexico - GOM9D Gulf of Mexico | ecosystem: Environmental > Aquatic > Marine > Cold seeps | place: Gulf of Mexico...
CATCGTGTGACGTGAGTAGCGCTTAGAACCCTGTGGTTCGTTGCGTTGGGAGGCACATAATACGCTTTCCCGATTCGAAGTCAACAGTTAATTTGAATGTTTTCAAGTTAACTTGTTTGCTTCGCTAAACCGCTTCTGCCTTCATTATGCGTTATCCGCTTAATGATGCTCTGCTCCGTTTCAGTGAGGCGCATTATAGAGATCTTCCGGCCCTTGGCAAGAGCTATTTTGATCTTTTAATTTGTTCGTTTATTAAAAATACAAATCAGCACTTTTATGTGAATTAGATCACTACATATGCATTTATAAGGACAAAATAGCGCCTGCATATACGCCGTTTAAAGCAGAAAGTAGTCTAAGTCAGTGCTGACTCTCCTTTAGATTAACGGCGTCTAACTGTTCTGAACGTTAGTTGTATGACGAAAACAACGTACTTTGATGTGGTATGCAGTAAAAACAACCAATTTACAGACATATTTAGTATGGCTCTGTTGCACAGAAGTGTTGCTACTTGAACATCAATACGCCGTAAATCCATCCATGGAGGCTCTGGAGCTGCATCCCTGCTGCTCAAGCTTGCTTTATCAAATACCAACGCTTTCAATTAATTAGCCGCATAACAACAATTAACGGGAACAGAGCTTTTAGTATACTCGATGCTAAACGACGTTAACATTCGCCTCATCGAGTAAAGAACTCATATCATCAAAGGCACTCTGCAGTGCTTTAAATTGCTCCCGCACAGCATCGACATCACCTTGTTGATGTTTATCGAGCATATTTCTAGCAAGTAGATGAGTAGAGTGATGTGCCAACTCAAGTTGGTCGAGCCAACATTTCTCAAACAATAAGTCGTTACGTTCGCGCTTTATCCAGATATCATAAAGTCCTAGCTGGTCGGTGCTAAAAGGTAAGGTCTCGTGTGATGGGTCAGAAGTGTGAAGTAAGGTTTCAAAATGTTTATACTTATGCTGTGTGGCTAACCTAAGCAGCTTAATTTTTTTCTCCTTAGGCGTTTGAACTGAGCTAGCACAATCGAGCCATTGCTGATTCGGAGTGTATTGTTCTAACCAGATTGATACATCAACAGCAGGGATCGGTCGGGATATACCATAGCCTTGGGCAGCATTACACCCCATAATAAGTAGCATTAATCCGTGCTCTGTTGTTTCAACTCCTTCAGCGATTACCTTGCGATTGAAGGACTCTGCCAAAGCTAGCACCCCATCGATGATCGCATAATCGTCAGGATCATTTAGCATATCAATGACAAAGCTCTGGTCAATCTTTATGGTTGTCGCTGGTAAGTTCCTAAGGTGGGTCAATGACGAGTAGCCAGTACCAAAATCATCCAACGCAATATTGACTCCTAATTCATCACGGCAGGTTTTTAGTGTACGGCCAATTGCGTCAAGATCCCCCAGCGCACTACTCTCCAATATTTCTAGCTGCAAGTATTTCGCGTCAATTGCTGGATAGCTGATTAAGGCATTCTCTAGGTGGCTCAGAAAGGAGGATGACTGCAGGTGATAGGATGCTATGTTAACACTAACTTCGAGTGTGATACCTTGCTCTTGCCATTGTGCGAGCTGCTTTAGCGCCTGATTAATTACCCAACCTCCAATCGTGATTTCTAATTCAGTTCCCTCGATAATCGGTAAGAAGCTTAGCGGTGGTACAATACCTTGTTCCGGGTGTTGCCAGCGTATCAACGCCTCAAGACCAAAGACTTCGCCAGTGTTCATGTTGACTTTAGGTTGGTAAAATAAACGGAATTCATCATTGACTAGCGCCTGCTGTATCTCATCGAGCTGATGATGCTTTTGAATAGTTAGCTGATCTTTCTCTGGATTAAACACCCGGTAGCAGTTTCTTCCAGCCAACTTTGCTTGGTACATCGCTTGATCTGCATGACGTAATAGCGTATCTAAATCTGCATCGTCATCTGGGTATAATGTCATGCCTATTGAGGCGCTAATATTAAATATATTTCCCGCAATATGATAAGGTTGAGCGAGCGATGAATGTAATCGTTGTAGTATTTTATCACTGTGGTTCGAAGATTCGATGTCACTAAGTAGTAGGATAAACTCATCTCCTCCCTGACGCGAAACGGTATCTTCATCCCGGATGTTTTTCTTTATCCGCTCCGCTACAGCAATCAACAATTTATCACCGACCTCTTGACCATACTTATCATTCACCGGCTTAAAGTTATCCAAATCAAGGAAACAAACTGCTAGCAAGGTTTCGGTACGTTTACTATATGCCACCACTAAGTTAAAGCGATCGGCCAGCAGTGTACGGTTTGGTAACTGAGTCAGTACGTCATAATGAGCCATCAATTCTAGTTCTTGCTGCTGCTGTTTAGTCTGAGTAATATCAGAAAAGAAGCCCACATAGTTAACTGTTTCACCGTCATCATCAAGTAACGAAGAGATAGACAGTAATGCGTCAAACAGCTCTCCGTTTTTCTTTCTGCTCCATACTTCACCATGCCAATTCCCTTGATCAAGCAACGCACGCCACATCTGAGAGAAAAAATCGGGTCCTTGCCGTCCTGACGAAAGAATACTTGGCATCTGACCTAATACGTCACTGCGATGGTATCCTGTAACGCTAGTGAATGCAGGATTGATATCGATAATTTCACCACACACATCCGTGATCATAAGCCCTTCATTTGTATCACTAAACACTCGAGAAGACAGTCGTAGCTTCTCATCAGATAGATTGCGCTCAATCGCAATCGCGGCTAATTGAACGGCGAATTCCAGTAGTTTAGACTCTTCTTCAGTAGGAGAGCTCGCCTGACTTAAATATATTGCAAAGCTACCAAGTAGTTGCTGGTTTGAACCGATAATAGGCTCTGACCAGCAAGCGCCAATTCCGGCTTTTTGTGCTAGCACTTTAGCGTGCTGCCAATTAGGGTGAGTATTAACATCCTCAACAATCACCCTTTTGTTACTAAAAGCCGCAGGGGCACAACAGCCGATACTGCTCCCGATCTCTGCGCGGTCGATAGTCTCAATAAAATAATCAGGTAAGCCAGAAGAAGCGGCAGCCCAATGGAGGTGCGTTCCTTGTGAGTTAACCAGCAACACAGTACATAACGAGTCAGACTTTTCCTGCTCTACAAATTTAACCACGTACTCCAAAATAACCTTTAAAGGCTCACCTTTAAGTAGCTTTTCTAATACCAAGCTACGGGCACAATCTCGCAGCTCTATTTGTTTTCGTTGCGATATGTCGGTATTAATCCCAGTGCACCGTAGTGGTTCGTTATCGCTATCCCATTCGGTTACTTCCGCGACGGTATGAAGCCATAGCCAGTTTCCGCCTTTGGTTTTGCGCCTAAATTCGAGGTCAAACTTCGCCCCGGTAGCCATCGATTTTTGATATTGACTTTTAGCATTTTCAAGATCATTAGGGTGAACACTTATGAGCCATTGGTCTAAGCTTAGCTGCATCTCCGATGGTGCATAGCCCAACAGTTTTTCATACTGAGCACTCAATAATAATTCGCCCGTTTGCACATTTAACTCAAACCAGCCCTGCTGCGCCGAACCTAATGCTAATTTGAGCCGCTTTAAGTTTTCTCCTAGCTCTTTAGTACGTTTAGCAACGATAGTTTTGAGAGATTGCTGACTGTACTTTAAGCGTAAGATTAATATTGCCAAAAAGGTGGCCAACATAGTAAAAACCAAACCAAATAGCGACATTAATGCGATAGCCGTGTAATTTACCCAGCCATCTATCGGCGAGACTTTAAACATCCAAGTGACATTAGCTATTTGTATCTCGTTTAATAGCGGGAGTGCGGTAAGTGACTGTTGCGATGTGGCAATGACGTGAACATCTCCGGAATCCGGGTGAATACGGGATAATTGATAGGAAAAACCAGTCTCTGCAAGCGCCGGTAACTTTACCGAATCAATCACTTGAGGGAAACGTAACAGAACAGTCGCAAAGCCCCAAAACTCCTGTTCACCGGATGGGCTATCTAAATAGATTGGTAGTCTTCCGGCGGCCCCAACCCCTCCTTGAACAAGATCAAATGGCCCAGCCAAGGTTAACTTCCCGCTGTCCCTAGCAGTTGAGGCTTCTTTATTTCTATCAGTGCTTGTTAGTAAGTTATGACCAATAGCGCCTTCGTTACCGGCTAAGGGGACTATATGTGAAATGACTCCATCAGGGGCGAGTTGCAGTGAACCGACCCCGGGATAAAAAGGTAACATCTCAGTCGCTAGCCGCGTAAAACCGCTTACATCGCCTTGTTGGTGCCGAACGAGAGCCGCGAGAGGAAAAGTTGCCGACAATGCTTGATTGATATTATTTTCGATTAGGTTTACATAAGTACTTGAGATATTCTCAACCGATAGACGCTGTTTTTGTTGTTTGCTCTTTTCTACAAGATAAATCGTTAGCGCAGAGAGCACCACAGAGCACACTAAAACGCATTGGATTATTAACGATTTTTTGATGTCTTTATACATTGAATTTTTCAAGGCAACGGTACCATTCCTTAGCTAAGGTTGCTCAGAATTACAGCTCACAATCCGATTTTATCAACCAATAAGTGTCGATGTTTGATAAAAATCGATACCTATTACCATTACTGAGTCGTTCGAATAAAAAGTCTAATATACCTAAACTTACAACTAAGTCGCCCTCCATTTCAAGTATAACCTTCACTCACTTCTTAACCTGACAATGTAGTCAGTTTCCTAATCCCAATTTAGGTAAGTAAGTGGTCTACTTTTTTACAAGAATAAATTGATTGACCAAGGTATTTATTAGCGTGCTTAGTGATTCTAAGCAGTTAATAAATAACGCAGGTATCAAAATGATCAGATACTTTTCTAGGGTGGTATAACTAAGGCTTAAAGCCGTATATAAGGCCAAAATAAGCATGTGAATGCCGCCTACCTTAAATAAACGGCACTAAGTGACGGGATCACTATGACATCTGCGCCTGGATGTAATTTTGAATACCAATTTTATCAATCAGCCCCAAATGCTGTTCAATCCAGTAAATATGATCCATCTCGGTATCATCGAGTAACTCAACTAAAATATCGCGACTCACATAATCCTGCTCGTGCTCACAGATACCAATAATTTTGCGCAAGCTATCTGCCACAATATATTCAGCCGCCAAATCATTTTCTAGCATCTCTTTGACGTTTGATCCCACATTAACAGGCTCACGAGACACGGTATCGGCCTTGCCCTCGAGGAACAAAATACGTTCTGCGAGACGCTTGGCGTGCCCGAGTTCTTCTTCATGTTCATGAATGAGTTTCTCGTGAAGCTTATCAATCCCCCAATCTTCATACATTTTTGCATGAGCTAAATATTGGTCCATCGATGTTAACTCTAAGGTTAACTGCTTATTTAGGTTGTCAATAACCACTTTTTTACCGTTCATGCTATTCCTCCATCATCGACTGTTGATAGTTTTCTATGCCTGTATTATCAATTAAGAATTGTTGTGCCTCGATCCAATCGACATGTTCTTCTTCGTCATCGAGTATTTCGACTAGCAATTCGCGGCTGACATAATCTGCTTCTTTCTCACAAATTTCGACCGCACTACGTAATGCTTTTATTTGTTCCATTTCAAAGTCTAAATTACATTGCAACATCTCGCTGGTATGTTCACCGATACGTAGCCGCCCTAATTGCTGAAGATTTGGGAGTCCCTCTAGAAATAAAATGCGCTCGATAAGCTTGTCGGCTTGTTTCATATCTTTAATCGATTTTTTATAATCTTTCTTGTTAAGCTGCTCCAGTCCCCAATTTTTATAGATACGAGCATGCAGAAAAAATTGATTGATGGATGTTAGCTCTATAGTCAAAACCTGATTTAACGTAGTCACTATTGCTGATTTAGCTTTCATTGGATACACCTTAATGTCACCGTTGCGTTTGTTCATCATAGAATAAAATACAATGGGACACATAGATTAAATAGCCATAACAAGCCAACTGATATACTCCTTACAAATAAGCAACTTATAACAGTAACACTAATGGTTTACGTTTGTTATTTGGCTTAGTTTAAGCTTGCTTACTCAGCAGAGATGACAACACACAGATGGTCGGCACAATGCTAAAACCTAAAACACCGATGTTAAGCCTTAGCAATGCTTTCTCATACCAATTGCATTATTGAAGTGATCTTGTTGTGCTAAGATCAAAATAAACTAGAACAAGGCGCTCGATTGAGTAATAGCTAGCTACTGGGATTGAGGGCAACGCAGTTATCGTTAATTTTAGCTGACACAAGTGGTCGATTATTTAATGCAACTGGTATCACCACCACCTAGCTATTTCATTGAACCACCGCTGAGTTCTTGCGATCCGTACGCAATAAGAAAGACCCCATGGTCTGACCTGTAAACTAGTGAGGGAGCATTTATCAGCCACTCTTGGCGCGGCCTGATAGTCATCAACACGCATAATCGAGTAGCCTTCTATAACCACTTGAGCTTAACCATACAGACAACTCACGACTAATTAACGCTTCTCGATGACAAGTAGTGAAATTATCGGAGCGCTATTTAAAATTCTCGTTCAGGCGCTGCACAGCGTCACTCGCATTAGCACTAAAATGTACACCAAGCTCTAACGCCAGCTCTTTGTTCATCGCCGCACCACCGCAAATGATGAAATAATCGTTCAACTTCCCGTCTTCAGTCAGCAATTGCAGAAAACGCTCTACATAGACTATGGACGAATTAGTCATAATAGAGATAGCTATCACCTTAGCCTGCGCTTTTTCGGCGGCGGCGATCAAGTCTTCGGGAGAAATATTCTTTCCTAAATCATGAACGTCATACCCGTGTGAAGTAAGAATTAACGAGACTAAGTTCTTGCCAATGTCCTGGGTATTGCCACGTATTAAGCCAATTACAACACTCGTTCTGTTCGCTAATTCCCCACTTTTTCGCGTTTGGTTAATAAGGGGCAGTAATATAGCGACACCTCGATCCATTGCCTTGGCCGAGCGCATTAAATCAATAACAAATATTTCATTACGGTCATACATATCACCACAGGCTTGCATGCCTAACGCCATGCCATTAAACAATAAATCTTCGGCGGATAGTTTTATCGCTAATCCTTTAGTAATTAGTGCGACAACGCTATCACCGGCTTGATCAACCACGCAATTAGCCAGATCTTGCAGTAACTGCTCTTGGGGGGATAAGTGCTTTTTAGGTTGATGCTCGTGAGTCTTCCCCTTCCGAGCAATGCTTGCACCGTGCTGAGGATTACCAGATACATAAATTTTAGATAAGTCGCCGAGCGCTTCAATAGCCAACGGATATTTTACCGATGCGCAAGTTTCAACCAATGCATGAATATTTTGGTCAGGCACATTCCAATCGATATCACAGCCCGGCGTGCAAATGAAAGAACCATTTATCCCCGCTGTTGCAATGCATTTCAACGTCTCTTGTCTAACTTGTTCGGTGCTGCCAGATAACATGGTAGTAAATGGATTGATGGAGCCTGCTAAACAAAAATCGTCACCAACTATGTGACGCGCAACATCTATACCGGGCCAAAAGTCACCGTTCAGCGCGATGGCACCCGTTTGTTTCATGTCTTGCCAGATTGGCTGAGTAAAGGTACATATATGTAGTATTGGCACTAGGCCGATAGATTTCATATGTGCAAAAATTTCAATAAGATATGGTTTTGAAAAGACTCTAAACTGCGATGGCGGCATGATGTCTGATGAACAAAACGGCTCAAGCATATTGATTGCATGCGCACCTGCGTCAGCCATTACGTTACAAATAGATTTGATGGTGTCAGTAGCAACACGAAGTATTTGATGACAAAAAATAGGGTCCTGTTCCATTAAATCAATGAACCGGGTCGACCCTGTCATTAATTGCGCCGTGGTAGCAGGTCCACCCAAAGGTAAAAATAATAGGTGACTATCGCCATAACCTTTACTGTGTAATATTTTCAATTCTTGCGCTACCGTTGAGACACGCCCACGTGACGGGTCAAAATTGTTGCTGCGCTCCAACATCAGCTCAAATTCATTGTCTGTTGGGCAAGGGTGCTCAAATAACGTAGGCTGTGCCTTATCTAAATATTCCATTCCCGCACCAAGATTTTCCACCGGCAAAAATAAATCTGTGCCGGCGGCAATGGCATCACCACCAAACTTTACTGAACTAAAAATTTTGGCTTGAGCCATTAACTCTGCATCTTTTTGACACAATGCCGCACTAACATTTTTAGGTAGACAGCGTATCGCTCTTGTCATCGTAATTGGGATCACAGGAACCTGATCGGGTTGTTCATTTTTTAATACTGCTAAAATGCGTTCTTTGCCATTCATCACTTAACCGCCTTGCGTACTCGTATGATTAATCGGAACAATAATGATATATTCGCAACCCTTTCCTACCGTGCTGTTGAGTGAAATCGTGCCTTTAAGCAAATGGGTAATATAGACATAAACCAAATGCATACCAATCCCAATATTCCCTTCATATTTTGTAGTGCTGAAAAATGGACTAAAAATATTCTCGCAAATTTTCTTATCCATTCCATTACCGTTGTCACAGAACAATAAAGTCATCTCGTTTTCGCTCGGATAAATTAATATTTCGATGACATTGTCGTTACGTCCTAAAAAACCATGTTGCATAGCATTTTCCATTAACTGCTCAATGATTTCTTGCCAGCACAACATCGAGGTATAAGCTTCAAAAGGCATACTGTCATCAATCACCACCGTATATTTTGTTTCCTGATATTTGGTGTTCAACGAGCTCACAATTTGTGCCACGGTATTGGGAAAGTTAATTGTTTGAAACGAAAAGATGTCTTGATAACTACCAAGCTTTTTAAAAGTATCTATTAGCAGGGACAAGCGTTTAAGGTTGCCATTGATTAGGCTTTCGCATTCAAAAGCTTTGTCGATAAAATAGTCAAGGTGGCTAGATGATAACGATTTGTTTTTAAATTTATCGTTAAGAACGTGGGTCTCATCGGATAACAGAGAACAAGAAACAATGCAGATAGATAAAGGGGTATTAGACTCATGAGCGACGCCAGAAACAATTTGAGCCATTGACGACATTTTTCCAGCTTCAATACTTTGATTAAGCTGAGCTTTTATATCATCCAATTCGAGTTCAACGGCCCGCCGTTTGTTACGCTCATCCTCAAGCAAAGCAGCTAGTTCAATTGAAGTCTCTAGCTCGCTAGTTTTATTTGATGATCCACTCATGCGATAATCATAGGTTACAAATGACCTATACCTAATTACAACGTACTATTAAATCTAGACTATGCTCAAGTTTAGGCAAGGATAAATGGTTATTTTTATTGCGAGGTGGGCCAATGAGTCATAAGAATTGTTCGAAATGCCATCGTTTGATGGTGTGTGATAGCACCAAGCTAGGCTGTTGGTGCATGTCATTACCAAACATTATTCCGGTGTCTTTTGATCAAACGTCTGACTGTTTATGTCAAACATGCTTGATTGGGCAAATTAATGGCGTTCTTAATTCACATTATGAAACATATACAATAGAAGAACTGCTGTGCTTCGCTTCCCAATTCAAATCACCACCGACCATGATCGAAGGTTTAGATTATCAGATGGTGCAAGGCATCAAAATATACTCCAAATGGCATTGGTTAAAACAAGGACAGTGCTGTGCCAAAAGTTGTAGAAACTGTCCGTATTAAAATGCCCTGTGGTATTAGGCCAGAATAGGCGAGCTATGTGTGAATATCTATCGGTTGAATCAGTCGTCAAAGACCAACAAAATGCGTACTACAACGCACTACCGGAATCGGCCAAGAGTGGCGAACACACTAAGTTTATCGTTTTTATGCTAAATGCACTGTTCATGACGATGGAGGAAGTATCACTAATTCATCAGCAAGAACACAAGCCTAGCGATCAAGTAAAAGCGTTGCTAACTTGGTTAAATAATAAGGAACCGCAAGAACTATCAGTGATAATGAAAGCTTTGTCACTTAAACATTGGCCAACCTTCAAAAAGAATTATTTGGAACCTGCTTTAAGATCTTGTTTTGTCGCTAAGGCTACCCCTGATTCGCCCAGAAATCCTACCCAAAAATATTTCCTAACCACACTATGAAAAGAGTATTTACATGTACATTTTACATGAGTGCGCAGTATTAAGTACCAGCCCAAATTACATCGTTAAAGATGTCGATGAGGATCCGAGTTGGAGATTAATTGTTTCAAAATTAATTACAGCAGAAGATTTAGAAAATAATCACTACATAGAAATATTAGGTGATGTACTAGAGCAAATTGAATTGCCTGTTAACTATTGTCCGTATTGCGGAGATCATTTAGATAACAATGAAACAGTTGAAGTCTCATACACCCATAGAGATTATTCTAAAGGTTGAATTTTAGGTATAAGAAACCGATTCTAAGTCGATTTTTTGCCACATAAAATGGTACCGGTAGGCGGACTTGAACCGCCACGCCCGAAGGTAACGGATTTTGAAAAGAACGTGCCTACAAAACATGTTATATATCAACAGATAAAAACCAACATTTAGACCTTTGCAAAAACTTTGCATACGAGACTGTCACACTTAACTTTTCTCTTATCATATAAAAAGCATAAATGAGTTGATTAACACACTTAATCGACTCATAATTTGATACGATTAATTTACTTAAACGACTCAAGAGAAAATTATGCCCCTCTCTTCTTCATACATTTGGCAACACAAAGACTGGCCTAAGTTTACTTATGACAAAGTCATCATTATGCAAAAACTTGAGTCGTGCATACAAGCAGTCTCCCCGTTAAAACAATTAAGTGCAGTGCTCACTCATGAACAACGTTTAGACTGGGAAGCGGCCATCTTACTCGATGAAACACTAGCCTCAGCTAAAATCGAAGGCGAGTTATATGATCGAGATTCCGTGCGTTCCAGCATCGTTAATAAACTAGGCATCGGCACTGGGAGTAAGTTTAATAAACAAAGTGATGCAATGGTAGAACTTTTATTATCGGCGATCCGCAGTACCGATCAGCAAATAACTCACGATGTTATAAAGCAATGGCATCAAATGCTTTTTCCTATTGCGCCGACCATCACTCCTATGACCATCGGTGATTATCGTAATGACAAAATGCAGATTGTTTCAGGACGATACGGTAAACAACAAATTCACTTTGAAGCGCCCGGTGCAGTAAAAATCGAAGTAGAGCAAGAAATGGATACGTTTTTTAACTGGCTCAATACCTCATCAAACGAATCAACTTTCATCAGAGCTGCTATCGCTAAATTCTGGTTTGTTACTATTCATCCTTTTGATGATGGTAATGGCCGATTATCTCGGATCATTGCCGAACGATGCTTAGCCGAGGCCGAGCATACTAACCTGCGTTTGTTTTCTTTATCTTCCGCTTTTGAAAGTCACCGTAATGAATATTACCAACAGTTGGAGAGTCATCAACGTTGTGAGGTAAAAAGTCATCAGCGTTGTATTAATGAAGGTAATAGCCTTGATTTAACCGCTTGGATAATTTGGTTTTTATCAATGGTAGAAATTGCTGCTATCGATGCTAAGAAAGAATTTGAACGGGTGATGCAATCGACTCATTTTTGGCAAAGACATCAGAAAACACTTATCAATGTTAGACAACAAAAATTGATTGTTCGCTTATTAGAGACTGCGGATTTTAGTGAGGGTATTTCTCGTAAAAAATATAAAGCATTAGCTAAAACTACAGATGCTACCGCGGCAAGAGATATAGCAGATCTAGTTGAAAAAGAAATATTAATGCCAGTTGGCGAAGGGCGCAGTCGCCGCTACTTAATTGATAAAAAATAATAAGATAAAAGCTGTCTAGCTATAATCTGCATTGAATTTCAGACATAAAAAAACCAACTCTCGTTGGTTGATTTAAACATAAAATGGTACCGGTAGGCGGACTTGAACCGCCACGCCCGAAGGCAACGGATTTTGAAAAGAGAGTGTCTATAAAATATCTTATATATCAATAAATAAAAATCAAAACTTAGACCTTTGCAAAAACTTTGCAAGCGGTGAGCTGCTACACAAACGAAAGCTGCCGACAAGTAGCAATAAAATTGAAA
>Ga0105356_10005392_pt1 | contig 12133 bp, 9 predicted proteins | sample GOMGulsemesocosm_3_FD_83502 | JGI IMG/M metagenome (GOLD analysis project Ga0105356, IMG submission 83502) | Methane-oxidizing microbial communities from mesocosms in the Gulf of Mexico - GOM9D Gulf of Mexico | ecosystem: Environmental > Aquatic > Marine > Cold seeps | place: Gulf of Mexico...
ACTGCTCCATTCAGTGCATTAGTAACACCTGTAATACTGAGCGCATCACCATCCACATCGATGTCGTTGCTAAGCAGTTCAGATACATTAATTTGAATCGAGGTATCTTCAGCCGTTACGCTGCCATCATCAGTAGCCACGGGCTGGTCATTGGCCGCAGTCACCGTTACATTCACAGTGCCTGTATCACTGACGGCACCATCAGAGACTGTGTAGTCAAACGAGGCTGGTCCGGCATAATCCTCGTTCGGGGTGAAGGTGATAATGCCGCCCGGAGCATCCAGGCTTACTGCTCCATTCAGTGCATTAGTAACACCTGTAATACTGAGCGCATCACCATCCACATCGATGTCGTTGCTAAGCAGTTCAGATACATTAATTTGCAGCAAAGCATCTTCTGCAATTGATGAGGTATCGCTAACTGCTACCGGAGCATCATTGACCGCCGCAACAGTAAGAATCACTGCGCCTGTCGCTGACGCCATGCCATCAGAAACAGTGTAATTGAATGAAGCTGCACCGTTGAAATTAGCCACCGGCGTAAAAGTAACGGTGCCCGCTGCAGCATTCAAAACGACTGAACCATTACTCGCATTGAATACACCGGTGACACTTAATACATCGCCATTAGCATCCGCATCATTTGCTAGTAAGTTAGCGATATTAATAACAGAGGGGGTATCTTCTATACCACTGAGACTGTCATCGGCAGCTATAGGTTCTACATTGTTCGCCTCAGTAAAATCATCAACACCATCACCATTCGTATCAGCATTAAACACGTTTAAACCCAACTGGTATTCCTCAAAGTTGGTCAACCCATCAGAGTCCTCATCATCATTTGCAGCATCAAACGTCCCTGCGTTTGCCTCACTAAAATCATCAACACCATCACCATCACTATCTTGATTTTGATAATTGAGATCTAATGCAAATTCCCACCGATTAATTAGCCCGTCGCCATCTGTATCCTGAAATCCGTCCAAGGAGTCGTTCGGATTTAAGCCCCATATAATTTCGATACAGTCAGGTATCCAATCACCGTCGCTATCATGAGACAAACAACCTTTGTATGTTGTTACCGTCTTCCCATTTAGCAGATAGTAATCAGTCCAACTATACCCGCTTGGTTCATCTTTATGGATGAGCTTCCCCGTAGAGTCGTACACATAATAGGTCGTATTAGGCTGCCCATTTACCGTCTTAATTGAGGCAATAAGATTATTTCTTGCATCATAAAAATACTCTATATCTGGTTGATTACTTATTCGAGTGAGCTGCCCTGCACTGTTATAGGTAGACGAAAATTTTCCATTGCTCGTCACATTGCCATAGCTATCGTAACTAAACTGATAACCACCAGAGACACTGCTGAGTCGATTGTTAATATCGTAAATATAACTCGCCTGCTTATCACCAACATTCTTGTACGTGATATTTCCGGCAGCATCATATCCTATAGCGCCATTTCCACCCCACAAATTACTATTAGCTACAATTAGACGATTCGCGCCATCATATCCAAATGACCTTGTCATAACCTCCAGACCGCCAACATGGTCAACTATTTCCAATAAATTACCCGCATCATTAATGGTTAACAAAGAATCATGGCCAAGACCAAAATCAATACTATTCGGCAAACCTCTTAAATCTTGACCAATTTTATTCTCGACGCCGTTGTTAAAAACAAACTGTTTCAAATAACCATTTGGGTGGTGCTCTATATCATGCACATACCCACTGATTTCAGTTGGTCTACCATTAGCATTGGGAGAATAATTGACACTGCGGCCAGAAGGGTAGGTCATGCTATCTAGATAACCTGAAGCGTTAAAAGCGTAACTAATATTAAATTGTTTATTCAGGAGGCTAAGTTCTTCCTTAATGATCTGCCCCTCTGGATTGTAGGTTAACTGCCATTGAGAAAAGGGATTACTCGCTGTCTTAAGCCAGCCATTCTTGTCATAACTCTGAGAGATATCGCCCAAACCGTCCGGGAAAATGATATTGGTAAGCCGATTCATTTCATCATAAACATAATTTGTCGTACCAGAATCACCAACTTTTGAGCTTGTTTTATTACCCGCTTCATCATATGTAAAAACTGTATTACCAACTTCTGGCATGGTGCTCTGCCAAATAAGCCTAGGCTTATTAGTGTCGTATGTGAATGTGTGAGTAACCCCACCTTTTTCGATGCTGGTTATACCACCCAACAGATTTCGAGAGATTTTTGTTGAAATATATTCAACACCTTCCACTGCATTTTTTGTCTGTTGTCCGACTTCAACTAATTCTTTATCCCAAGGATTACCAAAAGCTCTGAAATTATAAACCGTCTGGTAGCCAAGAGGATTAATCAAGACATATCCAAAATCGATTGCAACTTGGTGCCCTGGTCGATTGATATTGAAGTCATTGCCGTATATATATTGATCTTTCCCATTCGTGGCTGTGTTCGTAACACTGGTGATTCGACCCAGCGTATCGTAAGCATATTCTTCCCCTGAACTCTCGCTACTACTATTGGAGGGGATTGACTTAAACTTGATACGACCATATTCGTCATACTGTGTGTTGGTATGAACGACACCGGGTGACTGAGCAACAACACCTTTAGAGTGAAGAGTTTCTCGACCAAAACCATCAAAGGCAAAACTTTCGGTGGCATCACCTTCGTTGATCATTTTCAGGGTAGGCGTGACCCAAGTGGTTATTTCAGGAGCTTGTGTTGCCGTGCTAACTTTCCTTATCCGATTCAAGCCATCATATTCGTATTGAGTGGTATTACCCTCACCATCGGTTTCCCAACGAACACTACCTGAATCATTGACAGCACGATTGACAACGGCACCATCGGGATACACATCCTGCCTTGCTATGCCCCGGTGAAAGTCCTTATATTCAATAGAAAAATAGCCCCCATTTGGATCCCTTTTCCATTTAGTGCGCCATAAATCACCACTAGGATGATATTCAAATTCGGTTTTTATGCCGTATTCATCGACAGCAATCTGTTGGCCTTTGTCATCAAAGGTCCGGTCGATTTTCCCACCGCCAACTATCTCTTCATCTTCTAACTTACTAATAATACCGTTGACTGTATTCGTATAATAAGTGTACTTAACTTCCTTTGTACTCGCTCCAGTCTCACGTTTATGAAGTGGCAAACCATATTCATTAAAACTAAGGTTTTCTTCGACAAAGACCTTTCCATCAACAGTAGTCGTTTTTTTCTTGATAACAGGTTTCCAAAGCTTTTCATCATCAAAGATGTAATAAGATCGCCCGTCATAATACTCATTAAACGAGAAATTAATATTTTCTGATAAAAGGTGCCGCCCCCACTCAAACTCTTCAGAATAAATCAAGTCACTACAGCCAGCGTCCGAATAGATACGCCGATAAATCGGCCGGCCTATTAAATAGATCATATTGTAAAAACGCCCGAAACTTTCCCTCTCCGCATATGTACTTTTAGATAGGGAATCAATATAACGGTTTATTTCACAATAATTAGCACCTTTAACAAAGCTTTTCACCACACCGGGCGCCCAGATTTTACCAAAAGTCCATGTATCAGAATTGCCGCCTTCAATAACTGTCTTACTCGTTAGATGACCGAAATATTCATCTATCGTCAGAGGATCAAATTTAAAGCCATATTCTATAGCGCCTCCCGTACTGAAAGAGACCTTTTTAATACGCCTCTGTATCAAATTTGGCGAATTAAAATATTCATATTGCGTCGAATAGCCCTCTGGATATACAACACTATCGAGAATATTGGTAACGAAAAAATCAGTAAGATAACCTCCCTGACTTCCCTTTCGCGTAGCATATTGAACAATGTAACCGTCATTTGACTGAGCGCTCTGCAAGTTACCTGCTGCGTCATAGTTTGCAACAATCTCCCGCCCGTCATTCGAAGTGATTCTCTTTACCCAACGCCGAGTGTTTTCGTCGTTGTTATATTCATATTTCAGCCAGTTACCATTAACATCGGTTATTTTTTCTAGCATAAAATTACTATAATCGTGTTGGACTTTCGTTTTCACCGTATACTCGTAAACACGCCCATTAACGTCTTTTACCCTTGCTCCATTCGAGTAGTCATTACCAATAAACGGCTCAATACTCCAGTAACCGTCACTAAAGCCCTTTTTGTCACTACCACCGTTCGAAAAAAAGTCTATGCTGGAACCTTCCGGTGTTTGTATTCTGGCTTTAATAGGCTTGGGATCAGTTGACCAAGGCCCACCACCAAGCAAATCGCTAAAGTCAGCTTTAACCCAAATTGCATTATGCTCAAAGGTCCAATTATGTGTGAGCTTCGCCCCACCCGCTGTCGGAACATATGGGTAATCCTGATATTCAAACTTACCGGGTTCCGAAAAGTAGGTTCGCCGAAACGACATATCCATCCCACCATTTCCCGGTAAGAATATATCCGTATACGCAAGGAAGAGGGTTCCGGTAAAGCTATCGATATTCTCAGCACCATAAATATTGCGAATATCAGCTGACGCACGGTTTTTAAACATATTATGAAAATCAATATTTAACCCGGCGTCAATTTCTGTTTCTCCGCCTCCGCCTCCCTCCTCATGATGAGCTAAAAGGTTTCCAGACACCGTCGCAAACAAACCAGCCAGAAGTACACATAAATAAATCCGTTTCATTTTATCCTCAATAATTCCACCCCATCACTAAGCACATTTGAACAAAGTTAGACTTAATGAATGGAGATTGATGACTGGTGCTTTTCGGCACTCAATTAACTTGATTACATCCCTTTTATTACTACAAAATAACAATTTATTTCATGATAGCGTTTACCCAAGAACACACTCTCCAATATCAAAACGACGCGTATTCGCCCCAATCATTTGGTCAGCATTAACAAATCCGCGCCCGAAACATTTCAACGCAACGGCCACGCTTACTAAAAGTCTGCTTGGTTTGATTTGAACGGGAGGCGTAATCGTAATCGGTCACATTGTCTTCCCAGTCGACATTGCGGGAAGGGGAAGCGTCTCAGGATGATAAAACCTCACATACCAACGAAAAATATCCGCATGCACTTGAGGCTCACTAAAACTTCCCAAGACAAGCGAAGTAAATGAGTTCAGAAACCTTTGCGCAGGTTTGTATCGAGAGGTTACAAGATGGTTTTTCCTAATGAGGCCTTGGTTGACCTTCGAAAAACACGCATGATCCCTTTGCTTATAAATAGAATCAAAAATAAAAACTGTGAATTGAATGAATGAGAAAAGCGCACTTACGGTGTGATTTAGTGAGAAATGGTGCGTAAGCTGTTTTGTGCGGTATAAAACTTTTGTCTCGCAGTTATTCTTATTATATAAATCCATTTATCAGTATTCCCTATACTGTTTACTCTTGCGTTTCCAACCATCCCTAGGAAACAAATAATCCATGAAAAATTAAAAAAAGTAAACTGCAAATCTTTATTTCTCGTCTGATTGAATCAAACTGCTGCATGACACGCCAAAGTAAAGCAACATTTTTAGATTATAGGAGTAATAAAGGCCCTTTATCTTGCTTTTGATTTTGTCTATCTAAAACCTTGCTGAATTCTGCAGTCCTCGCTTAAATTTTTGTTTTTGAACAAAACAGATTGTGACGGCCTCCAGCCTTTTGGCAACGAACCATAGATCCCCTTAAAATCAAATTTCTCCATTGGGTCGAAAGTTGCTATTCAGATTTTCCATACTAACCGTTATCAAATTATGCGTTGGCTACGTTTTAAACCAGAACTAATACCTACTCATCTGTCATATCCTCAAACACCATTGTTTTTTCATGCATATTGCAGATGATGCGTCCCTTTCTCTTATCTTTCAGCTCACGCCAAAGATCAAACCCAAGCAAAATAGCGCTTTCCCACTCTCTTGTTGTGCAGTCTTTAATCTCAAGATGTCTTGTAAGCATCTTTATTGATCTTAAAAGCTGGTAGTCAACGCCGCCGGAACCCTCAAAGAAATTATGGTTTCTGGCATATTCAAAAACTAGAATAGAGATAGCCTCATCTATTACTGATGCACGTCCGCCATCTTCCACCTCATCCTTTTCACCGTCATTCCTACGTTTGCACCCCAAAAACCTCCTAACAATAGGAGACCAGCCTAGAACCACCACATAGGACAAATGGAAAACATCATGGAAGCGGTAATAGTCAACGTCATAGGCATTATCCTGGAGGTTATCTCCAAACTTTTTGCCATTAACATAAACTTTTGCATGTTTTTTCCCGTCGTCCCCAACCATTTCCTCAAATTCTGCAACAAACTCTCGTGGAAACTGTTCTTCCTCAATACAGCCATCATCCAGCAACTCGCCATCGAAGGCTAGCTGTCCATGCACATTCAAATCTTTCCAACGTTCTGCGGTCTTTATTAAGTTTTTCCGCAGAATTTCACTAAATTCGATACCTTCATGGGTTGCGATGGATGTCAGATACCACATGATGTCACCGATCTCTTCTATGATTTTTTCCTGAAAGATTTTGTAACTATCACCGTCACGAATTTTCTTTTTATATTCGGTCGAGAGTTCCCCCACTTCACCAGACAGGCCAAGAAGGGAAATTGAAATGGCATCATTCGAGTTGCTGTCAAACTGTAATGTTTCAGCCGCTTTTGCCTGGTAATCATCAATGTTCATACAAACTCTCCATGTTTATTTTCCATTTGGGCGGGAAGAAAAAATCTATCGGCTTATCATTACTCTTAAATAACTGCTTAATTTTTGTCCTTCCTGAAATACCTTTAATATCAGGATGCGCAATGCGGCAATATTTATCTGTCTCACAAAACACATTCTGTATATCAATATACTGGAGCCCTCTACCACCTAGTTGTTTAAAGTCCAAACCAAGCCTTTCAAACTCGTACTCTTGCCTTTCGGTAAGTATTTTGATGAGTTCTGTTTCTGTAATTCCGCCAAGCGATGTAAAACATTTCCTAATGCCATCGCGCGCGCCTGGACCAGGGACTGTAAATTCACTTTCGGAAAAGTCAGTAATTTTGCTGTAATTAATATCAGTAATGTATTGGTAAGCCAGAAAACTGCCTATAAGTGGATATGCCAAAAGAAGGTCATACCCGCCCTTCATACTACTGCATTCCTGAATTCGCTCAGGCAGGCTGTCCTTCATCATCTTGTCCACTAACAACAAATGGGCCTGATGCTTTCTTGTAACATCAAACTCCTTACACCCCGATGCCATCATATATGCATTGGAATAGAGCACACGCCCCCTGTTCATTTCAGAATCCAGGAATTTTTTAAATGCTTTTACACAGAAGGTTTCCTCACTAATGACCCCAAACTTTTCTTCAAGCAACTGCCACGTTTCAATCTTGTTAAACAACTTGAAGAGAATAATTCTTAAAAACAAATCTCTCGTTTCAAATTTATCCTTATAAATCACATCACGAATAAGGTATTGGCTGACCCTATCGCAAGAACGGTAAACGTTAGTGAATTTGTATTTCTTTATGATCTCATCTGTTGTGACATCACCTTCTAGACCGTTTAGTCGATTTAAAAAAGCTTCCTGTCGTCTATACGCAAACTTCCAATAAGTATCGTATGCAACAGACGGCTTAATCGGATCGAGTTTTTTAAACAAATAAACGTTTTTCCTGTTTGGCATATCAGGCATATTTCTCTGCCAAGGAAGTTGCTACCACCTTTTTCATTTGCTGCCCTAAACCAAGCACGCTAACCATGCAATTCAATTGCACAAACTCCAGCCCCATTTCCCTTGCCATAAACTGACCTAGCCTGATGAGGCCTACATAGTTCCCATATGCTCTTGTTGATAAATGCTGCATCGCATAGACAGCATTCATTGACATTTTGTCGCCATCAGGCAAAAAGCAGACCTGCTGTAAACAAGGAAAGCCTAACTGTGGCTGGTGCGTGTGGTCTAACGTGGGATCAAAAGTGGTGGCAATTAGGGCACTCCTTCGGTGTACGGGGTTCCTTACACCTTCAATACCGTTATACGTATCAATGATCTCTTTTAACTGATTGGTTTTTCTGCCGTAAACATCCGCATACGCAACCAATCTATGAAAATAGGTGCCTCTTTTATTTTTGCCTTCTTTTTTAACGTATTTCCAAATTTTTTCATATCGGTCAAAAACTGCCTGCCCTTTACCGGACAAACTAACCGGAAAAATGGTCCCTGCTGTAGTTTCTATATGCGGCTGTCCAACCTCATCAAGAAAAGAGTTCAAATCCTGTTCAAGCTCATCGCGATAGGGTGGAACATCATCAGTAATGTTTATTTTTACTATTACTGGTGATAACTCGCTTGCCCTGTCATCAACAAACCGGGTTAAAAGTTTAAGCCAGCATTCAGCCACTGAATTCCCTTCAATAATCATTCAACTTCCTCTTCATATCTAAATTGGCACATACCCGCAAAATGCTTTCGGCTTACCCTTACAAAAGCGCTCCATCCATTATCATCTGATATTTTCGCAATACCTGGTTCCATAGCCTGAAAAAATCGCTTACCTGATTCATCAACCGGATTTGAGATTGCAGCACCCTCTTTATATGTGGAAACATCCGTAACAATGTGATCCCCGACAACGACATCAATAGCCCGTCCACGCCACCAGTTACCAACTATAAAAACTTCGCTGCCCGCACAGCGGTCAAACAAACGGTTTTTTATTTCGCGTACCTTTACATTACGTAGCCTCTGATAAGAGACTGTGTCTATTAGGCGTAAATTAAAATGGCTTTGGTTTACTAGGGCCTGATAAGAGACTGATAGGTATTTCGACAATATGTATATCTGTTCAGGTGTAACCGCCTGAAAGTGAATTCCAATATCCTTTGCAGCGCGCTGAACCGCCGAGGCCGGCATCAATAATGTGCCTGCGAAGAAGTCTGCCTCTTTTTCTATATCCTTATCAGAGCCGGACTCAATAATTTCATCAATAACTGTCCCGTGACCAAGAACGTGATGCCCAAGCTCATGGGCACATGTAAAACTTTTGCGCCCTTCTGGTCTCTCTGCTGAAACCAAAATAAGGTTTTCTTCTGTCAGATACATCCCCTCGAACGAGGATATTTTTATAAACCGGACATCAAGTCCCATTGCTTCTGCGAGGTTAAAAGAGCAAATAGGCTCACTTGCACCTGCGCCAAGAAACTTTTTCCTTGTTTGAAGAGCTTTTATGGCAATTTGATTCGCTCTAACCTTATTCAAAATCGTCCCTTTTCCCTTTGCTCTTAATCATTCTTATGGTGCTGATGAGGGTTTCCAAATCCTCTTCATTCATTGAGCTTAATTCTCGGGCAGCGGCAAGAATGTCCTTATTTAGTTTTTCCTTTTCAACTTCCCCATCGACAAGCCACGTAACCTCAACACCATACAGGTCTGCAAAAGCCTTTAACTCTTCCGCCTTAACGTTTCTCCGTCCCGCTTCAATTTCACTTATCGTAGGCCTATGAAAACCCATTAGCTTTGCGGCCTGGCCTTGCGATAACCCCGCCAACTCTCTTGCTGCGCGGATTCTGTCTGCTAACGCCTGCTTTTCACTCATCCCCCCTCCTGACCAGCTATTTTGTGAACAGCTTTTGCCAAATCAGTTACGTTATCGGTTCCTGGTGGCTTCTTGATAAATACCTTTTCGGGGGGCAGCTCACAACCAAAGACCTCCTCCAAATCTACCAGAACCTCAATAGCCCTCAAACTGTCGAAGCCGGAAATACCTGTAAACACCTGGGTGCTTCCGGTGATTGAAGGAATGTCCTCTCCTGACTCTTCAATGTTACTTTTTATGCAGTTAATTATTTCCAGTTCAATCTGTTTAATATTCATAGCGTTTCCTTATGCTTATCCTTATAAATAGTAAGAATATCTTACCACTAGTAAGAACACTGTCAACCTAAGAAAATGAATGAAGAGGTAGAAAAACAGAATGGCCTAATTGCTTCTATTAACAAAAGCTCCTAGCCCGAGGCCAACAAACAACTTTCCATAAAGCGAATTATCACATTCCTACAATTTAAAATTTCTAATCTGACTTTAGACGCTAGTGCAAATAGTCTAGGACCGAGTTCCTTATCTCTTCTCTATCGTCAACCGATGCCATCTTGAAACTTGTGGCCCCTCTTCTCACATGTGCAAGCCTGTCACTGACGTTGTAATTAACACTGTCAGACCTCGATACTGAAAGAACTACGATGTGCTTTCCCCCAACTTTAACGGCACATATTTCAAAGCACTTACTATCTTTCAATATCTCACAAAGCCTTTTTCTAATATCCTTTATGTAATCAGAAATCGCTACTTCTAATTTCTTCTGATAATGCTCCTTTACCTTGTCATCTACACCTTCAATGCAGCCATCATCGGACACACCAATCAATAGCTTACCGCCTTGTGCATTTGATAACGCACATACTGTTTTCTCTATATCCTCAGCCTTGCTATTTTTGTTTTTAGTTACTTCAATATATTTTTTAAATTCACACTCATGGCCCTCTCCTTTCTCAATCAAGGCCAAAAGATCATCTTCCAATAGCTGGCCATCAGCTTCGGCCTGTTCTCTATATTTCCATACCGTTTGAGATCGAAAATCGAGCGCTTCGTTGTCTTCAGTAAGCAACCATAATTCTGCTTGATCTAAATGCTTTTCATTGATGCTGGCACACTCACCAGATTTGAGCTGAAAGTTATCTTGATCACGGGTTTTACCAACCAGGCAAACATTTACTCCTTTCCCTTCCACTGAAATTTTGCCTTTCTCAATTATGATCCTGCCTCTTCTATCAGGAACTTCTATATTAAACTTTCCATTATTTCCGTCACTTGAACCATGATAGCTGCGCAACCCCATAAACTCTTGAACACGAACCGTAGATGACGGATAAAATGGCATACCATATCCCACAAGGATGGTTTCTCTAAACTCTGTATTTCGGCCTATATCCGCTGAATATTCCCGGCCAGGATATCGGTTTTTGGTTGCATGGCTTGGTATTATCTGCTCTCTCCAGCTATTCCTTCCTTCTTCTTGAATAAGAGCCGGGATCTTGTCAGAGACACTATATCCCTCACCACTTACCCTTGTTAAAAATTCTTCCAGACAGAAACCGTCAATAAACTTTGAGACAAAGGCCATATTTGGGTAGATTTCTTCCAAGTTTTCACCATCCTCAGAAAACTCGCACCTGCCAATCAAAAACTCCCATTCACCAGAATACTTTTTTGTGAAGACAGCTTTGATACATACTTTTTGGGGAATATCATTTTTATTGAGTTTTTGTACTTTTTGAATGAATGCCCCGACATCCAGTTGCTGATAAGACTCTGTATCCATTTTTCACCATCAATCCATCTTGTATAATTTCACTTTGAGCAATTAGTTAATTCAATACCAACAAACTGAAATAGCGGCCCGTAGTCACCTGCATCTGCGGCCCTAAGAGCGGCTATATATTGATTTCTACGTTCATTCATTTCTTGCAAATCATAACCGCCTGCCCAATCAATCTGATCAACCCCATACATTTTTTCCAGTACAGCATCAGCCATAATACGAGCATGTCTGCCATTACCATTGGGGAAAGGGTGGATATAGACAAGTTTATGATGAAACCTGACAGCGGCCTCCATAGGCCCGTAGGTTTCATTGTCTACCCAGTACTGGGCATCATCTAATAGATTTCTTAGCTGGATACTGATCTGGATTGGGTCAATACCAATATTCTTTTCGGTTTTGCGAAAGCTCCCTGCCCATTTCCACACTTCACCAAAAAGCTGCTTGTGTAACTTTCGAACAAATTGGTCAGTCAATATTTCCGGTTTTTTCTGGCGACCAAGCCAAAGGAGACCATTTTCAATATTGGCCTGTTCCAGATGGTCAAGTTGACCTCTGGTAGTAACATGCGGATATTTCAACCCTTCCATTTCGTCGGGGTCTAATGGCGTTGCCCCCTCTGGATAATCCATTATCCCATTCATTATTCATCCCAAAAATCAGAAGGCATATCTCGTACAATCTCATCCACCAAGCGTTCAATTTCAGCGTCCATTTGCTCAAGCGATAGGGATTGATCCTCAAGCGCCATATGAGTA
>Ga0105356_10005400_pt1 | contig 12123 bp, 10 predicted proteins | sample GOMGulsemesocosm_3_FD_83502 | JGI IMG/M metagenome (GOLD analysis project Ga0105356, IMG submission 83502) | Methane-oxidizing microbial communities from mesocosms in the Gulf of Mexico - GOM9D Gulf of Mexico | ecosystem: Environmental > Aquatic > Marine > Cold seeps | place: Gulf of Mexico...
CAAGTAAAAGTAAACTGGCTTTCGTTTGACAAGGCTGTTGAATTGAATAAAAAAGATCCCAAACCTTTTTTAGTAGATATCTATACCGATTGGTGTGGTTGGTGTAAAAAAATGGATCGGGATACCTATGCCAATCCTGTAATTGCAAAATACATCAACAAAAATTACCATGCCGTAAAAATGGATGGTGAAGGAAAGGAACCAATTACCTACAAAGAGTACACCTTTAAATATAAAAGCCAAGGCAGGTCTGGTTACCATGAGCTGAGTGCTTTGTTAATGAATGGGAAGTTGAGTTATCCAACTACCGTTATAATGAGCAAAGAAGAAAAGTTATTAGACCGTATTCCAGGATATTTAGATGCTAAGAAAATGGAAATGGTACTCGCCTATTTTATGAAAAAAGACCGAAAAGAAAAAAGTTGGGGGAAATTCTCTAAAAACTTCAAAAGTGCGATTATTGAATAGTTTCCTTTAATAAAAACGCTCCATCTTCTTGGGTATAGACAAATGGAATGTTGTACTGATTGCAAATTAATCTCCAATGCTCAACTTGACTTTTATAATTTGAAGCATCGGCTATGATTTGTTTTGGGTGTAGTACTTTAATTAATCGTTCCAAATTAATCTTAGGCGAAGTTCGCAACACAACAATTGGATTCGAAATGCCCTTAATAGCGTATACCCCCAGACTGTCTACCACCAATACATATTCCTTGTTAAATTTAAGTACGTTTGGAATCTTATTTTTATACATCACATCTGCCACCCTCGCTCCTATTTTATAGTCTTTAATCGCTCCAAAATTCTGAACAGCCATAGTGTCTAAGCTATGATACACAACGAATAAACTGTGGGTATTTATTCCTATAACAGTCTGTCTACTTTTATTAAAAATAATAACCTGAGCAGTATTTGCAGCGTTCTTCTTTTCATGCAATACACAAAGTTGAATTGAGATAATTGCAATTAGAAAGACCCTCCATTTTCTAAAAGAAGTCTTTTCGAGCAAATAGATTCCTGAAAACACACAGAAATAGGAAGTAACTAATAGGGACATTGAGAAAGAAATTTCTGTTATCAAAAAAGATTCTTGGAAAGAAATCCACCCAACAAAATCATTCATTAAACCGATACCCCCTTTGTACAATTCTCCAATAAATTTGGGTAGAATACCTAGCACTGACAATAAAACAACTAGAATTCCACTCATTAAAATCACGCCAATAAAAGGAATGATCACCAGGTTTGACAGCATAAACAACCCAGGAAATTGATGAAAGTAAAATAAACTAATTGGTAAAACACCAATTTGGGCTGCAATTGACACTGTGAACAGCTGCCAAAATTTAGCCAGTAATTTCCATTTGGGTTTCCATAAAACGGCCAGTTTTGGCTGCACGGTTACAATACTAAAAACGGCCAAATAGCTTAATTGAAAACCCACATCAAACAAAAACATTGGCTTCAGCAAGAGTAATAAAAACATTGAGCTCATTAACGAATGTATGACAAACGTTTTTCTATTAAATGTCATTCCGATCGCTACCGCAGAAAACATGGTTACCGCTCTTACAACAGATGCTGATAAACCGGCAATAATTGCAAACCCCCACAACAAAGAAACGATTAATATGCTTTTAAGAAACTTGCCTTTCTTTAGGGTTTCTAAAGGTTTAAACAGTGCGGTTAATATCAGTAAAATAATTCCAACATGCAGTCCAGAAACTGCCAAAATATGAATGGCTCCCGCTTTCGCATACTCTTCTAATAATTCTTTAGAAATCGTGTTGCGTTGCCCAAGGATTAACGCGTTTATAACAGCTAGTTCCTCTCCTTTAAATCCCGCTAAAATCAACTTCTCTTCGATAGTCTTGCGAATGCTTTCAGCAATTTTATATATCGAAAATTGAGATGACTCTTTGTAAAGATATCCTTTGTCTTTTAAAAACACCTGGTGATGGACTCCCTGTTTTTGCAAATACGCCTTGTAATTAAATTGATGCGGGTTTTTAGGGCCTTCAATCGTCAAAAAATCAGCTTTAAAATAAAAGAGGTCATTTATTTTTACTGAAGTACTACTAGAATCATGTGGAATATTTAAAAGAATACTCCCTACTGCTTTTGATGCCCCTACTTTAATAATTTCTCCAATATATTTCTCATAATACAGATTTCTTTTTAACAGCTTCTCTACTTTAAAAACAACCATTGAATCTGATGGATTATGATTATAATAGAATTCCTTTTTAGTTGTTTTATCTTGAGAAGAAAGCACAAACATTCCCATAAAAACAAACAACACCCAACATAGTATTGTACACAGAAGTTGCTTTTTAAATTGGTTTAGAAAAAATAAAAGAAGAAGACAGACAACGAAAAAAAGGATTGAGTACCCAAAAGTAAGTCCCCATACTTTGTAATGAAATTGCAATACAATTCCCACAATTAGGCATAGGGCAAAATGTGTTGGTAAAAAACTTAGCAACCTTTTCATAGCATGCTAAAGTTACTAAAAAGATACCCTATTCTTTCAGACCTTCAATAATCAAACGTGCAGAAGCTTCAGAAGCTCCCTTCCCTCCAAGGATTTGTTCTAATTCATAGTAGGACAAGAACAATTCTTCGCGATGCGCATCTGTAAGAATCTTCGCTAACTCTGAAGTTAAATTTTCTTTTGTAAAATCATTCTGAATCAACTCAGTGACCACTTCTTTATCCATGATTAAATTAACCAAAGAAATAAATTTTAAGGTAATGATTCGTTTTGCGATTTGGTAAGAGATGTTGCTTCCTTTATAACACACTACCTGAGGCACTTTAAACAAAGCCGTTTCTAACGTGGCTGTCCCAGAAGTTACAATTGCAGCAAAAGAAATACTCAACAGATCATATGTTTTATTTGTTATAAAACAGACATTATCTGTTTTAATAAACTGTTTGTAGAAATTATAATCCTGACTTGGAGCACCGGCAATCACAAATTGATAATCTTTGAAATCGTCCACCACAGAAAGCATTATAGACAACATTTTTGTAATTTCTTGCTGCCTACTTCCTGGCATTAAAGCAATAATTTTTTTAGTTCCTAACTGGTGTTCTTTTCTAAACGCCGCTTCCCCAACTTGTTTTCTATCTGCTATGGCATCAATTAATGGGTGACCGACAAAATTGACCTCGTATTTATGTTTTGCATAAAACTCCTTTTCAAAAGGAAGGATGACATTCATCATATCAACATCTCTTTTGATTTTTTCAACTCGACTAGATCTGGAGGCCCAAACTTGAGGAGAAATATAATAATTGGTTTTAAACCCTGTTTGTTTTGCCCATTTTGCAATTCGTAAATTAAACCCAGAATAGTCAATAAACACCAAGACATCTGGATTAAAACTTTCGATATCTTTTTTACAAAATGATATATTTTTAAAAATTGTAGGAATGTTTTTTAGGACTTCAACAAATCCCATAAAAGCCAATTCTTTATAATGCTTAACCAAGGTTCCACCGGCATTCTGCATCAAATCTCCACCCCAACAGCGAACATTCGCATTCTTATCTTGGGTAAACAGTGCTTTTATTAAGTTAGACCCGTGTAAATCACCTGATGCCTCTCCTGCAATAATATAATACTTCATCTTGTTAAATCAGCTTTAAAACAAAGGTAATGAAAGCAATACTTATTGTTGCTAACAAAACCCCTCTAGCTCTATAATCTTGTTTCTTTTTAATAAAAACGAAAAACACAAATAGATTTGGAATCGCCGAAAGGGTCAATACTTTCCCGTACAGATTTTGCTCTTTCATTACACGAAGCGTTTCTTGAAACTCAAACTTGGAGAAAAACTCAATATAGACAAATGCTCCTGAAATGGTGGCAGCAACCGAGAGCAATACTCCTATAAGCACTTCTTTTGTTACAACTCCCATGTGTTTAATTTTTGGATCATATGATGTGCAGTCATGTCAAATTGTACTGGCACCACAGAAACATATCCATTATCCAAAGCCCAAACATCGGTATCTTCTCCTTTATCTCTACACACAAATGTCCCCGAAAGCCAATAATATTCTTTTCCAAACGGACTCGTTCTTTTATCAAAATCTTCTTTCCAATACCCGTTTGCTTGTCGGCATATTTTTATTCCTTTGATCTCTTTTTCTGGTAGATTCGGAATGTTTACATTCAAGACAGTCCCTTCAGACAATCCGTTTTTCAAGACACTTAAAACAATCTCTCTAACAAACTTTTTTGCGGCTGTAAAATCTGCATGCCAGTTAAAGTCTAACAATGAAAATCCAATTGCCGGAACCCCTTCTATACCTGCTTCAACTGCAGCACTCATGGTACCAGAATAGATTACATTAATAGATGAATTTGCGCCATGGTTAATTCCAGATACACACAAATCTGGCTTTCTATTTAAAATATTATTTGTTGCCATCTTTACACAATCTGCAGGTGTACCAGAACAACTATATTCAATTTGCGGTCCATCATCGACCGTTAAAGAATTACAATGTAACACACTATCAACGGTAATTGCGTGCCCCATACCACTTTGAGGACTATCAGGCGCGACTACAAAAACATCTCCAATTTCGTTCATTACTGCTATCAACGCTCTAATTCCAGGAGCTGTAATCCCATCATCATTGGTCACTAATATTAAAGGTCTTTCTTTCATGTTGTAAATTTATCTCTAACAAAAATAGGCTATTTTTAAGGACTTACTCTCCTTTCGCTTTTAACATTTTGTAAAGAAATTTATCTCTTTTTTTTGATTAATATTGTAAGGATCAATCTTACTTCAGTATGCATAAAGTAATTATCGTATTGGCTTTGACAATTTTTTGTTTTCTAGGAACTGAAACCCAGGCTCAAAAAAAGAGCAAAAAACCTTGTACTTCAGCGGCCTACAAACAATTTGACTTCTGGATAGGAAACTGGAATGTTTATGATGCTAAAAACAATTTAATTGGAAAAAACAACGTTGTTAAAATGAAGAATGCTTGTGCCATTCAAGAAAATTGGCATTCTAAAACAAGCACTAGTACAGGCACAAGCTATAATTATTATAATGCAGCAGATAAAAGCTGGAATCAGGTTTGGATAGACAATCAAGGTGGGTCATTAGTTTTAAAAGGATTTTACAAACAGCATAAAATGGTTTTAAAAAGTACTTTAATTACTGGTAAAAAAGGAACATATTACAATCAAATAAGCTGGTTTAAAAATGCTGATGGGTCGGTGGCTCAATTGTGGGAATTACTAGATGAAAACAACACCCCATTTAACGAAATATTTAGAGGAACTTATAAAAAAATCATAAAATAAAAATGCCATAGCATATTTGGCATAAATTTAGTAGTTTGCAAGAACAAAATCATTGTAAAGGCACACTAGAAATCACGACAGAGAAGAACATGAAAAGAGTATATAAAATTATCATTCCGGTTATAGCATTATTCATTCTGCTATCAAGTTTCACAACAACTCCAACAGAAAAAGACCCAGAAAAAGACAAGGTCTTAATTTCTGTAATTAACTACATGCTTACCAACGGCCACTACCTACCAAAAGAGTTGGACGATGACTTTTCAGAACAGGTATACACCAGTTTTATTGACGGCCTAGACCCTTCAAAAAGGTATTTCACTCAAGATGACTTACAAGAGTTTTCTATATACAAATACCTAATAGACAATCAACTTAAGAAATCTAAATTAGATTTTTATCATTTGGTATATGGTAGATTTACGGCAAAAATTAAAACGGCAAAGAAATATTATGGAGAGATTTTAGCACAGCCCTTTAACTTTAACAAAAGAGAAAGTGTGGATGTTGATTATGATAAAGTTCCTTTTCCGAAAAATGAAAGTGAATTGATTAATAATTGGAGAAAGCAATTAAAATTAAATACACTGAGTAGAATTCAAGAAGCCCAAAACTTAGAAGCAGAAAAAATAAAAAGCGATAAAAAATTCAAAAAGACTTCCTTTAAAAAACTAGAGGCCAAAGCCAGAAAAGAGGTATTAAAAAGCATGGATGAATTGTATATGCGCATAGAAGAATTAGAACATGAAGACTGGTTCTCTACGTATTTAAACAGTGTTATAAGAGGCTTTGATCCACATTCTACATACATGGCACCTAGAGTTAAAGAAAAATTTGATGTGGACATGTCTGGGAAAATTGAAGGAATTGGGGCTAGACTACAAAAGAAAGGTATCTACACCCATATTTTTGAAGTGGTTTCTGGGGGACCAGCATGGAAGCAAGGTGAATTAGAAGCTGGAGATATTATTTTAAAAGTAGCGCAAGAAGATGAAGAACCGTTAGATATTGTTGGAATGCGTTTAGACGATTCTATTAAATTTATTAAAGGAAAAAAAGGAACCATTGTACGGTTAACGGTTAAGAAAAAATTAGACAACTCTATTCGAGTAATCTCAATTACCAGAGATATTGTAGAGCTTGGAGAAACCTATGTAAAATCTAGCATTGTAGAAAAGAATGGCAAAAAATACGGAGTCATTAACTTGCCGCAGTTTTATATAGATTTTAGTGATAAAAACTTTAGAAATTCGGCAAAAGACATGGAAAAAGAAATTGCCAATCTTAAAGAAGAACGTGTTGAAGGATTGTTAATTGACTTAAGAAATAACGGTGGTGGATCTTTAAAAACGGCCATTGAAATTGCGGGATTATTTATTAGCGAAGGTCCGATTGTTCAAGTAAAATACAGAGGAGAAAAGCCAAGAGTTCAAAGTGACACAGACGCTAAAATACAATGGAATGGTCCATTAGTTATTTTGGTTAATGAATTGTCTGCTTCTGCTTCAGAAATTTTTGCAGCAGCAATGCAAGATTACAATAGAGCCGTAATTATTGGAGGGAATCAAACGTATGGAAAAGGTACGGTTCAAAATATTTTGCCTATCAATCAATTTTATCCGAAGTATAAAAAGGACTTAGGCTTCTTGAAAATGACCATCCAAAAATTCTATAGAGTCAACGGTGGCTCAACTCAAAAAGAAGGCGTGTATTCTGATATTGCAATGCCTAGCAGGTATAGTTATATGAAATATGGAGAACGAGATATGGATGGTGCATTGGCATGGGACAAAGTTGACAAAGCGAAGTACACAACAGTAGATTCTTATGAAAACTTTAGCGATGTTGTAAATGACAGTAAAGAAAGAATCATACAAAACCCAGACTTTACTTTGATTAACAACTATGCGAAATGGCTTAAAAAGAGACAAGAAGACACCACATATTCTCTAAACTACAAGCAATTTACCAAAGACTCTAAGAAACATCTTAAGAGTGGAGAGCAGTTTAAATCTGTATTTAAGTTTAAATCTGATTTAAAATTTGTTTCTCCCAAAAGCGAGCTTCCATTAATTAAAAGCGCTGTAATTAATAAAGACAAAAGAATGGCTTGGCACCAAAGTTTGTCTAAAGACATTTATGTAAATGAGGCTTTAAATGTACTCAGTCAGTTGCGTATGCGGAATTTGAATCAGATTATCAAGCATTAATGAATTTTGAAGTAACCTTTAAAACCCGTTGGTCAGATTTTGATGCGAACAGGCATTTGCGTCATACTGCGTATAATGATTATGCTGCTGAAGTTAGAGTTCGTTATTTTAAACAACAAGGATTTACCATATCGGATTTTGCAAATGACAATTTAGGGCCCATTCTTTTCAAAGAAGAAACTTCTTTCTTTAAAGAAATTCACATGGGCTCTGACGTTACCATAAACCTTCAACTAAAAGCAGTTTCAGAAAAAACAGCACGCTGGAAACTATTGCATCATTTTTTTAATGAAAAAGGAGAACTCGCGGCAGAAATTATGGTTTTTGGTGCTTGGATAGACTTAGAAAAAAGAAAGCTAGCAATCCCTACTCCTAAGTTTCACAATCTATTTTCAGCACTGGATAAAACGGATGATTATGAAGCCATTCTTTTAAAATCGGAAACGTTAAAAAAACCTTAATATTTACAACTAGATAGAACCATCGATAGGTTTGTATATAGAGAATTCTATATCTTTAAAGCTAATTCTTTATAATTAACTAAACCTAACGTTATTATGTTCAACAAAAAACAAGCAATAACCCTATTTTCGGGATTGCTTTTTTGCTTTAGCACCTTGCATATTTCGGCACAATCCGAGTATCGCAATTATAGCAAACTCTCTCAAAAAATAAAAAACTTACATTCAACTTATTCCAACCTTAGCAAACTAGAAGTGCTAACAACAACTGTTGGAGGTCATAAAATTTGGGCGCTAACGCTGTCTAGAGGAAATGCAAAGAACAAGCCTGCAATTGCCCTTGTAAGTGGTGTTGATGGCAAGCATATTTTAGGACCAGAAATGGCTGTAAACATTGCTGAAAACATTCTAAAAAATCATGCTGATGTACTAGAGAACACAGCATTTTATATTTTTCCAAATATGAGTCCAAATGCCACAGAGAATTATTTTTCTTCTTTAAAGCATTATAAAAATGGAAACGCAAAAAAAACGGATGATGATAGAGATGGTGCTATTAATGAAGACGCCTTTGATGATTTAAACAAAGATGGATTGATTACCATGATGCGTATTGAAGATCCGACAGGTACCTACATTTTAAACAAAGAGGACAACAGAATTTTAACCAAAGCAGACAAAAACAAAGGACAGCTTGGCGCTTACAAATTAATTTCTGAAGGAATTGATAACGATAAGGACGGAAAATTTAATGAAGATGGCAAGGGAGGAATTGAGTTCAACAAAAACTTTAGTTTCAAATACCCATACTTTAAACCCGGCGCTGGAGAACACGCTATTTCTGAAAAAGAAAACAGAGCGCTATTAACCTACCTATATGAGAAATGGAATATTTTTTCAATTATCACATTAGGTCCAGAAAACAATTTATCTAAACCTTTAAAATACAATGCTGGTGGTGCAAAGAAAAGGGTGGTAACAAGTATTTTAAAACAAGATGCGGCTTTAAACAAATTTTTATCTGGCAAATACAACAAAATCACTGGCACTAAAAACGCTCCTGTTTCTACCGGAAAAGGTGGTGATTTCTTTCAATGGTCTTATTTCCATTTTGGTAAATTAGCCTTGAGCACACCAGGATGGTGGGTACCCACTGTCAAAGACTCTGCTAAGAAGTCTTCAAAAAATAAATATGTAAATTATTTGCGTTGGGCAAAAAAAGAAAATATTAGCAATGCCTTTGTAGATTGGACACCAATAAACCACCCTGATTTTCCAAATCAGAAAGTAGAAGTTGGTGGAGTTACTCCATACAAAATGTACAACCCTCCTTATAAAATGGTTGTAGACATCAGTAAGAAGCATACCGATTTTATCCTAGAAATAGCTAAAATACAGCCAAATATCACCTTACAGAACTTAAAAATCACCCCTTTAGGAAACGGAATTAATAGAATTACTGTTGATGTTCATAACAAGGGGTTATTACCAACGCATACAGAAATGGGGAAACGCTCACGATGGTTGCGAAAAATAAAAGTAGCCCTTGTAAACCTAACTAAGAATCAACAGATTATTAGTGGTAAAAAAATTACATTGGTAACCAGCATACATGGAGATAGCTCACAACAATTTACATGGTTGATTAAAGGGAAAGGAACTATTAGAGTTGAAGCAGGTACTGCCCATACAGGAATAGATACAAAAACAATCAACTTAAAATAAAAATATAGAAAACATGAAAATCAATAGAAATATATTTCAATCATTGTTGCTACTGTTTTTATTTCCATTAGCAATTGGCGCACAAAATAGCACGGAAGTTTTTAGAGCTTCAGGTTCTCCTCACAACCCAAAAGTTTCCATTTCTTTTAACAGGTATTATACAACGGAAGGATTGGCAGCATTGAGTAAAAAAATTGCAGATGCACATCCTAATTTGGTGAAAAGACACTCTATTGGAAAATCTGCAAAGGGAAAAGATATTTGGATGTTAGCTGTTACCAACTATAAAAAAGGAAATGCAGACAGAAAGCCTGCTTTTTATGTAGACGGAAACATTCATTCAAATGAAATTCAAGGAGGAGAAATTAGTATTTATACTGCTTGGTATTTAACCGAGAATTTTGGGGAGAATGACTATATCACAAAAATGCTAAATGAGCGTACTTTTTACATCGTACCCACCATTAATCCAGATGCAAGAAACGATTATATGAAAGAGCCTAACACCGCTCACAGTCCAAGATCTGGAATGATTGCTTTGGATGATGACAGGGATGGTTTATTTGACGAGGATGGGTATGATGATATTAACGGTGATGGTTCTATTACTAGAATGCGTAGAAAAAATGAACATGGAAACTTTATTGTAGATCCTAAAGACCCACGTAAAATGTTGCAAATTGGGCCAGACGATGTGGTTACATCACAGCGTTATGAATATTTAGGAAATGAAGGAATTGACAATGACAACGATGGAAGAATAAACGAAGATACACATGGATATTACGATCCAAATAGAGATTGGGGCTGGAAATGGCAACCAGACTATATTCAACGTGGAGCCTACAAACACCCGTTCTCTTTACCAGAAACAAGAGCTGTTGCAGATTTTGTACTAGCACATCCAAACATTGCAGGTGCACAAAGTTTCCACAATTCTGGCGGAATGATTTTAAGAGGCCCGGGGGCTAAGGAAGATATTGCTACCTACAACAGACAAGACATTAGAATTTATGATGCCATCGGAAAAAAGGGAGAAAAAATGCTGCCTGGCTATCGCTATTTAACAGTATATAAAGACCTGTATTCTGTTTTTGGTGGTGAGCTAGATTGGTTTTATGGATCTAGAGGAATCTACACATTTACCAATGAGATATTTACCGCTTTCGCCTACTACAAAGACAAGAATGGTGGAAGAAATCAAGCCTACGACTTTGACAAGGACTTATTAATGGGCGATGCCTTTACACCTTGGAAAGAATTTAACCACCCTACCTATGGAAAAATTGAAGTGGGTGGATTTAAAAAGAATTTTGGTAGAGCAACACCCGGTTTTATGTTAGAAGAAGAAGCACATAGAAATATGGCCTTTACGTTTTACCATGCGTACCACATGCCTAACTTATCTATTGCCAATATCTCTGAAAAGAAAATGAGCGGTGGACTAAAAGAGGTTACTGTGACCATTAAAAACGACCGATTAATGCCAACCCATGCCAGTCAAGATTTAAAATACAATATTACAAGACCCGATTACATCAGTATTTTTGGTGTGCAAGTAATTGCAGGAATGATTGTCACAGACGATGACTTTAATGTTACGAAAGAGCAGCAAGTAAATCCTGCAAAAATGCGTGTGAAAAACATCCCTGGTAACAGTGTTGTAAAAATTAGATGGATTGTAAAAGGGAATTCGAAGTTTACGGTTACTGTGGACAGTGCAAAAGGAGGATTGGTTTCCAAACGAAATAAATAACCTAAATCTATATACAATGAAAAAAGTAGTCTTATTTGTATTTGCGGCTTTCTTAGGCCTGCAAATAAACGCGCAGCATTCTGATAGAGAATTAGTAACAAAGGCCTGTACCAATTATATAGAAGGCTTTTATGAAGGAGATACAGATAAGTTAAAGACTTCATTGCAACCCCATTTACACAAATTTGGTTTTTGGAAATCTAAAAAAACAAAGACCTATGGCAATCCGATTCCGATGACTTTTGAAGGCGCTTTAAAATTCGCTAAAAACGTAAAGGAAAAAAAGAATTTTGCAAAAAAGGGTTCGCCTAAAAAAATTGAAATCCTTGATCTTTTAGATAAGATAGCCGTGGTAAAAGTTACTGCCTATTGGGGAACAGATTATATGCACTTGTCTAAACAAGGCAATAAGTGGATGATTGAACAGGTGATTTGGCAAGGTCCAAATTCAAAATAAAACTAAAAAGCTTCTCCATATGGAGAAGCTTTTTTTAGCTGTTAATACCAGCGCTTCTTTTTCTTTTTAGAAGCTTCAGATTTCCTGCCTTTTCTATACTTGCTAGAATTTGGCGACTTATGTACTTCTGGTGTTGCTTTTGGATCTAATGGATATGGATGTTCTTCGACAATATC
>Ga0105356_10005401_pt1 | contig 12123 bp, 8 predicted proteins | sample GOMGulsemesocosm_3_FD_83502 | JGI IMG/M metagenome (GOLD analysis project Ga0105356, IMG submission 83502) | Methane-oxidizing microbial communities from mesocosms in the Gulf of Mexico - GOM9D Gulf of Mexico | ecosystem: Environmental > Aquatic > Marine > Cold seeps | place: Gulf of Mexico...
ATGACTGGTTTGATAAAGTCTGGCCCGTGCTGGAGCCAGAGCAGCACTTACAGCTAGTAACAACCATGGCGGCTGAATTTTCAGAGGATTCATCCTTCTGGCCGCGGTCACAATTTCTAGTAGGCCGTATTCAGGAGCAGTTGAATAATTATGAGCAGGCTTTGACGCATTATCAGCAATTGGATGCCTTTCTTCCCGCCAATGACAAGCTACGCGTGCCTGTTGATTCAGCGCTTGAACGTTTGACCGGCCAGCAACCTGGCTACGCTTTGCTGCGCACTGATCCGTTGGCTTTCCACGCAAATAGTCTGGCTAATAAGGCGTTTGATCATACTGATTATACGCTGGCGATGAGTTACTTCGATGAGCTTATTGGTAAGGTTTATGATCAGCAGCCGCACGGTAAGGTGGAGCCCGCTATTGCCGCGCTTAAAATAGGTGTTGAGCGTGTAGCGTTGACTCTTGAACAATTTAGCGGTTCACAAAAAGACAAAGATGATTTGATCGATGCTTATTGGAATCTCAGCGGTGATTTAGGCGAACTACTGAATTATCAAGGCTCGCTAGATGAAGCTGTCACCCTGTACAAAATACTGGCTGAAGATCAGCGTCTAAGGCGTAGGATGCAGATGTATGCTTATTACAACCTGGCCGGTTCGCTGAGCTTACGTTCATTGACAGATTTAGGCGTGCCACAGGAAAGAGAACAGGATAAAGAACAGGCCGTTGCCAGTTTGCTGAAGAGCATCGAGTTTGGATATGAAGATAACGACTGGGAATATCTCAAGAGTGATACAAATTTTAACGCCATTCGTGACCACCCTGATTACATGCGTGTGATGACGGGGCGATAAAGCACAACTGACGGCGGACAATGCCATGAATGATTCAGAATTTATTGAGCAGCGAGTAGACGATCAGATTGAGTGGTACTGTGCCAAGAGTGGCTGGAATCAACGCTGCTTCAAACGGCTGCGCATATTGGAGATGATCTGCGCAGCCAGCATTCCCTTTGTGGTGACCTACGTCGTTGATGAAAGTAATACGCTGAGAGTGATTGCAGGGGTGCTGGGCATTGTTGTCGCGGTTATCTCCGGCGTGATTGGTCTGTATCGTTTCCAGGAGAACTGGGAGCAATATCGCACCACCAGCGAGTCACTCAAACATGAGAAATTTCTCTATCTCACTCATGCGGAACCCTACGATCAGGACGAGCCGTTCCCGCTGTTTGTACAGCGAGTAGAGTCGCTGATTTCAAAGGAAAACAGCAGTTGGTCGCAAACTTTTAAAGTTCCTAAAAAGAAGGAAGTAGAAACTTCATGACCTGAATTAGTACACTATTTTGATAGCAAGAGGCGAAGGATATGGCCGATATTTTTATAAGTTATGCGGGCGAGGATCGACCCTGGGTTGAAAAATTTGCGCAGGTATTGTCAGACCAAGGATGGTCAGTTTGGTGGGATCGCTCAATTTCCTTTGGGTAATCCTATCAAACCGTTATTGAGTTGGCGCTGAGTGACGCTTCATGCGTATTTGTGATTTGGTCAGAGCACTCTGTTAATTCCAGTTGGGTGTGGGCTGAAGCAGAGGAGGCACGCAGTCGTAATATTCTTATTCCTATCGCTATTGATGGCTCGGCGCCGCCGCTGGTATTTAGGCAAATTCAAACGGCGGATCTAAGCAGCTGGGAAATTGAACCGCCAGCACCTTTGAGTGCCAAGTTGCTTCGTGATCTTGAATCATTGATTGGTAAGCCTGCAGCGAAACAATTAGAACCTGCTAAAACGGAATTGTCTCAGGTAGAAGCTACGGCTGACCCCGTAAAAGTTGAATCAGCTGTTGCTGATTTTCAGCAGGAAACCACATCTGAGTTGGTAAGCAACAACAGTCAATCAGTGCCAGAACAAACAGTCCTTAATCAACCCAAAAAACGTTTTAGTTCTGTTCATCTCGTGGGTGTTTCAGCTCTGTTATTCGTCGTTTTGGCGATTGTATTCATGATGAAAGATGGACAGCCCTCTGTGCCAAAAATCCATGGCTTTTCGGTACAACCTCAAATGATTGAGGTCGGTGATACGGCGACTTTGAGTTGGAATACCGAAAGTGCCTCTAAAGTTGAATTGAAGGATTTTGGTCAGTTGGCACTGAGTGGCTCTAAGTCGGTTAGACCCGAAGAAACAACCATTTATACCTTGGTGATTACCAACCCTGAGGGCTTATCGATACAGCGGGAAGTTGAGTTGTTTGTGAATTCTGTCGGCGAAGTGGATAAAAATAATGAGGCCGTTAATGAGTTACTTTCTGCCGCAACTCAAGCCATAAAAGCACGTAATTTTGATCAGGCCGAAGCGCTTATTAAGGAAGCTCAGAGTATGGCTCCTGATAGTGAGGCGGTTCATCGAGTGGTTGATTATTTTGCGGTCGAGGGCTTACAGGAATTATTGCGCTTGGCTCGAGAGGCAATCCAAGGGCGCGATTTTACCGGCGCAAAAAAACTACTTAATCAGGCAAGGCAGAGCGGCGCTGATGCAGACAGTGTGCAGCAGGCGTTAGATTATTACGAGGCGAGTAAAACCCTTCATGAGCAACGTATGGCTGCTGAGAGGCGACTAATAGCGTTGAAGCAGGCCAAGGAAAAATCCGAATTAGAAGCAGCAAATAAAGCGGCAGCGGCTGATAAATGGCGACTTGAACAGGAAGCTAAAAGTCGCAAACAGGCCTACGAATTAGAACAGAAACGATTAGTAGACATTAAAACTCAGGAGCAACAGGCCGCGGTACACCAGGAGCAAGAGATGGCTGAAGCTGAGCGACTAGAAATTGAAGAGCAGGAAAAAAATCTGTCTGAGGAGGAGCTGCGAGCAAGAAGAGAACGGACAGACAAATTCGTGAAGGATTTTCTTAAAAGACTTCACAGATAATTCTTCAATAGAAGGGAACGGAATAACACAGCTTTTTGTAATGAAAATCATTATCTTCTAATTATTGAATAGCTATGCTAATAATGATCGAGCTAGCTGATCGACATGACAGTAGTTCGCAACCGACTATCCAGGATGGAAAAAGGGAGTGATGATCATGAATGTGAAATACCTGATAGCTGTACCTACCTTATTTCTGTGTCTAGTTGGCACAGCCAGTCTTACTTACGCCGATACAAATTCAAGTGACCTAGCAGCCTGCAAAGAGATGGTTAAAGGCGGTCTTTTACCGCTGGCTAATGACCGCTCGAAACGTTTTATGGGTAAGGTGGAGGCCGCCACGGCTAAGTGTCGTGGCGGAGAAAAGGCCACAAGATTTTTAGATACCCCTTGGGTTGATTGGGGTAACTACTGGGCAGCAGGTGCTAGCGATAGTAAAAAAGGAGGCCGAGAGGCAATCACCAAAATCGGTGAGCACCTGAAACCTAACGGCCGTGGCATTGATGGCTCGCTGATGGATCTTGAATATCAGCGCATGGAACTGATTAAATTCAACCTGTTTGATAATTACACCTACGAAGATTACATAAGCCATCCCAATGGCGACACGCTCAACCAATGGAATGAAATGCGCCTGTCAGCAGATCACCCGGATTATGAGCGGGTCGGTGGTGATGGCTCACAATTATGTCAGGGTGATTTGATTCGTTATCGTACGCTGACGGGTGTTTGTAACGATGTTTACAATCCCAAAATGGGTGCTACGGGCACTTACTTTTCACGCAATGTGCAGTTTGAAGCGACTTTCCCACGTCTTTCCAAAACTGCCTTGGTTAAGGCTCGGCACAGCGATGCTAAAAACGGTATGCGTCTGGGTATGTTAAAACCCGATCCCCAGTTAATCAGCCGTAAGTTATTCACCCGCCAACAGTCTGATTATGCGGCTAACTGTAACGCTGGCTACGGTTCTGGCGATTATTCATTAACTGATCAATGTGATTATCAGAAAGCACCGTTTTTCAACGTATTAGCCGCTTACTGGATTCAGTTTATGACCCACGACTGGTTTGCTCATAACCGGGAAGGACGTAATAAACCGGGTCTGAGAGCTGTTGGTTGCGACTCGGATGAAGCTAAAGAACTGGGTTGCCGTACCGATGACCGTATGGAAGGGGCACTGATTGCCGATGACAGCGCTCCGGGAAAATTCCGTCATGAGGACACTAATTATCTGAAACGTGCACACAAGGTCACAAGCAATACAGTCACTGCTTGGTGGGATACGTCACAAATCTATGGCTACGATGAAACTTCTGTGGCGCGTGTGGTTCGTGATGCTAATGACAATGCCAAATTATCACAACCTGAAGGCTATCTGCCGATTTTTGAAAATTGTGATCTGACCAGCGATCCAGGTTGTTCGATTCAGCCTCAGTGGCTGGCACAGGAGACCGCTGCATTTCCAGGCAACTGGAGTATTGGGATGAGCTTTTATCACAATCTATTTGTGCGCGAGCATAACTATTTTGTTGAGCGCTTCCGCGAGATTCAACAGGCGCAACCGGAGGACGATTCTGGCTTGCGTCACCCTGATCGTCCCAAAGAGGTGATTGCTTATAAAGATGCATCTGATGAAGCAATATATCAGGCTGCACGACACGTAGTTTCTGCACAAATCGCCAAGATTCATACCATCGAGTGGACCACGCAGCTGCTGTACGACGAACCCTTGTACAGAGGCATGAACTCCAATTGGTTCGGTTTGTTTAATCTGGAGGAGGGCAGCCGGGTTTCTCGGGTATTACGTAAAATTCTCGGAGCAGACGAAAATCTTCTGAGTCGATTGTCCGATGATGCCAGTATTAAGCTGTCGCAATCAGAGAACAGCAAAAAGGCCAACTCGCTGTATTCGATTACCGCGTCCGGCGCTGGTATTTTTGGTCTGGGCAATAAAAAAGAAGAAGGCAAATTGTGGTGGAGGCATGATGCCTGGGATGTCAGTAATCCCGAGCATGTGAATGGCGGTATCAACCATTTTGGCTCGCCGTTTAACTTCCCAGAAGAATTCACCACGGTATACCGATTGCACCCGCTGTTGCCGGATTTGATTGATTATCGTGATTGGCAGTCGCCTAACGCCATACAACAAAAAATTCCGATTATTGATACCGTGCGCGGTAAAGCTACCGAGCACATGCAAGGCAAAGGATTGGAAAACTGGGCGTTGAGTATGGGCCGCCAACGGTTGGGGCTACTGCATTTGCAGAATCATCCGCTGTTTTTGCAGAACCTGGATATGTCGCACCTGCAAACACCCAGCAATAAGCTCGATATTGCCGCACTGGATATCATTCGTGACCGCGAACGTGGTGTACCGCGTTTCAATGAATTCCGTCGTCAGATCGGTTTAAAAACACTCAGCAGTTTTGATGATTTTGCCGATCAACGGTTAGCCAAAGATTCTGTTGCGCGGAAACAGCAGGAAAAAATTATTGGTTTGATTCGTGAAATTTACGGAACCCATATCTGCGATGCAAGCAAGGTGATTTCCGTTGTACAGCGGGACGAGCAAGGAGAGTTTATCAATGATTGTTTGGGTAATCCGGATGGCTCAGTGGTGGATAACATCGAAGATGTGGATACGGTAGTGGGCTGGCTGGCCGAATATACCCGTCCTCATGGTTTTGCCATCTCGGAAACTCAATTTCATATCTTCATCATTAATGCCTCGCGTCGTTTGTTCAGTGACCGTTTCTTTACTTCCAGTTTCAGACCTGAGTTTTATTCTCAGCTGGGCTATGACTGGGTCATTAATAACGGCCCGCTTAATGAGTGCCCCTATGAGCTACAAGAAGGTATTGATGACAACTTGGGTTGTTATGAACCGAAGCTTTCCAACGGTCATCAACTACAGGTTTCTCCACTCAAACGCCTGTTACTGCGCAATACGCCAGAGCTAAAAGACGAGTTGAAGCATGTGGTCAATGTGTTTGATCCCTGGGCACGTGATCGCGGTGAATATTACAGTTTGCAATGGACGCCGCGCGCGGATGCTGGTTCGGATAGTGCGTTTAATAAATAAGATTATGGATAGGAAATTTTAATAGAGTAATTACAAAGTTGGTGGCATGGAATGGTTGTGGGATGCGTCCGCTAACCTGCCTCGGAGGTTGTAATGAGAATTTCGGCAGCAGGAAAAGGAGATTTGGCGACAGAGGAAATACGTATTGCTGATGAAATGATTGAGTTGATCAAAGCGGTCAGTGATAAACGTTATCCGGGTTCTACCGTAAAACGTTTTAATCAGGTTAAAAGTTTAGGCTGTTTCGAAGCAGACTTTAATGTTCTCGATGATTTACCCGATTGGCTGCGATATGGGCTGTTTGCCCAGCCGGGCTCTCATCGGGCTCGCATTCGTTTTGCCAATGCCAGCGGTGACGACGACAGTAAAAAAGATTTACGCGGCATGTCCATCAAGGTTTTTGACGTGCGTGGTGAGCCCCTGTGGGGCGAAGCAGGCGTTCAGGATTTTCTACTGAACAGTTATCCGGCTCTGTTTGCAGGCACACCGGAAGACTTTTTGAAATTCATTCGCGCAACCCATCGCGGCAAAGTTCTTAGCTATTTTATTAATCCGTTGGATCCTCATTTTGGAGCCTTGCGATTACTCATTAAAGCGCGCAAGAAACACACCTGTCCCTTTGATATTCGCTATTGGAGTACCACGCCTTCTCGGCTGGGACTAGATGATAGTGTTGCCGTGAAGTATTCAGTACAGCCAACCTCGACCTATCAGAGCAGCATGCCCGATAGCCTGACTAAAGATTATTTAGGCGACGCGATGCAGGCACATTTAAAGCAGGGGTCAGCTAGTTTTGATTTTATGGTTCAGCTACGTTCAGACCCGCAGAATATGCCAATTGAAGATGCTTCGGCAATTTGGGATGAAGAGGTCTCGCCCTTTATCAAGGTGGCCAGTATCACCATTAATTATCAAAATTTTCGTCAAGATGAAGCAATGTTCAGCTGTGAAAAAATGAGTTTTAACCCTTGGCAATGTCTGCACGAGCATACGCCGCTGGGCGGCATTAATCGCGTTCGCAAACGGGTTTACAGTGAAATTTCCAACTATCGGGCGCAGAAGAATCAGCATCGATGAAAGGCATCAATAGAAAATAAAATCGAGCGACACAGTGTTAATGCGGGGCGACGGAATGCGCTATAAAGGAGAAAGTGTCATGGATCAATCGATCAGCAAGTGGTTAAGCATGGATCGAGAGCAGCTTGACCGAATATACCAAGAGGCATCTGCCGGAGCGATTCCCACCGGTGACGCGCGCGGTACGGCAATTGTAGCTGGGGCGACTTTGGCGCAGTTGTATGCTCGTTTTGCACGCCTGTTTGCTTGGCAGGGTAAAGTATTTGATATGTTTTCTCCCGATCAACAGCAGGGTATTTTGATCAATAAAGTTAGCGCCTGGAGCCTCACTTTTATTGTTGCAAAAGTGTACCGGGGTGAGAGTTGGATGGATGGCAAGGAAACCATCATCATCGATTATTCTAAAACATCTTTTTTTGCCAAGAAAATCCGCGATGAAATCCGTGAGGTCGAGCCGGGCATTTACCTAGGCAAGGTGTGGTGGGGGAAAACGCGTATTCTGGATTTTGCGCTCAATAGTAACGGTCCTTTTTAGATCTATTTGCTGAGGTTAGTGATGACTGATCCGCAAGCAAAAAAAGACACATCAAAAATCTTCAAGCCGAACCGTTGCTGGAAGTACCTGTGCCTGACGGTCATTCTTATTCCTCTGCTGGTCAGTGTCTATCTGGCGATACGGTTTTTGACTGACGAACCCGTACGTTATCAAAATATTGAAGAACACTTCAAATATGGCTCGCTGGGCGGCGAGCGCAATTTGGGGATTCCCTATTGGATTTGGCAAGCCATGCCGGTGATGTGTGCTGACATGTTACCCAATAAAAAGCCGGATGATGCAGGTTTTGAATCGGTCGGTATGATTTATGAGGGCGATAACAAATTGCCGGTGGGCGTTTCCAGTCGCCGTCATTTGGGTATTGACCGAGTATTTTTGAACTGCGCAGTTTGCCATGCCAGTACCGTACGAAAAACTGTCGACAGTGAACCTGAACTGGTGCTGGGCATGCCAGCCCATCGCTTTAATTTGGCGGGCTTTGAGAAGTTTGTTTTCCAGTGTGTGGGCGATCAAAAATTCAATAGGAGTTATTTGATTCCAACCATTGAATCATTGGGCGCAGATCTTGATGTGCTGGATAAATATCTGGTTTACCCGTTGGCGATTTGGCTAGTTAAGGAACGTCTTCAATTTGCTGAAAACCGTTTGCAGTTTGTCTATTTACAACCCGATTGGGGCCCCGGGCGGGTGGATACCTTCAGTTCGGCCAAGGCTATTTTTAATTGGAATTGGGATGAAACACCCTGGAGGGAAATGATTGGTACCGCTGATTTACCGTCGATTTGGTATCAAGGCCCACGCAAGCAACGTGATGATGGTTTGCCGATGGAGCTGCACTGGGATGGTAACAACGACAGCATGGAGGAGCGTAACTTGAGCGCAGCTTATGGTGCTGGCGCGCAGCCGCCAATTATTGATCATGATGAGCTGGCACGTATCGAAAACTGGCTGTTGGATTTGGCGCCACCGGCCTATCCCTTTGAAATTGATAGTGTACTGGCCGAGCAGGGTAAGCCAATTTACGCAAAATATTGCTCAGCCTGTCATGGCGCCAGCGGTACTGATTTCAGTGGTAAGAAGGTCGGTACGGTTGAAGATATCGACGCCATCGGCACGGATCGTTGGCGTCTCGATAACTACACCCGTGCGGTCGCTATTAATCAGGCCATGTTATACGCCGGTGATGAGCGCTACCGTTTCAAACGATTCCACAAAACCAATGGCTACGCGAACATGCCACTTGATGGGCTCTGGTTGCGAGCGCCGTATTTGCACAACGGCTCGGTACCAACGTTGCGCGATTTATTAAAACCTTCGAAACAACGGCCGCAAGTTTTTTATCGCGGAAATGATCTTTACGACCCGGAAAGTGTGGGTTTTGAAGCACGTGTTGCAGATGAAAACAGCCAATCTTATTTCCGTTTTGATACTCGAATTGACGGCAATGGCAATCAGGGTCATGAGGGTTACCAGTACGGCACTGAATTACCGGGTAAGCAGAAACGGGCGCTATTGGAATATCTAAAAACCTTCTAATGCACCGTGGGTGTTAGGAAGAGGGCAGTTATGTAACCGAGTCAGTCGGTATGGAGAAAATCATGACTCAACAAGGAAACAAAAAATCAAAAATGAAAGTGTGTTTAATCGTGTTGCTCTTGTTAGTTGGTGCTGGTGCATTGTTTGGCTGGTACAAGTTCTTTCGCGAAGAACCGCAGCCTGACTGGGTAACGGCAACACCGGAAATGCGTTTTAAATACGGATCCATTGGTGGTGAGAACGATGCCGGAATTCCCTACTGGATTTTTATGGTGTTGCCACGGCTGTTTCCTGAGCATCTACCGGGTAACGGCGGTTATGCGTCATTGGGAGTCTCCTGGGAGGAGGGTAAAGAGTTGCCTGTCGGTTTTACCAAAAAGGTCATTGGCTTTCCGCGCGTGGGCAATAACTGCGCTGTTTGCCATACCGCGCCGTATCGTAAACAAAAATCAGATACGCCTGTGTTTGAAGTGGCGGGACCGTCACACACACTTAACATTGAAGGCTTCTTTAAGTTTCTGGTTGATTGCGCCAAGGATTCGCGTTTTAACGCCGATAATCTCATGGAGGAAATCGCCACGCTGCATGAGTTTTCACTGGTTGATAAACTGATTTACCGCTTCCTCATTATTCCCATTACGAAAAAAAGCTTGTTGGAACGCGAGGCTCAATTCCAATGGGTTTATCGTGACGATTTCCCCGACTGGGGCCCCGGCCGTGATGATGCCATGAACCTCACCAAGTACTTTATGATTGAGCGGGACATGGATGATAGTTATGGTCCTACGGATATGCCGTCGGTTTGGAATCTGAAAAAATATGATGCAGAGGCAATGACAATGAACTGGGATGGCGCCAGTCATAACTCCCGTTCCGTGGTGATGGATTCTGCACTGGGATTATTGGGCGCCGCCCCAAAAAGTAATACTAAGTTTGAGGCGCAAATCGATTGGCTGGTTGAGTACCTACGCAATCGTCCGGCACCCGCTTATCCTTTTGCCATTGATGAAACCTTAGCGAAAGCGGGTCAGGCTGTTTTTGCTGACAACTGCGCTCGCTGTCATGCCAGTGAACAAACCGGTAAACCGGTAATTTTGTCTGAAATTGGCACCAGCCACGAAAGGCTTGCGACATGGGATAAGGAAGCTGCCATTGAAGCCAATGTGGTGGTTGAGGGTATGGGCTTACAACGCGAAGGCTTGGTTGAGGAAACTATGATTGGTTACCTTGCCGTGCATTTGGATGGCATCTGGTTACGAGCACCGTATTTGCATAACGGTTCGGTGCCATCGTTGCGAGATATGCTTAAGACAGCGCCGGACCGACCCAAGGTTTTTTATCGAGGTTATGATGTTTATGATGCCGATAATGTAGGCTTTATTAGTCAGGGTGCTGATGCCGAAGAGGTTGGCAGTAGATATGACATCCTTTATCGAGGCAACAGTAACCAGGGCCATGAGTATGGCACTGGTTTATCAATCACTGATAAGAATACGCTGATTGAGTACCTTAAAACCTTATAGGAAAAGCCGCCAACTAGAGGCGGCTGCCCTGTGTTTTTTGTACAATTTCGGTGTAACGGCGTAGCTGGTTGACGATACGACCATTGATGGAGTCGGGCGGAAATTGGCCTTCGGTATTTTTTTCACCGGGGTCTTCGCCTGCCAATAGTGCCAATGCTTCATCGACTTTACTGATGGCGTGAATGCTGAATAGACCGTCCTCAACGGCCATAACCACCTCATCAGAAAGCATTAGGTTACTTTTGTTGCTGGCCGGAATAATGACCATTTGAGTACCGGTCAGACCGCGCATTTTGCAAATGTCGAAGAAGCCTTCAATTTTTTCGTTCACACCACCGATGGCCTGTACTTCGCCGCGTTGGTTCACTGAACCGGTCATGGCGATATTCTGCTTGAAGGGTTGCACAATCAATGCTGACAGCAGAGCGCAAAGTTCGGCAAGCGAAGCACTGTCACCATCGATGTAACCGTAGCTTTGTTCCATGGCAATCTTAGCAGAAATTGCCAGTGGAAAATCTTTGGCATAACGTCCGCAAAGATAACCCGCTAATAACAGCACGCCCTTGGAGTGTACGGCTTGCCCAAGCTCCACTTCACGCTCAATATCAACGACGCCGTTGGAGCCAGGATGCACGGTAGCGGTGATGCGAATGGGTAGGCCAAAGCTGCTTTCGCCCACCTGAATCACGGACAAGCCGTTTACTTGCCCAACAGCAGTACTTTCAGTGGAAATCACGATTATACCGTTGAGAATATCTTCTTTAATCAGATCATGAATTCGTGAGTTTCGATGAGCCCGGGCACTGATAGCGGTTTCGATATGTTGTTTATTGAGAATCGTATCCGAAGTCTGCAGTAGGAACTGATTGGCTTCGGTGGCAACTTCCATGATGTGGTCGATGCAGGCGGTCAGTTTGTTTTGGTGTTCAGCCAAGCGGCAGGCATGTTCGGCTAGCCGGGATAATGCCGATGGGCCGAGTTGCGCAAGCTCCAGGTCATTGGCGCGGCTTTGTACCAAATTGGCAAAGCGCGTCAGATTACAGTCGTTTAAGTTAATGTCACTACTGAAATCCACCAATATGCGGAATAGCTGATCGAAGTCGGGATCATGCTCCTCAAGGGCATAATAAATTTCTCTAGGTCCTATTAGTATCACTTTGATATTTAAGGGAATAGATTTTGCCTTAAGTGCCTGAGGCAAGCCATGCTGCATTTCGGAGCTGGGCTGTTCGATGTAGATTTTACCATCGCGTAGGGCACGTTTTAAGGCTTCCCACGTTGAGGGGTCGTGTAATACCTTTTCAATATCAAGAATCAGGTAACCGTTATTGGCGTGGTGCAAGGCTCCTGGAATAATGTTGTGATAGTTACTGGCGGGGGAGCTTTGCTCGGTTGATAGCGTGATGCTGCCAAACAGGTTGCTGTAGC
>Ga0105356_10005406_pt1 | contig 12112 bp, 8 predicted proteins | sample GOMGulsemesocosm_3_FD_83502 | JGI IMG/M metagenome (GOLD analysis project Ga0105356, IMG submission 83502) | Methane-oxidizing microbial communities from mesocosms in the Gulf of Mexico - GOM9D Gulf of Mexico | ecosystem: Environmental > Aquatic > Marine > Cold seeps | place: Gulf of Mexico...
GTTCCCGACATCCGTTGAGGCACTTGATATCTGCATTTTCTCTCCTGGCTTTTGGTTTATGTTTTTAACACTTAGAATTATTGTATCTTGATTTCTATTCGCTTCTCGGCTCAAAACAGAGTACCAAATTTCTCCCACTACCATGAAAACTATGACGCACTTTTCCGTGTCACATCAGCACTTTCTCGTGTCGAATCAGCACTTTTTATCGCCATTTTTAAAACTTGGCTTTAAAACTTTGTTTTCAAAAAGAGGTGCCCGAAGGCACCTAAAGTCACACTGATAAACGACTGAAAAACACACGGCAAGTAAAGCCGTAAACACTTTCTGGAAATGGACTCTAGCGAGAGAATTCTCCCGCAGCGTCCACCAACCACTCCCAAATATAACGCGCTTGTGAGCGATCCACGTAGAGCTGGTAAGCTTCTTCCTGAACGCGAGTCACCATAGCCACCGACTTCGCTAAGCGAGTAACGGTTGTATTCCCGACCACAAACTTACTGCGGTGCAAATCCAACGCACAACCTTTGCTTAATAATTCAGCCGCACAAGGACCGGTAATCTCTACCGCCAGGCGACTGTCTGTGATCATGCTCGCCAGAGAAACTCGCCCTTCCAGCACTGGAGCCAACGCAGTCAACACCGTATCCTCCCCACCAGCAGGCGTCACAATCAGCCACTCGTTAGGTGTCAACCACAGACATTTCAATTCACCCCTAGCCGTGGTGTGACCGGGTGCCGGCAGTGGCACAAGGGCTTCCGCCACTTGTTCGCAGAATAGTGCATCACCACCAGGCCCCTGTAGTCGCACCATGCCCTGCAACGGCAACTCTTCCAAAGAGACGCCGCCATTGCCAAACAAGACAGCACTCTCCTGCTGTTGCAAATCGGCCAGCGCCGAACGGGCCTGACTCTTTATGTTAGCGTGTAAGCTAGACATTCAAGCGATCTCCTTTCACATCAAAATGCGTGGGCGAAACGATTTTCGCCGCATAGGTTTTGCCATTACTGTAAATAAAAATTTCTTCGCCTATTCGATCATTTCCGCGAGCCACAATGCCCAGACCAATGGATTTCTCCAGAGTCGGACTCATGCAGGCAGAGGTCAGATAGCCTTGGGTTTTCACCGGCATCTGCGGATTGGCTTGACTAACAATATGTCCACCGATGGGCAGAGATTGATTCTTGTCTAGCGCTTCAATACCGATAAACTGGAAACGGTCTTCACGAACATCATTAGGACGAGAAAGTGAACGACGACCGATAAAGTCATCCTTTTTCTTACTGATGGGAAAGCCCCACCCCAAATCCAAAGGATTAGTAGTACCGTCGGTATCCGCACCAATATGCAGATAACCTTTTTCGGTACGCAGCACCATCAACGATTCAACACCGTAAGGCGTGATATCAAACGCCTGGCCCGCTTCGTAAACCGCTTCCCACAATGCCAGGCCGAAGCGCGCCGGCACACTAAGCTCGTAGGAAATTTCTCCGGTGAAACTGGCGCGCAGTACTCGCGCCTCAACACCGTTAACGGTGCCTGAGCGATACTGCATATGCGCAAAGGCTTCGCGGCTGAAGTCGATATCGCAGTCCAGCTTTTCCAGCACCTTGCGGGCATTGGGACCACTGACAGTGACATTGGCCCATTGCGTCGTCACATTGTTAATAATGACCTGATATTCGAGCCATTCACACTGCAACCATTCTTCCATCCATTGGTAAATGCGCGCGGCAGCGCCACTGGTGGTGTGTACCAGGTAATGATCATCGGCCAGGCGAACAAACACACCGTCGTCGATCACCACGCCGTTTTCATTGCACATCAATCCGTAGCGAGCAAAGTTGACTTTAAGCGTCGCCGCATTATTGATATACAGGCGATTGAGGAATTTGGCGGCATCAGGGCCCTTGACTTCAATCTTGCCCAGGGGCGAGCCATCAAACATGCCGACATTGTGTCGCGCTGCCAGTACTTCACGTCGAATGGCGGCATCTACATCTTCGCCTGCGAGTAAATAACACTCGGGGCGCTGCCAACCCATATCTTCCATGTGCGCACCGTGAGCCACATGCCAACTGTGTGCCGGCATCTCCAGGCGCGGGGCATAACCCTCACCAATTTCTCGGCCGGCAAAGGTGCCGATGGTCGCCGGATGGTACGGTGGACGGAACTTGGTGGTGCCCACTTCGGGAATCTTGCGTCCACTCAACTCCGCCATCACGGCCAAGGTATTGATATTACTGGTCTTGCCCTGATCCACACTCATACCGTTGGTGGTATAGCGTTTGACGTGCTCGACCGAAACAAAGTTTTCCCGCTTGGCCAGTTCAATATCAGAGACCTTGACGTCGTATTGGAAATCCAGCCACTGCTTTTCCGTTGAGGCATTTTTGGTGTACCAATAAGCCTCCATTGGCACTTCCGGAGAATCGTCGCAAGCATCGACACGCATATCGCCAATCAACTCGGCACCCACAGCTCGCGCTGCGTCGGCGCCTATTTTAAAACCTTCGTTAAGACAGGCCTGCAACTGAAATTCACCATTGGCCGCACCGGCCACCGTCACCGCCTGGGCACAAGACCTAGGTACAAAGCAGGCTTTGTCATCGTCAAAATCCAGTGAGCCACCGGCTTGGGAGTACAAATGAATGGTGGGAGTCCAACCCGCGGACATAGCCAGCAGATCGCACGTCAGGGTCTCACAGACTTGCCCCAGTTGACCATTGCCAAAATGCTCTGCCAAGGTAACGGCCTTCAACTCGCGTCGACCTTTCACCTTTTGCACCATGCGACCCAGCAACAAAGGAATCTGACGATCTTTTATCGCTTGCTGCTGAAGTCCATCCGCGCGGGGACGGCTATCAACCACAGCAACAACCCTAACGCCCGCATCGTGCAAGTCCAGTGCAACCTGATAAGCGCTGTCATTGTTGGTCACCACCACCACTGCCTTCCCCGCAACCACACCGTAGCGATTGAGGTAGGTTTGAACCGCAGAGGCCAACATAATACCGGGGCGATCATTATTGGCGAAAACCAGAGGGCGTTCGATGGCGCCAGTCGCTACCACAACCTGTTTTGCTCGCACACGCCACAGTCGTTCACGCACCTCGTCCACGCTTGCCTGTGGTCCTTGATGGTTAGTCACGCGCTCTACTGCAGCAATAAAATTCTGCTCGTAGTAACCCACAGCCGATGTGCGTGTCAGCAGGGTCACTTCCTGCATGGCCTGCAATGTTTGCAAGGTTTCCGCAACCCACTGACTGGATGAACGACCTTCTATCGTGCGATTCTCGCCCAGCAAGCTGCCACCGAAAGTTTCCTGATCATCCATCAGTACAACGCGTTGACCACTGCAAGCCGCCGCCAGGGCAGCCGCCAAACCGGCGGGGCCACCACCAATAATCAACACTTCGCAGTGCAGGTTACGCTTATGGTACTGCTGAACATCATTGGTCTCAGGCGACTTACCCAGCCCTGCCATGTGGCGTACAAGACCTTCGTAGAAATGCCAGCTGGGCCACATCATTGATTTGTAATAGAAAGACGCCGGAAGAAACCGGTGCAATGCGCCCAGACAAGCAAACACATCGCGATCCACATTGGGCCAGGCATTCTGGCCTTTGGCTTTTAGCCCTTCGTAGAGCGGCACCAGGGTCGCGCGAGCGTTGGGCTCGTCGAAACCGCCTCCTTCCAGTTGCACCAGCGCATTGGGCTCTTCACGGCCTGCGCCCATTAAGCCGCGCGGGCGGTGCAATTTAAAACTGCGCCCCAAGCGTTTGACGCCGTTCGCTATCAGGGCTGAAGCCAGAGTGTCACCTTCACAACCTCTGTAGGTCTTACCGTCAAAGGTAAAGGTGACTGGCTTGGCCGTATTCACCCGGTGCGGGGTACTCTTACGTGTTAAAGGGTTACTCATCCCATCACTTCCTTAGCCGCGACATCAGCGCGGCCCTTCTCTGTCTGATTCGTTGCAGCGCTACGGCCGGATAAATTCGGTGCGGCTTCACCCAATTTATAAACCGCAAAAATTTCATGGCTCACCGTGTCACGGGCCACATTAAACCACTGTCGACAACCAAAGGTATGGCGCCAGCGTTCCAGGTGCACGCCTTTGGGATTGATACGGTCGAACAAATAGCTAGCCCATTGCTCGTCACTAATCTCTTCGGGTTTTTCCGGGCGAATAATGTGCGACTGGCCACCACAGGTGAACTCTTCTTCGTCGCGTGTGCCACACCAGGGGCATTCAATTTGAATCATAATTTTTCTCCTCTACCCTGTTCTTTCTCTACACAGATCACCCTAGTGGGCCACGCCAGCAGCGGCGCCTTCATCGATCAGCGCGCCGGTCACAAAACGCTCAAGACCAAAGGGTTTAATCAGTTCGTGGGGGCGATCATTGGCAATGGTATAAGCCAAAGTGTCTCCACCGGCGGGAATGGCTTTAAAGCCACCGGTACCCCAACCACCGCTGATGTACAGCCCGGTAATGGGTGTTTTGCCCAGAATAGGGCTGGAATCCGGCGACAGATCAACGATGCCGGCCCACTGACGCATCAGTTTTAAACGACTGAAGCTCGGAAATAAGCTAAGTGCTGCAGATAAGGTTTCTTCCAGAATTGGCAGGTTGCCGCGTTGACCATAGGACTGATGGCGATCAGCGCCACCACCAATCAGAATTTCACCGCGATCGGACTGACTAACATAGGCATGTACCGCACCCGACAGCACCACGCCATCCAGACACGGCTTGACCGGCTCACTGACCATTGCCTGCAGTGGTTGGCTGACGATGGGCAGATTTAGTCCCACCATCGCACCCAGCACACTGGTGTGCCCCGCCACCGCAAAAGCCACTTTGTCTGCCTTGATATAACCCTGGCTGGTTTCCACGCCCTGAACTCGGTCGCCGGATTTGCGCACACCGGTGACTTCACAGTTTTGAATAATATCCACACCCAAATCGTCGGCAGCACGGGCATAACCCCAGGCCACCGCGTCATGACGGGCAATACCGCCTCGGTGCTGAATAAAACCACCCCGAATGGGGTAACGAGCTTCCCGGGAAGTATCGATCAAAGGCATGTGCTCCTTGATCTGCTCCGGTGTCATCATCTCGGCATCGACGCCCTGCATCTGCAGGGAGTTGGACCAACGCTCAAGCATTTCCATATCGTGACGATTGTGTCCCAGGGTAAGAATGCCCCCCTGGCTCAGCATCACGTTGTAGTTCAATTCCAACGACATGTTTTCGTACATCTTCAGCGAGTGATCAAAGAAGTCGGTACTTTCCGGATAAAAATAATTGGAGCGCACCACGGTGGTGTTGCGGCCGGTATTACCACCGCCCAGCCAGCCTTTCTCAATAACCGCCACATTGGTGATGCCGTGTTTCTTAGCCAGGTAATACGCTGTCGCCAAGCCCTGGCCGCCACCGCCGATGATAACCACATCGTAGGACTTTTTCGGCTCTGGGCTGCGCCATGCCTGGGGCCAGTTTTTGTGGCCGCTCAATGCATGTTTGGCCAATTGGAGCAGTGAATATTTTTCCATGTTGAATGCCTTTTACAGAATAACGGTACGGCGGCCGTTCATAACCACCCGCTCTTCGCAGTGCAGTTTAACGGCGTGTGCCAATGCGGTTGCCTCGATATCATGACCCACATGAACCATTTGATCGCCGGTCAGGCAATGATCGATACTCTTCACTTCCTGCACAATAATCGGACCTTCATCCAGGTCCGCTGTGACATAGTGAGCGGTAGCACCGATGACTTTTACACCGCGTTCATGGGCCTGGTGATAGGGTTTTGCGCCTTTAAAGCTGGGTAGGAAGGAGTGGTGAATATTGATCGCACGTCCATTCAATTGCTTGCAAAGGTCATCAGAAAGAATCTGCATATAACGAGCCAGCACCAACAGATCGACCTTGTACTCTTTCATCAGCTCCAAAATCTGGGCTTCCTGTTGAGGCTTGGTGTCTTTGGTGATGGGCAGGTGGTGATAGGGAAGCCCGTAGAATTCCGCCATAGCCCGACAGTCGTCATGGTTGGAGATGACGCCGACAATATCAACGTCCAGTGCACCTGAGCGCCACTTGGTCAACAACACATTCAGGCAATGATCGAACTTTGAAACCGCCAGCATAATTTTGCGTTTATCGTTGCTGGAACGCAAGGTGTACTCCATCCCCAAGTCGCTGGCCAAACTGGATACCACCTGTTTGAAGTCCTCAAACGGGAGATTCATCGTGCGATCGTCAAACACTGTACGAGAAAAGAAATACTTCGTACCCGTATCACCGTAATGAGAGATTTCTGTAATAAAAGCCCCATTGCTATACAGCACATTAGACACCCGGGCCAATACGCCCAACTGATCCTGGCATTTAAGTGTAAGGACATACTGGTTGTACGATTGTGTTTCAGTCGCTGACATTTCTGAGATCACCTTGTTTTCCGTTAGCGTTACATTTTCTCGGTAGCCGGCCCTGGATAGAGCCCAACTACAACACGCCCACATTAAGCCATAGGGATTACTTGTGAGTCAAGCGGATTACTCGGCATTAAAAGCACAATTTTTTGAACCTAATGTTATATAGATCCAAACGACGCCAGAGATTGGTTAATAGTAAAAAAAGACGCCGGATTTGGCGCCAATAGCCACAGAGAGCGAGCTAACAAGTCATTCATCGTCAGTAAAGTGACTCATTAGGGTTAAGCAGAACTACGACAAACCGATCAGTTTGTTTCAGTGACCGGCGCGGACATGCCAGACGCGCAAAAGTCCAGATAGAGTGTACACAGCTCACTGTGCTTGCTACTGAGATCCCCCAAGTAGGAATTGGCGAGCTTATGGGCATCAGCCAAGCCCTGCATAATACTGGCGACAAAAAAGCACAGGCGACGGGAGATTGTCACACGCTCCAGTTGCGGCAACGCTTTCTCCAACACCGATAGGAATCGGGCAAACGAACAGGCAGCGGAGTTGTTGAGTATGGTGCGCATTTCATCGCTCGCCTCTAACTCCATTCTCGCCAGAAAACGCAATGCGTCTTCGCCCCAGACCTCCTGCGTCAGCAGTTCCATATAGGGCACCATAAATGCCTCCAACACATCCCTGACCGGCACATCGCCCACGGCACTGCGCTGCTCTATCGCGCAGATAGCCTCTTCCCGAGCTTCCTCGAACCAGCCCTGAATAAAGGCGACCATGGCTTCCTGCAGCAGCAGTTTGCTGCCGAAATGATAATGCATCGCCGAGTTATTGCGCATCCCTGCCTCGCGGTTAATCATTCTCAGGGAAACCGCCTCTACACCTTTTTCCGCATAGAGTTTTAAGGCCGCCAGAATCAAACGCTGGCGGCCGGAGTTTTGGGGATGGGTATCACTCGTCAATGTCATCTTTCGTTTATCTTGGGGTCAGGCGAAGGAAAATGTAAGCCACTTGATTAATTCAGTTGACTTAGACTAGCACGCATCAGAATTAAAAGGAATTCAGCAAGCTCAATTAACACCTCAATCGATGAAACACTAGTCAGCGCGAACAACCTTGCCGCCCTTCATCACAAAACTGACGCTTTCAATATTCGTCATCTTATCGATAGGACTCTTTGGTGTAGCCACAATATCCGCCTGCTTGCCGACTTTGAGGCTGCCGATCTGGTCGTCCAGACCCAGCATCTCCGCACTGGTGATGGTACCGGCCTGGAGCACATACCAGTTGTCGTTGAGGCGACGATTCATGGCATCAAACTCCTTGATCGCCTGCTCAATCGGAAAGATACAATCGGAGCCCAGCGCCATTTTTACACCGTATTTATAGGCCATTTCGGCAGATTTCTGGTGCTTGGTCTCCACCAACTTGGCTTTGGCCAGATTATCAGCAGTGATGCCGCCGTTTTCACCCATCTCCAGAATCCAGTCCACTATGTGAAAAGTGGGAATATAGTAGGTGCCTTTTTTCGCCATCAGTTTGGCGGTTTTTTCGCTCATCATGGTGGCGTGTTCGATGGAGTCGAAACCCGCCTTGACCGCTGCATACACCCCAGCGTCACCGATAGCGTGCGCAGTAATCTTTTTCTTGTGACGGTGAGTTTCTTCCGCCATCACCCGGAATTCTTCTTCACTGTATGCCGCCACTTCCGGATCGTCGTGCTGGCTCATAACGCCACCGGTGGCCATGACCTTGATCCAGTCACCACCGTATTTGATTTCTTTGCGAATGGCTTTGCGAATTTCATCCACGCCATCAACAATCATCGGCCCCAGTACCTTGGGTCCATCCGGCGCAAAGGAATTAAAATCCGCGTGGCCTCCTAAAGCGGAAAGATAATGCGGTGCAACTAACATACGCGGCCCCATATACTCACCGCGATTGATGGCATTGCGAATTTCAATATTGGCGTAGTGGCGGTCAAAATCACCGGGAATGCGGACGGTGGTAAAGCCCATCTTTAGCAATTCCTGACTCAATCGCAGCCCCTGGAGGGCGTTAAAAGCGCTGGATTGGGTGGTACCCAATACGTCCACCGTACCCTGAGTGCTCTGGGTGAACAGATGCACGTGCATATCCATTAACCCGGGCATGCACACCTGATTGGACAGGTCGATTTTTTCAGCGTCCGCGGGTGCATTAACACTGGCACCCAGCTCGACGATAACATCGTTTTTCACCAAAATGTGCTGGTTGCTCAGGGTTTTCTTTTTTTCCACATCCAGCAGTTTGCCGCAGTGAATATCCTGATAGCGATCAGGGCCAACATGAACGGGCGCCGCAGAGGAACCCCACACAGGCGCCAACATCAGTGCGGTTGATAGTCCCGCCACGAGTCGCGTCAATATCATTTTTTTGCTTTCATTGTTTTTTCAACTTTCATTGTTTTTCTCTCTTGGTAAAACGGTTTTGCAATTGACTGCGAACAACCGAGCCCGAAAAGTCAGATTAACCAGAACTTCAAATATAAATACCCGAATGCAAACCCTGCCATCACCGCGATAGAAAACTTACTGAAGAGTCTGAACTTCACACCGGGCTGACACTCCATCGGCACGTTATCCGCCGTGATGGCTTTGTGGTTAAGGTAAGCAATCAACGGCGCGGTAATAAACGCCACAGTCGCGGCTGTATCGATCAAACCGGTTAAAGAGCTCAGAAAAAACTGATAGGTCAGCGCTGCTCCCGCTGCCATCAATGCCAGCACCCCCAGGTAAAAAGGGTCAGTTTCACTGAGCTGATGGTCATCCTGCGCCTCGGGGATATCCTGCCAGCGACGATACAAAGACGACAGGGTGCGAGGGAAGGCGTCCATCAAGGCCAACAAGCTGGAGTAGATAATTGCCAGCGCCGCCAGGCCAATAACCGGCCCCGTGCTACTGCCAAACACCGCCTGGTACAGGCTGATTAGCTGCGCCGAAAAAGCCGCCGAGCTGGTTTCAAGTTCAATGCCCTTGCCGTGCATCAGACCAGCACCCATCAGCAGAAAACAAATGGCCAACACCAGAGTGCCACCAAAACCCAGGTTAAAGTCAAATCGGCTTTGCGCCAGGGTTGGCGCCTGTTCGCTGCTTTCCGACTTGGCCTTGGCCCACAGGGATTGCCACACAGAGGCATCCAGTGGCACCGGCATCCAGCCGATCAAGGCGGCGATAAACAGTAATCCGGCAATATCCAATTCAGTCGGCAACAGCTGCACACCCTGCCCCCAGGGAATCTCGGGAATCACGGTCGCGGTAGCCGCCAGGGTACACACCATCATCAGCAGCACCAGCGCCTTGGTCACCCGCTCCAGCGTCTGATAATGCCCCACCACCAGCAGCGCAGCGGTAACACCAATTAAACCCAGCGCCAGCCAGTAGGCCGGCAAAGACAAAGCGAACACCACCTTGATCAAACCCGCAGACATCAAGGCCAGAGCCGAAACGGCAAACAACAGGGTAGTCAGGGTAATGAAGAAGTAAACGCACAATACCCACCGTCCCTGCCGCCGGTAGGCCTCCAACAAGGTAGTGCCCGTGGCGGGGAAATAGTCACTGGCAAAACGAAAAGCCGGGTACTTGATCATATTGGCGAACACAATAATGGCCAACAACGCAAAGCCATAAAGAGCCCCGGCACGGGTAGACTGTACCAGGTGGGAGGTGCCGACACTGGTTGCCGCAAACAGCAAGCCCGGCCCGAGGACACTTAACTGGCTCAGCCAGGGTGATTTTTCCGTCGCTACGGATTGCAGGGGTTGATCGCTTTTCATAGATCTCGGTCTCTTATAGATTATCGGTTCCACCGTCTGTTAATACCCGCTCTGCCGTCACTTAACAATAATTACCGGAGCAGCAATCCGCTTCATAGGAGGCAATTTTCCAGTTGGGCTGCACCCGCTGGGAGTATCAACGCTGTTTTCTACGCACCAATAAAACGCCCTCCAGGCGCCAAATTGGTCCAACCAATTATAGGTAATCTTGTCCGCTTCGACCGTGCCAAACGGGTCCAGTTTGGCTAACATCCGCAAGGCAAATTAATCCATCCGAATTAATCCTACAGGATTGCATGTATAAACACAATCTTGCAGTGAATCTCAACCGGCATTGGGAACCCTCAAAAAAAGCGGCCCCAGATTCGGGGCCGCTGTAAGTTCTCGAGAGAGAGGAGAGATTAAAAGTTGTAGCGGAAGCTGGCCGAAACCGTGCGCGGACGATTGACACCAAACTCGTTAAAGCTGAAACCGCTGGGAATATCGGAAGGGGCAAGACCCAAACCGCCGAATGCCGCAGGAGTCAGGAAGAACGGCAGGATGTCGTCATCCAAATCCTGGATGGAGACCACTTCAATGGTGTTGAGCAGGTTATCAACTCTTAATTTGACAGACCAGGTCTCGTTCTCCAACCCGGCCGACAGATTAAAGAGACCGTAGTCACCCAGCTCGGTGGAATTGTCCTCAAAGGTAATGGTGTAATCGCCGGTGTGAACATATTGGGCGTTAAGCACCAGATCCGACCCAAAAGCCAGGTCCGGGAAGACCATTTGTCCGCCCACCGACAGCGTGTACTCCGGCGTATAAGGCGCGGACGTACCCGCCGGGGTGATAACATCAAATGCGGTACCGGCAAGGTCACGGAAAATAAAATCGTCATCGTTTTCCGTTTTCACATAGTTACCGCTGGCAAACAGGGTCAGATTCTCATTGACCGCCCAGGTGGATTCAATCTCGAAGCCTTCACTGGTATTGTCGGTCGCATTGGTGATAACGGCAAACAAACCGCCGATAAATTGCATAGTCTGCAAGTCTTCGATTTTGGTCTGGAAAGCCGCCATATTCACTTGCAGCGAACCGTCCAGCAGAGTTGACTTCAAACCCAACTCGATGGACTTGGCCAGCTCGGGTTCATAACTGTTGTATTGAGCGCCAGTGCCAGGTGTCAGGGCTTCAATTTGGGCAACGGAAGTGGGGGAATTAAGGTTGCCGTTTTTCACCCCTTCGGAATAACTCAGGTAGGCCAAGAGGTCTTCATTGGGTGTGAATTCCACCGACACCTTCGGCAACACTTCTTCGACACTGACGGTTTCAGAAGTCAGCGGGAAATCCGCCAACCCGGTAAAGAGTGCGAAAGACGCTCCACCGATGGTGAGGTCAATATCCTCCTTATGGCTGCGAACACCGGTAATCAACGCCCACTGCTCATTGATTTCCCAGGTGCTTTCGAAGAAGACCGAGATCTGTTCGCCTTCGTTACTGGTGACAGAGGGGTTACCCGGCGAGAGAGCGTTCGCGATATCCGCTGTACACTCCGCGGGCAAAGCAAACAGAGTCACATAATCGGGGTTACAGGCACCATCGCCTCCCAACTCCAATTCAAAATCGCGGTAGAAGGCGCCGGCCACAAAATTAAACGGCCCGTCAAAATTGGAAATAATACGGAACTCCTGGGAAAGCTGCTCCCACCCCGTTTCAGCAGCGACAAACGCATCCGACTGTGTAAAGGTGGGTGCACCATTAACAGCAGACATCGCGGCCGATGCCGCAAACGTATCCAGGGAAGAATAAATCAGATCCGGCTGAAAGGTATCCCGCTCCCTATCATAGTAGGAGGTAATGGATTCAACCTTGAA
>Ga0105356_10005410_pt1 | contig 12110 bp, 13 predicted proteins | sample GOMGulsemesocosm_3_FD_83502 | JGI IMG/M metagenome (GOLD analysis project Ga0105356, IMG submission 83502) | Methane-oxidizing microbial communities from mesocosms in the Gulf of Mexico - GOM9D Gulf of Mexico | ecosystem: Environmental > Aquatic > Marine > Cold seeps | place: Gulf of Mexico...
ACCGGTGGCAGAAAAATTTCCTGGTCGTATTAGTTTTGCAGAGTTACACCCGAGCTCACCTAGTTTTGAACAAGATAAAGCAGCCAATAGCGAGCAATGCTTTGTCAGCATCGCCGAAGAAATTAGTGGCCATAGTTGCTGCGCCGTAAATTACGCTACTGAAGCGCCTTTTATTCAGCAACTGGGCTGTCAGACTATTGTGTTAGGACCCGGATCCATTGACCAAGCGCATCAGCCGAATGAATTTTTAGCCCATAGCGAAATAGACAAAACTGATAAATTATTAATCTCGATGATACAACGTTATTGTTTGAGCTAAGCGCGAGATTTTCTGAGTATTCATGCTGCCTTTACCCTGTCATTGATAAGATCGTTAGATACTTTGTAGATCTTGGTAAAGATCAATGTTGAATGTGATTTTTGGTTGCTGTGGTAAAGTACTAAAAACCATCTCAACAGTTCGGCTTTGGTGCTAATTGCTGACACTAATAACTCAATGTTAACGCTAATTAAATACATCGCTTTTGAGGTGTTTTACATGCAGGATTACACTAACTATTCCTGCAAGCTTGTCTGTCGATCTTGACTTAAACATGACATGAATCGATCTCATTTTCATCGATTAAAATCATGATCTAAAGCAGATGGTAATTCTTGGTTTTTTCTGCTCATTAAACATCTACTTATCTATCAAATCATCTCAAACTCTTGCGCAATTTTCATAAAATCTCGCCAAATGGAGTGATCAATATTTAGTTTCTTAATCAACCGATCAACCTGCTCTTCATCTATCATTTTTTGGGTAAATAAGAGATGTATTTCACTTAATGCATTTGCCTTATATAAGACTTTAGCTAGCTTAGAGGTTTTCTTAGTTTTTTGCTGTAGTAGCGCTTCACAATATACTGTAGGTAAGCCCCATTCATTGGCAATAAAATACGACATATCCAATGACATTTCTGACATCAGTTCTTTAAACGTTTTACTACCGGGTAAATCGCCCGATAAGACCTTACCAAAAGCATGACAAAGGGATTCAAAGATTATGATTTTACCGACATCGTGAATCAAACCAAGAAAATGAGCATCAAATTCATCTTGATTATAATGAATGGCTAAAGATTGAGATAAATGAGCACATTGAAGTGAATGCACCCATATTTGCCGACCAAACTTTTTAAAATATATCGGTTTATCAGGCATTAGTGCCTTCATTAACACCGTCGTTGTAATATTTGCAACGCCAGCGACGCCCAATATGCCGACCGCTTTTTTAAGAGAGAGTATTTCTTCATCACTGCGTGAATATTTCGCGGTATTGGCAATTTTCAAGACATTCATCGCCAAGGCAGGATCTTTGTCGATAACCGCAACAAAGTCTGAAAACTTCGCGTCGCCATCTTTTAATAGATCGATCAACTCAAGCAGAATTGTAGGTAATGGCGGGATGCGTTTGGAAAGTCGTTCAGGGTTATTCAGTACTTCCCTAACACAATTTAGCGTTTCTGCTTCTATCTCATTGAAAGAGATGGACTGTTCTGTTTTTCCAAACAAAGTGTCATAAAAAGCGGTTGAGATACTAGTCGGCATATAAATCCCTTTAAAAATGGATAGCATGATTAAGTGGTCATTTTAGCTATTGATTGTAGTTCACAATGACGAGAAGATCGCCGTGCTTACTGGATTATATCTGGATATAAAAGGTTCATCTTAAATGTCCGCAGCTTTCAGCCTATGCGGACCTTATCGAAAACGCTAGATAGCATCATCACAATTTCATTTGACTCATGGCGATCATTGCTATCCCTCTCAGTAACGGTGAGTAACGATGAATAATTAGCAGACGAAATTAGCTAAACCTTAATTTTTCCCACTCAATTTTATTCTTCACTTACTTGGTTGCGGATATATTTACTGCTGCTATTAATGTCCTTTACTCATTGGTTCGATTAATCCGATAAACCACTTGCAAACGTAAATGGTAATGATTATCATTTGGTAATAAATTTTACTATAGGTTACATTATGTCGATAATTAAAATATTTACTCTTTGCGCAGTTCTTTGTTCAAGTATGGCCATGGCCAAAGATCATACCGTAAAGTTACTTACCCAAGGTAGCGATGGCAAGGTGATGGTGTTTGAGCCTATTTTCATCAAGATAGCCAAAGGCGATTCGATCAATTTCGTGCCTGCTGATGTTTCTCACAATGCCGAATCGTTTTCAACACCATCACCAGCATCGGCGTTCAAAACCCCTTACGGTAAACCAACCCGAATTACCTTTAACGAAGAAGGGGCGGTGTTAGTGAAATGTTTACCTCATTTTCCATTAGGGATGATTTCAGTGATCCAAGTCGGCGATAACATTGACAATACCAAAGTTAAAACCGAATGGGAAAAAGTAAAAGCGTCGGTAATGATGAATAAAGAAGCCATAGATCACGCGATCAGCCAAATACAATAAGTTTACTACGGGGGAAAGCACTATGTCTCAATGGCAAACGTTATTAGATGATGGCAACCATAGCTTTCATAAAAGACACTGGTTACAAGCTGAATATTACTATAAAGAAGCCGCATTCCATTTAGATGCGCTATGGTCTGCTGATCCTAACAATGTGCAGCTGTTAATGGCATGGATTTGTGCTACGCATAATTTAGCAACCTTGTTTGAAGTACAAGATAACCCCGATTTATCATTGCAGTATTTACTCATTCCCCACAATAGAATGTTAGCTATTTGTCATGCTGAAGAAGGGTGTGAAGACAGTAAACTGATTGCACAAAATGCCCTTAAAGTGACCTTTATGCCGATATTGATGTTTTCAAAAAGACACCCGATGTGTAATAGCTGCGAAGAGTCGTTAGCAGAATTTAAACACAAAATTGAATCAACCCAACAAATTATTCATTAACCCTAAAGGACCCCCAATGAAATTTAACGCATTAGCGATTACTTGCTTATTATTTTTTATTAGCTTACCGACGTTTGCCCATTCAGGCCATGATCACAGTTCTATAATGTCAGGCTTAGTACACCTTGCCTGGTTAGCACCACTGTTAATTGCTGGTATTTATATTTATAGCAAAGTGCTCAAAAGAAATTACCGCATTAATGCTGTTGAAAAAGACAGTAAGGAATAATAACGATGTTTTATAATTTACTTAATAAGATAGATGAAAAAATTCACTTTGCTACAGTATCTGCTCACTGTGATATTCCCTGTAAAATTTATGATCCTATTACTGCTCAGTTGGCGGTACTAACCATGATTCGTATGGTTGATTTATTAAATGAAATGGCAGAGAAAACTAAATTCACTGCGAACGATCAGGCACAGTTTGCTCGCTTAGTCGCGCAAAAAGAAAGTCACGGCATTAAAGTAAAAGAAGAAATTACCGTGATCTGGGGCGATTTCATCAAAGCACCGCAATTGGAAAAATTTCCTGAGCTGCATGATTTAGTACACAGTATTATGTTGGCCTCTTCGAGTGCTAAACAGCATATCAATAAAGCAATCACGTTAGACTTATTAGCTAAAGTTAATCGTTTTGCTGAGATCTTTTGGCAATGTAAAGGCTTTGCAACGTATACGGCAACTTGCCCTTACCCGCCCGAGCAAGAACTCATCTACCCTGTATTAACAAAATGAGTTTCTTTGGCTTAAAAATTTGGAAAGTTACCGGACACAGCATGTTTCCGCGTATACCTCAGCACAGCTATGTATTGGCCAGCCTTTGGTATAACTTTAATAAAATTAAGCCAAATCACACCGTTTTAATTAATCACCCTAAATATGGCATGTTAGTCAAAAATGTCGCGATTGTTGATAAAAATAACCTTATTTGGTGTAAAGGTGAAAATGCTTCCAGTATTTCGGTTGAACAACTAGGGCCGGTCAGTAAACAACAGGTGATTGGCAGAGTACTAAAGGTTTTTATCAAGCCGAAATCAGCAAGCCCTGCCGCTTAGTTAAGGTTTTAAAACGAGCCTCCCCCGCTACAACCTATTCTAAAACTAAAGCAGTCGTCTTAATATAACAGTTAAGGCGACCGATTTTTTGATTTACAGCTGAGCTAACACTGAGTTACACCTTTTAATATAGCATTGAGCTTTATCACATCTTAATAGGAATTAGCCAAGTCATCCCTGCCTATTTATTTGAAAGCCACTTTACGATAAGCGTATATGACAAAGGGTAAAACGAACATGCGATTTTGTACACTATTTATCAATAAACCATTGACAATACGAATAAGAATGATTATCATTGCCTTGCTAGTTAGGTAACCGACCGCTCTCTCAGTTAGCTAATTAGCAGAGTCTGTAACGCTAGTGATTATGTCTTCAGAACGCATAATCACTAGCGCCCTTTTTATCGGTACATTTCCTCTCAATTGCCGATTAATCCATACTTCCTCCATATTCTAATAATACACTGATCCCCACTGGTATAAACACGCGTCTACTTAACTATATGGCCATATTGTTAAGCTGAACAGTTATAGCAAAGTGGTATTTTGTAGGAATAAAAAGATGAAAAATTTAACTGTAGGTCCGTTAGACATAGCCAACACAGCTCAGCTTGAAAGAAGCTTTTCACATCAAGCTCTCGATGGAAATAGATACAAATTAACATCCACAGACAAAAGAAGAGTTGATTGCATGTCAACAACAGCCCTTTACGACAGATTATCACTCGCTCAAAAATTTTCAGCATCACAATTATTTCAGTATGGCTACAGTTTATATTTTCTGCGCGGGCAAGGCATTAACACCCTCGCGATATTCGTCTATGGAGGTAACGTAGCAACTGTCGACTTTGGCGGGGAAATAGATTTATCGCCGAAAATCCAACTGAGAGAATAAGATAGATTCATAAGTTGATATAAAACGGGGCATTCATAACAACCATAGGTAAAGATGCTATTCATCTAATGTCTGTGGCAATGATCTTTTTAATTTTAGAAACACATAAATAGCCTCGGCTTGAGATTCTCTATCGACCATTTTGGCTACTTTCGCTGCTTGCGCCATCAACGTTTTATCAAAATTATTATTGATAAGCTCTTCGATTGTTGATTCATAGTCAGGGTGCTTATTTATACTGTCCATTGAGGGTATATCCATGTATCACCTGCTTAATTTATCGTTAAAATTAGCTAAAAACCAATATACTGATAATTTTTATATTGAGTCAACTTTGCATTTATTAGCGCTACAATGCAATTAACCCCAATTTTCATAACGTAATTAACAGCTCTCACTTTTAGCATACCGTTACAATGGGGAGGAATTATGGAGAATATACGGATAAAATACGCTCATTGGGGGTTTTGCTTTATCAATAGTCATTTAACCACAATAGTAGCTTCATGTATTTTTATCATTACACTCTGAACCTACATAATCAGCACATATTTTAGAAGGTAACTGCCATTGACGTTTTCACTTATATGCAAAACATTAGCCACGCTACTTTTATTCTGCACGTCAGTTGCTATTGCACAAACATTTCCGCAATTAAAAGAGCAAATTCAATCAGAGCAAAAAAATCAAAAAAAGCTCGCTCTATTGAATGCAGTAAAAAATGAACTCGCACAATACCAATCGGAACAACAAGCAGAATATTGGCTGTTACTGGGAAGAGTGTTAGCAAAGCAACATCAAATGAATGAGGCTATACTGGCATTTACTAAAGCTATTGATATCTTTGCTGAGTTTGAACTAACACCATCAAATATATTAGTGGATTTGTACATTGAGCGCTCTATCGCAACAACCAGTCTAGACTTTTTTAATAGTTATGCCTGTGAAGATCGCGAACGAGCATTAACGCTATCAAGAGAATTAGCACAATTAAACCTCATCGCAAAATCCATTGCCTATTACGCTAAGTGTTTACAAACAGAGCAGCACGGTATAACTAAAAGCCTTAAACTGTTTGATGAGGCTTTTGACATTGCCAAAAATCAACAGTTAGACCTGCTAACGAAGCAAATTATTTTTAACCAAGCGGCGACACTTTCTTTTCGAGCATTAATGTACGATAAAGCATATGAATACAATAACGTTGCTCAAGAGCTATATACCTCAACCAATAGTATAAACAGTATTTATGTTTCTATTTTAAATGCTATTCATTACAGCATTGCCTTAGTTGATGAAACGTTAGCAAAACAACACTTATCAGAACTAGAAAGATTTTCTCAGCAATATCCGCAGTTTATCGATGCGATGTTAAAATTTTATTATTTATCTGCCAAAGTTGCTCAACTAGACGAAAATTGGCCGTTAAGTGTTTATTTTTTAGAACGTGGTATAGAAGAGATCTCTCATGGCCAAAACGTATCTTACATTCAAGCAACTTATGAGTTATTGAGTATTTCCTATTTTAGAATAGGTGACATTGAAAAAAGTTACGAAACGTTATCTACAGTAGAGGTAATGTACCCCAATAAAAAACCGATTAAACAAGAGGTGATGCTAATTAAGGCCTCAAAAGCAAATAACCCTCTTGAGATAGTCAGATCTGCTTTTGAGCTAACCGATAAACAACAACAATTAAAAAATAACTTTGTTAAACAGTATACGACCCAATCAGCGCAACTTTTTGATGATAATTTACAACAATTAGACAATATTGTATTACAACAGCGGCTAACCATTGTCTTGTTTTCAACTTTTTTTGTTGTCACTCTTTTAGTCGGGTTTTCCTATTTACAAATTCAACGAAAAAAGCTCGCGGTAAAAGAGCATCAATTAACAGACAGCCTATTAAATAAAAAAAATCAAATGCTTGCTGATGTTTCTCATGAGCTTAGCACACCACTAACAGTACTAAAGTTACAAGTGGAATCACTCAAAGATGATCTTGAAGACGATGTGCAGGTGACCTATGAAGCGCTTGATAATAAGTTAGACGACATACAATACCTTATTGATGATATTCACCAGTTAGCTCAGTCAGATATTGGTGCTTTGAAGCTTAACTTACAGCCATTTTCCCTTCATGAAACCTTACTTTTTTGGGAACATGAATTAACTCAATTTGTGAATAAAAACAAACTCACCTTCGACATTAATATAGCAATGCCTAAGCAACTGATAGTGAATTTTGACCGAGATAGGCTTAAACAAATATTCACTAATTTACTCACCAACAGCATTAAATATACCGACAAACCGGGCAGAGTGAAATTATCAGCAGCCGCGACTAACAGTACTTTATTACTTACCATTGAAGATAGCGCGCCTGGTGTATCAAATGCAGACTTAATCACTATATTTGAACGATTATATCGGGTAGAAAGCTCGCGTAGCAGAGCAACGGGCGGCTCCGGATTAGGGCTTTCAATTTGTAAAAGCCTGATTGAAGAACACCAAGGTAAAATCTATGCTCAACATTCCTCATTGGGTGGTTTAAAAATTGTTATAGAGCTTCCTTATTAGCTTGTTATGAATGCAATTGAGCAAACGTTATTGATATAAAATAATAACTTAATTCATTTTATCCCTATTTTACTCACATTTATTTTATCAGCTGATGCTTCGCACGAGACCTTGAGGCTACCCGAGCATAATGAATACGGTTATAAGTAATTGGATCAGCGTTAGCGCCAATACAATTAAAATATTGCGACCAAGCTTAGCATTAAAAATAGCAAAAACAACGCTTTTCAAACCCAAAAGAAAACCATCTTATTGGCCTAAGCCGGTCACACAGTGTGATACTAAGACACGTTATGGCGCCGTAAAAACCTACAAATACGGCCAAGGAAAGTGTATTTGGCTAATACATGGTTGCTCGGGCTGTGCTTTTGATTCTTGGCCATTGATGCAAAATCTTAGTGAAGCGTTTACTCACTCATCGGTGACAACGTTGGTTAGGACAAATAAGCTTGGCCACAATAAAATACTGCACTCTAAGAAATTACTGCATGGTATTGAGCCATATGATGGGTCACACTTAGACAAGATAGTACACTGGCATGAAGTTGGATAACAAGAGCTAGCCGAGCCCAATATAGCGAAAGCCTGCGCCGTAGGTTGTTTCAATGATATTTTGTTCGATATCCATAGAGCGCACTTTTTTACGAATATTTTTAATATGACTATCAATGGCTCGGTCTGAAATATCCCGATTATTTTTGTAAGCTAATCCCATGATTTGCTCTCTAGAGTATATTCTACCGGGTTGTTGAATGAGCAAATTAAGCAATGAAAACTCGAGATTGGTTAACTTGACCTCTTTACCATTATACCTAAGTAAAAAACCATTTTTATCAAGTTGTAAGTCATCAATTTGTTCATCAATAGAGAGCCCTGTGCGCTTTAAAATAGCCTTGATTCGTAACATCAACTCTTTAGCACTAAAGGGTTTACAAACATAATCATCAACTCCTGCTTGCAAACCATTGATACGATCTTTTTCAGTTTTTCTAGCCGTTAACATGATAATCGGCGTATCGGAAAATTCTCTAATTTCTTTACAGCAACTCACCCCATCTTTCACTGGCAGCATTACATCTAACACAATAAGATCGGGTAACTCTTGCTTTACGGTATCAATGACGTGCTCACCGGTATTCATCACTATAGCTTTATAGCCTTCCCGCGTGATGTATTTAGCAACTTGCGCAGCAATTTCTCTCTCATCTTCCACCACTAATATTTTTATCATTACGTGTTATTTCAACTAGCTAAACTTAATTTTTTTAATATAAAGACTATTAGTAATGCTAGTCAATACTCGCGATACAAAAGTTAGTGGTGTTATTACCTTTTGTAATTTCGATTGGTTTTTCTATTTTTATGACTCGAGTTACTATTGTTCGAATTATTACGCTGATGATTGCCTGTTACTCGTTTTTTAGTACGATTTTTTTCTTGCGCCTTAGTTAACGACTCAGTTTTGGTTAGGTCAGGCTCATAGCCTGGGTACCATTGCTGCATTAATTTATAGTCTAAAATTTCTTCTATCGCACTCAGTAACCATTCTTCACTTGGGCTTACTAACGACACTGCAGTGCCAAATTTACCCGCACGAGCTGTTCTCCCTATGCGGTGAATATAATCATCGGCCACATAAGGTAATTCATAATTTATAACATAGTCTAAGGTATTAATATCTAAACCACGTGCGGCAACATCCGTGGCCACCAACACCCGACATTTACCGGCTTTAAAGTCACTTAACGCTTTTTCACGTGCCCCTTGCGATTTATCACCATGTAAAGAAAGTGTTTTCAGCCCGTCTTTACACATTTCTTTAGCAAGCGCGTCTGCTCCTTGCTTGGTACGAGTGAAAATGAGTACTTGTTGCCAGTTTTTCGACCCGATCAGATAGGAGGTAAGCTCACGTTTTCTATCGGAGTCCACGGTATATATTATTTGTTCAATACCTGCTGCCACCGTATTTTTTACATCAATATTAATAATTTCTGGCGCTGTTAATAGTCCTTTGCTTAACTTATAGACTTCATCATTAAATGTTGCAGAGAAAAGTAAGGTTTGATGTTTGGCAGGTAAAAATTGAAATATTCTATCTATTTCTTGTTTGAAACCTAAATCTAAAATTCGATCAGCTTCATCTAACACTAAAGATTTTAATGTAGCTAGATCAACATGATTGTTGAGCAGTAAATCTAATAAACGCCCTGGCGTAGCAACTAATACATTAACACCCGCTTTAATCGTTTCAATTTGTGTCTTGGTACTTACGCCACCATAAACAATGGCACACTGTAAGTCACAAAATTTTCCATAATTAATAAAGCTTTGATGAACTTGTTTAGCTAACTCTCTGGTTGGCACCAACACCAGTACTTCAATAACCGTGTTAGGCGTTTGTGATTGTTGTAACTGTGATAATAACGGCAAAGCAAAAGCGGCGGTTTTACCCGATCCCGTTTGCGCCCTAGCCATAACATCTAAGCCAGACAGTACCTTTGGAATGGTCTGCTCTTGAATCGGCGTTGCAGTACTGTAGCCAATTTCTGTAAGCGCATTGTTAACATTATCGTCTAAATCGAGCGTAGAAAGTTTCATGTATCTATTAATCAGGATGTTTTCATTATTTTAGCATTTTTAATAATATTGGTATTTATAAAATCAGCTAGACAAGTGAATATTTTTACACTAAAACACTATAAGGGTTCTAACTAAGGATAGTTATGCTAGTTACGGGTTATAAAAATAAAAACTTTCTCATTATAGACAGTATCAAACCTTCACACGATATTTTAAAAAAGTTTGCCATGTCATTGTCTGAAGAGCCGGTTGACTCTACCTTATATGCACAAGACGTAGTGCCGATGTGTTTAGAAAAAGCTTATGACGTGATCTTGTTAGGCTACGATCTTGGTGATAAACAAAAAAACGGTCAACAACTCTTAGAGGAGCTACGCGTTAGTGAACTAGTCTCACGTCATTGCGTGGTAATTATTGTTACCGCTGAAGTATCCCAAGCAATGGTTTTAGCCGCCTTAGAACATAAACCTGATAGTTATTTATGCAAACCCTATTCCCTGCATGAATTACATAGCCGCCTTAGGAAGTGTATAAACAAAAAAAAGGCCATGGCAAATATATACCAAGCTTTAGACGCGGGTAACCGAACACAAACAATCGAATTAGTAGATGAGGCATTACAATACAACACCCCATATTACACAGAGTGCTTAGGCATAAAATCACGACAGTTGTTCGAATTACAATTATATGACCAAGCAGAAATTATCTATCAAAGCTGCCATAACGTAGAAAACTGCCAATGGGCAACAATAGGATTAGGCAAAATAGCGATAGAAAATAATGATCTAGGTCAAGCAATAACTATTTTTCAAGATTTTATCATTAAGCAACCCTTATACTTACCTACTTATGACTTACTTGCTTCTACCTACATTATGCAAGCGGAACAATTAGAAGCCCAGCAAACCCTTGAAAGCGCGTTAAAAATATCTCCTTTTTCAATTGTCCGGTTAAAAAAATACGCGTATTTATGCTTTGATAATACCTTCTATGAAAAGGCTGGTTATGCCTTTCAAAATGCCAATCGATTAGCAGTAAATACTATACATCAATCTCCAGATACGGCGCTAATGTTTGCTCGGTCATTAACAGAATACACCGCAAGTTTACCTTCGTTTGAAGCAAAAAAACTGCACAATACGGCATTGACAATGCTTGGAGAAATGTACCGAAGCTACCGTGATATAACCCTTAAAATCCAAGGACAACTGCTGTCCGCTTGTTTATTCGAAAACATTAATGAAAAGGTACTAGCCAGAGATAAACTAGATCAAGCCTTAACGCTATATGACCAAGAGAAAAAGAATATTACGGTGCCAAGCTTAAAGGGTATTGCATCACTCTTCACCAAGCTCAATTTACATAGCCAAGCTTCACAGCTACTCGAGATGTTAACCCAAAGCAGTAGTGAGGAACAATTAGTACCCGAAGGGAATGAAATAGAGCTGGCAACAGTGAGTCATGATCACAAACAGCAGGCAAGGAAGGCATTAGCCTATGGTAAAAAATTGTTCAAAGCAGAAAGGTATATAGCTGCAATTACTGCATTCAATGAAGCGCTATTATTATTCCCTAATCACACGTCCATAAAGCTTAATTTATTACAGGTACTATTGGTTTCATATGAAATAGATGAGGGGCAAGTTGATCATTTATCACAAGCAAAAAAGATCACCATAGAGTTATTAACAATAACAAAGGAAAACAGCGAGTATAATAGGTATATAAAAATGAAAAAAAAATACCAGCAGTTAGCTGGTATTTAGGTATCTTATATTGATAAAAATAAGATGGTGGAGGGAGGTGGATTCGAACCACCGAAGGCTGAGCCGTCAGATTTACAGTCTGATCCCTTTGGCCACTCGGGAACCCCTCCACGGGGTTGATATTAAGGCATAGCCATAACATCGAAAATATGTCTAATAATGCGGTGCTACGCTCTCACATGGGAACTCCCACACTACCATCGGCGCTACTGCGTTTCACTTCTGAGTTCGGAATGGATTCAGGTGGGTCCACAGCGCTATTGTCATTAGACAAAAAACTTTAATTTATTAATTTACCTTATAAAT
>Ga0105356_10005411_pt1 | contig 12109 bp, 9 predicted proteins | sample GOMGulsemesocosm_3_FD_83502 | JGI IMG/M metagenome (GOLD analysis project Ga0105356, IMG submission 83502) | Methane-oxidizing microbial communities from mesocosms in the Gulf of Mexico - GOM9D Gulf of Mexico | ecosystem: Environmental > Aquatic > Marine > Cold seeps | place: Gulf of Mexico...
CCTGATTAATGTCAACGCCCCGTGGGCGAAACTGCTCTGCAATGCGCAACATAATGTCGCCCTGCTCCACCGTATGCGTGTTTGGGCGCTCTTCGGCTACAGGTTCAGGGGCCACATAAACAACCTCTGGCTCTGGGGCAGGCTCGCGATACAGGGGCGCTGCATCAGCACTTAATAGTGCTTCTATTTCAGGGTCCACATAATCGTGGTCTGCGGCTAAAATGCTCTCGGCATTGAAAGGAATTGTTTCATCTAAATTTAAGCTAATTTCTGGCAGCTCGTCACCCAGTGGCAAGTCTTCTGTATTCAAACTTGCAACAGGTGAGTCATAGGCGTCTACCGAAGGCTCTCCCGCCGCAGGAGCAAAAGCGTTTTCATCAAACTCCACGCTCTCCTCGCCCTGAATATCATCAACCAGGTCACTAAAAGGGCTAGCAGACTCCTCCAGCTCCTCTGCAACAGCGCTCTGAGGCTCTAGGCCTAAGCTTTCGTCAACCGCTACTGTTTCAATTTCGTTGGGTAGCGGGTCGTCATAACCAAGCGTCTCTTCAAGTAAGGCCGCTTGCTCGTCGGCCGCCTCCACTACTTCTTCAACGGGCTCTTGATAGGTGGCAACTTCTTCTGCCACTACATCTTCTACAGCAGTGCTAGGCTCTGGCTCTGTAAATCCATAAACCCCTGTATCCGCAGGTGCTTCACGCTCAATCGGTGTAGAACCCGCAACAGCCGACGCTGCCGTTACAGCAGGCGCAGCCGTAGTCACAGGCTTCGCTGTTGAGAATGAAGGCGGGTCTAGCAACAAAGTATATTCACGCACTAAACGACCGCGAGGCCATTCAACGTCAACAAGGAAGTTTAAAAAGGGTTCGCGAATGGCCTTGTGGCTAGTCACTTTAATGATAGGCGTGCCATCCGCCTTATACGACGCTCTGAATTTAAGCTTTGTCAGCATAAAGGGGCGCTCAACGCCCGACTTAAGAAAGGCCTGCTCTGAAGCGAGCTTCACTAGTAAGCTGTCTGCCTCACCTGGCTTTGCCGCTACTATCGATATTTCTGCATCCAACGGCTGATTGAGAGCTGAATATATTTCTATATCGCCCAAGCCTAATGCATGAACATTGAAAGGTAGTGCCGAAGCCAGTATTAAAGAGCTCAGTATTTTCTTTTGCACGGTTTTACGCCTTTAGCTGCCTATTTATTTGCGGGTTGATGCTCGACTTCTCCAACCGAAGCTCGAAAGAGGCTCTTTTAATGACCTTTTTTAGAGGTCTTTTTTAGGTAAAAAACCTAACAAAGACATCAACCTGCGTGATTTATCCTAGAATGTACTTTAAATAATAAACTTTAACAATATGTTTTAACAGGGCTTTCCCCCCGATTAAAGGTAGTCTTTTATCAAAAGTTCTGCAATCTGCACGCTATTTAAGGCCGCGCCCTTGCGAACATTGTCCGCCACGACCCACAGGTTCAATCCCCTATCATGGGATATATCGTCTCTGATACGGCTCACATACACAGGATCTTGTGTTGCCCCTTCTGAAACCGCTGTAGCATAACCGCCATCAACGCGCTCATCCATTACCTTAATACCGTCCGCTTTTTCTAACAATTCACGAGCTTTTTGTGCCGATATTTTTTCTTTTGTTTCAATATGAACCGCTTCTGAGTGTCCATAAAACACAGGAACACGCACTGCAGTGGGGTTAACTAAGATAGTTTCGTCGCCAAAGATCTTCTTAGTTTCCCAAACCATCTTCATTTCTTCCTTGGTATAGCCGTTCTCCATGAACACATCAATCTGCGGCAAGGCATTGAAGGCAATCTGCTTAGGGTAAACCGCTGACTCAGCTTCGCGACCATTCAACAATGCTGCCGTTTGGTTGGCCAGCTCAGTGATCGCCTCCTTACCCGTACCGGAAACCGCCTGGTAAGTCGCCACATTGATGCGCTCAATACCTACCGCATCATAGATAGGCTTTAGTGCCACTAACATTTGAATTGTTGAGCAGTTCGGATTGGCAATGATGCCGCGCGTCGTATGCTGCGCAATTGCCTCAGGGTTTACTTCTGGCACCACCAGTGGAATATCATCCTCATAGCGGAAGTGTGAAGTATTGTCGATCACAACACAGCCTGCTGCCGCAGCAATCGGCGCATACTTCTCGGACAGAGAGCCGCCCGCAGAGAACAGGCCGATCTGCGTTTTACTGAAATCAAAATCAGCTAGGCTTTCTACAGTTAGGTAGTTATCGCCAAAGGCGACCTTCTTACCCGCTGAGCGCTCAGAGGCCAAAGCGTACACATTGCCCACAGGGAAGTTGCGCTCTGCCAAGATAGACAACATTGTTTCACCTACGGCACCAGTTGCGCCTACTACGGCTACGTCATATTTTTTAGTCATGTTTCAGTCCTGCAAAAATTAAATTTGTTTTAAAGCGCGGCTACTACCGCATCACCCATCTCTTGGGTGCTAATCGCATGCTCGCCTTCGGCAATAATATCTGCGGTACGCAGGCCAGCTGATAACACTTTTCCAACGGCATTTTCAATACGATCAGCAAAAGCAGTTTCACCCAAGGTGTAACGCAACATCATCGCCACCGACAAAATGGTAGCCAATGGGTTAGCAATACCCTTACCTGCAATATCTGGGGCCGAGCCATGTACCGGCTCATACATACCCTTATTGTTATCGTCCAGACTGGCCGAAGGCAACATGCCAATAGAGCCTGTCAGCATGGCCGCGATGTCAGACAATATGTCACCAAATAAGTTAGTCGTCACCATCACGTCAAACTGTTTGGGCGCACGTACCAACTGCATGGCAGCGTTATCCACATACATATGGCTCACTTCTACTTCTGGGTAGTCTTTAGCAATGCGGTCAACCGTCTCACGCCACAACTCAGACACTTCCAAGACATTGGCCTTATCCACTGAACACAGCTTCTTGTTGCGCTTCATGGCGATGTCAAAAGCCGAGCGTGCAATGCGCTCAATCTCTGACTCTTTATAGACCATGGTGTTATACCCCTGACGCTCTCCTCCGTCTAACTCACGAATACCGCGAGGACCACCGAAGTAGATGCCACCCGTTAGTTCACGAACGATCATGATATTCAAACCCGCCACCAAGTCGTGCTTTAAGCTAGAGGCATCGGCCAACTGCGGATACAAAATCGCAGGGCGCAGGTTAGAGAATAAGTTCAGTTCAGAGCGAATCGCCAACAGGCCGCGTTCAGGGCGTAAGTCACGCTCCAACGTATCGTACTTAGGCCCACCCACAGAGCCCAACAATACGGCATCCGCTTCACGCGCCAGGGTCAAGGTTTCATCGGGAAGTGGCTTGCCCGCCGCATCATATCCAGCGCCACCAATAGGCGCCTCTTGCCACTCAACTGCCAAGCCTTCTTCCTTTAGCTTGCTCAGCACCTTAAGTGCTTCAACCATGATCTCTGGGCCAATACCATCACCGGGTAGAACTGCAATTTTTTTCATTTTATTTCCAAACTATTCTAGTGACGCGGATAAGCTGTCACAGCTTATCCGCATTGCTTTAAATTAAAATAACCAAGGAGCCTGTGCTTTACGCTTCTTTTCATAGGCCTTAATGTCGTCGGCGTGCTGTAGCGTTAAGCCAATATCATCCAAGCCGTTTAGCAAGCGATGGCGACGGAACGCTTCACATTCAAAAGCGATTTCGCGGCCCGATGGTGTAGTAATCAACAAGCTCTCCAAGTCCACGTCTAGCTCATAGCTATCCGCCGCTTCGACCTCTTTAAACAGCTCATCAATGACTGTCTCAGACAAGATGATCGGCAACATGCCGTTGTTATAGCTGTTGTTATAGAAAATATCTGCATAGCTAGGCGCAATGATTACTTTGATACCATAATCCATAAACGCCCATACCGCGTGCTCACGAGATGAGCCACAGCCGAAGTTGTCGCGGCCCAACATGATCTGAGTGTTTGCATAACGTGGCAAGTTCAATACGAACTCTTCGTTCACACGGCGCCCACTCCCATCCTGCCCCGGCTCGCCGGGGTCAAGGTAGCGCCAATCGTCAAATAAGTTGGGACCAAAGCCCGAGCGTTTGATCGACTTCAAATACTGCTTGGGAATGATCGCATCGGTATCCACATTGGGGCGATCTAAAGGTGCAACTACACCGCTAAATTTAACAAATTTGTCCATTACGCTATCTCCATCAATGCACGAACATCGGTAAAGTGGCCAGTCACCGCCGCAGCGGCAGCCATCTCTGGGCTGACCAAGTGTGTGCGGCCATTTAAGCCCTGGCGGCTTTCAAAATTGCGGTTAGACGTAGAGGCACAGCGCTCGCGCTCCCCCAGCTTATCCGCATTCATGGCCAAACACATAGAGCAACCCGGCTCGCGCCACTCAAAGCCAGCGTCCAAAAAGACCTTGTCCAAACCCTCGGCTTCCGCCTGCTTTTTCACCAAACCAGAACCCGGCACCACCATGGCCACCATAATGTTATCGGCCACCTGGCGCCCCTTGGCAACGTCTGCCGCAGCGCGTAAATCCTCGATGCGAGAGTTGGTACAGGAACCGATGAACACTTTATCCACCTGAATTTGATCAATCGCCTCTCCTGCAGTCAAGCCCATATAATCCAAAGCTTTCTGCATACCATCTGCTTTTACTTCATCCGGCTCATCCGCTGGGTTGGGCACGACCGCGCTCACCGGCAAGACCATTTCAGGGGAAGTCCCCCAAGTGACCTGTGGCAAAATATCCACCGCCTGTAGAACGACTTCCGCATCAAACACCGCGCCATCATCCGACTTCAAATCCTGCCAAGCCTTCACCGCAGCATCCCACTGATCATCCGAAGGAGAGAATGGGCGGCCCTTGAAGTATTCAACCGTTTTATCATCTGCCGCAATGATACCTGCACGTGCTCCACCTTCAATGGCCATATTACACACCGTCATACGACCCTCAACCGACAAGTCACGAATCGCCTGGCCAGAAAATTCAATCGTATAACCCGTGCCTCCGGCGGTGCCGATCTCACCAATGATCGCCAAGACTATATCTTTTGCCGTCACGCCAGGACCTACAGGGCCCTCTACAGTGATGCGCATATTCTTTGACTTCTTCATCACCAAGGTCTGTGTTGCCATCACGTGCTCAACCTGAGAAGTACCGATACCAAAAGCCAAGGCGCCAAAGGCACCGTGGGTTGAGGTATGGGAATCGCCACAGACAATCGTCATCCCCGGTAAGGTGGCGCCCTGCTCTGGCCCAATCACATGTACAATACCTTGGCGTACATCATTCATTTCAAAAAAGGTCAGGTCAAAGCCCTTGGCGTTCTCAACTAAGGTGTTAACCTGCAAGCGAGAGACAGGATCAGCAATTTCCTTGTCGCGGTCCGTCGTTGGCACATTATGATCAGGCACAGCAACAATGGAATTGGTTCGCCACAGACTGCGACCCGCCATGCGTAGGCCTTCGAAGGCCTGTGGCGAAGTCACCTCGTGCACCAAGTGACGGTCTATATATAGGAGGGATGTGCCATCATCGTTTTCACGAACCACGTGGGCTTCCCACAACTTGTCATATAAGGTCTGTGCCATTTTTTTGCTCTCTTCAGTCGCCGCCCTATTGAAGGGCAAGCATTGCTTTTATAACGCAAATTCTATGCCCCTAGCATGTATTACTCAAATTCATAATTTTCATAAAGTCCATTCCGTGCAAGAATACGAAAATGGACAGCCAAAACCTCAAAGCCTTTATCGCCGTGGCAGAATGCCAATCCTTCTCCAAAGCGGGAGAACGCCTATTTCTGACCCAGCCTGCAGTCAGCAAGCGCATTTCCACCCTAGAGATAGAGCTAGACACTCCCCTTTTTGACCGCATCGGCCGTACCACCCAGCTTACTGAGGCTGGCCACGCCCTGCTACCCCGTGCCAAGTCGATACTATTAGAACTAGATGACGCCCATCGCGCCATCAACAACCTCACCGGCAATATCACCGGTAAGCTAAACATCGGTACCAGCCACCACATCGGCCTGCACCGCTTAGCCCCCGTACTCAAGCAATTCACCAAGGAAAACCCCGATGTGCAGCTAGACATCCGTTTCCTAGACTCGGAAGAAGGCTGTAACTCGGTAGAAAACGGCAGCCTAGAACTGGCCATCGTCACCCTGCCCTCGACGCCCTCACCCAAGTTGCTGATCGAAGAAATCTGGCACGACCCCTTATCCTTTGTCTTTGCCACCGACCACCCCCTGGCTAAGCTGAATAAAGCACTGACAATCAAAGACCTAGCGCGGCACACGGCGATACTGCCCGCGGTGGGCACCTTTACCCGCGACATCATCGAAGTAGCCTGTGAGAAAATGGGCTTGGAGCTGCCGATCACCATGGAAACCAACTACTTAGAGACCATTAAAATGATGGCTTCGATTGGCCTGGGCTGGAGCGCGCTGCCGGATCAGATGGTGGATGATGATTTGGCTAAGGCGAGTGTTGAGGGGCTGTACCTATCAAGGTCGTTAGGAACGGTTATACATAAGGAAAGAACGTTGAGTAATGCGGCGCAGGCTTTGTTGAAGATACTTAAAGAACAATAAAAGGAGTTAGTAAAAGTGAGCAATAAAACTGAAAAGAAAATAGAAAAATTATTAAATGACTATGTAAGAAACGCCCTGAATCTCGACGCATTCAGCAAACAATATAATAAGCTCCTATCCAAACTGGAGGAAGAAATCGGTGACATATACCACCCGTTAAATGTGATTGTGCCAAGTAAAAATAATGCAGAGAAAGCTTGGCAAAACAACATGCGAGAAATGTATCTTCAAGAACTTTCTAATTTAGATGCCCTATTAGCGCAAGACGAACCATCTTACTCAGAAAAACTAAGCAAACAACAGCGAATTGACCTATGTAGGGACGCTCTCAAGTACATTCCCATAGCGTCATCTGACAGAGAGGCGAAAGAGTGGATTGAAGAAAACTTGATTTCAGATGATGACTTTGACTTTGGAGGTGTTATTAAAAAGTCACAAATGACACACTATACGTCACTTTACAAAACCCAAATCGTCCACGAATCATTCTTAATGTCTGCCTTAAATGGACTCATTGCCCCGTTAAATATCAAGTACGATGAGTTAATAAGTTTCCTTTGCAACCAACTAGCCACATCAAGGGCTGCATGGGTGCGCTGCTCTGATTGCGACGGATTCATCAAAATTGAGGGGGCATCACTTTATAGCGAAACATCGAATAATCCTGATCGCATAAATTGGATCGAGTGCACCAAATCCCAAGATACACAGGGAGGGGATTGCCACCTAATATTATTAGACGGAAAAAGGGAGTGGATGCTTGTTCATTCTAATGATTTTTCAAATTTTGAAATACGTTTATTTGGAAGTAAAAAATTACTTGGGCTACTAAATGAAAAATTCAAAATCAATGGCGTAATAAAGAATCAATTCGATTCCACAGCCCTGAATGACTAATCCCCAATCTATCAGCATTGCTTATTTAATGTCATCTTGAGCGCAGCGTAGCGAAGTCGAAAGATCTTGCTTCTACACGGATAAATAAAGCTCTTAAATTTCAGTTACTCAGATCCTTTGACTCCACTCCGTTTCGTTCAGGATGACACGAGACAACTATGCAGATATGCTAAAAACCACCCAACCCAACAACTAAAATAAAAACATGCAAACCCTATTCAATCTCCTAGAACAATCCCTAGCCGACCACAAACTGCAAACTGAAGAAAAAAACGAAATCGAGCAAGCCATAGTCACAGCCCAGCTAGACGAAGAAGACCTAAGCCGCTTGCGCAACAAAGCCTTCGCCCTAGCCAAAGAAAAACTCAACGCCGAAAACGCTTATAACTTAATCAAATGGCTAGAGCGCATCGTCAAGGTGATCGATAAAACCCGCCCCGACACGAGCAACTCAGAAGCTTACTTCAGCCCAGGACAAGATTGCTTAACGCAAATCAAATGGCAGTTAGATAACGCCAAGTACAGTATCGACACCTGTGTATTCACCATCACCGACAACCGCATTGGCATGAGTATTTTAAGTGCCCATAAACGCGGGGTAAAAGTACGCATCATCAGTGACAACGATAAGGCCCTAGACAAGGGCAGCGACATTCAGCAGTTTCTGAATGCGGGTATACCCGTGCGACTGGATAAAACCGATAACCACATGCATCACAAGTTTGCCATCATCGATGGTAACACTTTGATTAATGGTTCATTCAACTGGACACGTAGCGCCACGGACTACAATCACGAAAACATTGTTGTGCATAACAATGACTCACTGTGTAAAGGGTTCGCTCAGCGCTTTGATCGTCTTTGGTCACAATTCAAATAGCGTTTCAAACAACGAATATGACACTTCTATAAATGTAAGCAGTCTTCATAAAGTGGTAAGCAAACTGACATATTCCTCACTTAAAGTTCACGCCGAATTTAAAGCAACACCAGAGGAACATTATGAAATCAACACCTTTAGTTATAGCGCTAATCTTTACCACCAGTGTCTTTACTAGCGCCTGTAACGACAACAGCTCATCCGCAGCAAGCCCGCCTAGTTCAGCACCTGTCACTTCCGGCACGGCCATTAAAAACGTCATCTTATTAATAGGTGATGGCATGGGGCCACAGCAAATAGGTTTACTGGAAGAATATGCACGTCGCGCGCCCAATAGTATTTATGGCACTAATGAAACGGGTATTAGCAAATTAGCGGCCAAGGGTACGATCGGATTTTCTCGCAACGGCCCTCATGGCAGCCTTGTCGTCGACTCCGCCTGCTCTGCTTCACAGCTAGCCACGGGGAAACCATCAGGCTCCGAAATGATCGGGTTAGATAAGAATGGCAATACGGTAAAAACCATTTTGGAATACGCCAAAGACATGGGAAAGTCTACTGGCCTAGTATCAGACACCCGTGCCACTCACGCAACACCGGCGTCTTTTGCAGCACACCAGACCCACCGCTCTAAAGAAAATGAAATTGCCGATGAAATGCTCAATAGCACAGAGGTCGATATCATATTATCTGGCGGCATTCGCCACTGGATCCCCCAAGAAGTGAATACTGATGCCAGTATTAAGGCAGCGGTGGAAGCACAAACTGGCAATGCCGTTTACATCAAGTCTAAGCGCACCGACAGCCGAAACCTACTCACAGAAGCCACCAATAAAGGCTATACCTTGGCCTATGACCGCAACAGTATGAATGCGGCAAACAGCGATAAAATCCTTGGCCTGTTCGCCTATTCCGGCATGAATAATGGCATCATCAACAGTGCAGAAAAAGACAGTTCGGCACGTACCCAGCCCACTTTAAAAGAAATGACCGAGAAGGCTATTAACACATTAGAAAAAGACAACGACGGATTTTTCTTAATGGTTGAAGGCGGGCAAATTGATTGGGCCGGCCACAACAATGACACAGGAACCATGCTGCACGAGATGATTAAGTTCGACAACATGGTCGACTATGTCTATAACTGGGCCAAGGACCGCGACGACACTTTGGTCGTGCTCACAGCCGATCACGAAACCGGCAGCTTTGGTTTCAGTTATACCCGTAAAGATTTGCCAGCAGCCCAAATCCTAACAGGAGATGCCTTCGTCGCCTCCGGTGACCAGTACAAGCCGAACTTCAACTTCGGCCCGCTAGAAACCCTAGATAAAATTTACGCCCAGAAAAAAGATTTCTCCGGCATTATGGACGAAGCCGGAGGTGCAGTTGCCGCGACAGGCACCAGTATGATGAACGCCGTCAACAATAACTCTGAATTTAAAATCGATATGAATGCCGCATTGGAAATCATCGCAACAGAAGCTAACAACTTCCAAGTAGCCGGTCATAAATACTTAGACGCCCCCATATTTCCTAAAGTTGATGACTTTGAAGAATTCTATGTCTATGGCGAAGAAATACACCTAGACCTGATTGGTCGTAAGCTAGCGGCCGACCAGACCGTTGTCTGGGGAACGGGCACTCATACCTCCCCCCCCGTCAGTGTCATAGCCACAGGCCCAGCAACGGTCACCGCCCCCTTCGGCAAGCTACTCCATCACGTGGACGTAGGCAGCCTGATGATTGAAGCAATGACAGGCCAGCCTCTGAGCTAAGTCCCAGCAAAAAGTATCAACGGCCTGCCAACCCGCAGGCCGTTTTTTTGATAACGACAAGTACTTCAGTTTAAAGCCCCTGGTAAGAAGGCTTTAAATTAAACCGGGCAAAACCATAGTAAAGCAAGCGCCTTGGTCAGCATTGCTCGCTGCTTCTAGGCGGCCGCCATGCTGCTCACAGACCATTGCGGTATACCTCAAACCCAGACCGTAACCGGGGTAGTCCGAAGCCCCCTTCCCCCTAGAAAAGCTAGCCAACAAGCGATTAACATCCTCACCTTCAATACCGATACCATTATCCATTACAGAGAAGTATAAAAACCCCGACTCAAGACGGACAGACAACGTGACTAAGCCCGTATTTTCTGCTGAAAACTTAATTGCGTTATCCAGCAAGTTAGCCACCGCTCTTTCCAGCATGCTCTGATTCGCTTTTATGAACACGGCCTCTAGCATTCCCGCAGCACAATGAAAGCGAACCCTCTTTAACTTTGCCACAGGCTGAAAAGTCAGTAAGGCATCCTGTAATACTTGCTCAAAGTTAATTACTTTCCACTTATTTTTAGGCTGAGAGTCTGCTGCTGATAGACGTAAGTAGTCGTTAATATATTTCAGACTTTTATCAATGCATGCTTGTATTTTCTTAGCCAATACTTCAGTTTTAAAGTCTGGGCTGTCCCGCAAAGCCAACTCCAATACCGCTAAAGCCGAGGCTAAAGGCGCTCGCATATCATGGGAAAGCAACTGAAATACTTCCTCCTTGATTTCGTTGCTGTTCTTGATATCCGTAATATCAACAATAAGAGCTGCAAACCCCTCGACCAAATCACCGACATGATGTGGGATATATGTTGCACGATAGTGGTGAGGACGACCCGACTTAGTCAAAAAGAAAGCTTCGTAAGATACTTTCTCACCCGATAATACTTGTTCATAGTAGGGGAGTGCTTCTGCAAAACCGTCATCCCCAATTACTTCACGTATATGACTGCCCAGTATCGTGTCAGGATCTATATCATGCACAACTCCAAAATACGCATTGGCATAGCGATAACATAGATCTCTATCAGCGTAATACATCAAAACAGGCACATTATCGCCTAATAAAGAAAAGACATCCGCGTCCAAGTCTCTATTCATACTGATACACCTGAAAAAAAACACTAATAGTGTATATGCTAGATGCTTTTCAATACGTGAAAAAATGTTACTTTTTTGTTAACTCGCCCCCCTCTCCTCCTTAAGTCTGATAACTACCATTGCGCCTGAGGCTGCCGCTTCAAATAACGCATGCCCAGCACAACCACCAATACACCCAAGCCTGCGATAGCCGCGGAGACTAGATAGGTAAACTCACCACCCCAAGCCTCCCACAAATAGCCGCTCAGCAGCGCACCCACAGCACCACCCGCGCCAAAGCTCATGGAGGAGTACAGCGCCTGCCCTCTGCCTTGCAGTCGACCTTTAAAAACTTGGTGCACAATAACGATGGAGGCTGCATGAAAGATACCAAAGCTGGCGGCGTGTAGCAGCTGAGCAAATAGCAGTACGGGCACCGACTCCACACAGTAGGCAATCAACACCCAGCGCAGGGATGTCAGCACCATACTGATCACTAACATTCCATAGATGCCGCAGCGCTGCATAAAGCTACGCATAAAGGCGAAGACTAAAACTTCCGCCACCACACCCAGTCCCCACAATAAGCCCACCACCGTTTTGCTGTAACCGGCCTGCTCTAGGTAGATAGAAAAGAAGGTGTAATAGCTGCCGTGGCTAAGCTGAATCAGAAAACAGGCGATAAAGAAAGCCGCAACATAGGGCTTTTTCAGGATAGGTACAATAGAAGCTTGGTCGTCACTATGCTCGGGGCTGCGGTCCTGTACAAACAAGCTAACCAGCGCCACACCGACCAGCATGAGCAGCATAAAAAAGGCGATGGCAACC
>Ga0105356_10005412_pt1 | contig 12109 bp, 8 predicted proteins | sample GOMGulsemesocosm_3_FD_83502 | JGI IMG/M metagenome (GOLD analysis project Ga0105356, IMG submission 83502) | Methane-oxidizing microbial communities from mesocosms in the Gulf of Mexico - GOM9D Gulf of Mexico | ecosystem: Environmental > Aquatic > Marine > Cold seeps | place: Gulf of Mexico...
CCATTATTTGGCCCCTTTTGTTATTTTTAGTAAATAAATGTTTGGTACGTTTTTAAATCAGGTTACTTTAATTATATAAAGCAGCTTGTTAAGTAACAAAGTTAAGTATACACCAATGTTTAAAGTTTGCTTATTCTAGATAAAATTTGTTGTAAATTATCTTCGTTTTCCATTTCTAGCCAATTTATTTCTGGCCAATTCCTTAACCAAGTAAGCTGTCTTTTAGCCAGTTGTCTCGTGGCGCAGACTCCGCGAAAAATCATTTCATCGAAATCATATTCTCCGTCTAAATGCTTCCACATTTGACGATAACCTACACAGCGAATAGAAGGTAAGTTTTCATGTAAATCGCCGCGTTGTCTTAATTTTATTACTTCTTGCTTGAAGTCTTGTTCAACCATTTGATTAAAACGTAATTCAATACGCTGATGTAAAGTCTTACGTTCAATAGGTGTTATGGCGAATTGTAGAACATCGCCTTCAAGTCTCTCACCTTTTATTTCAGTTAATTGTGACAAAGTATGTCCAGTTAATCGAAATACTTCCAATGCCCTAGTTAACCGCTGCGGATCATTTTGATGAATTCGAGCAGCCGCAATAGGATCGCAGGCTTTCAATAAATCATGCATATGCTGCCAGCCATGTTCTTTGGCTTCGGCTTCAATAGTTGCTCTAATTTTATCATCAGCTTCTGGTAAAGGAGAAATGCCCTCAATCAAGCTTTTAAAATACATCATTGTACCGCCAACCAATATAGGTATGCGGCCAGCAGCACGTATTTTTTCAATTTCTTTCAGCGCATCTTTACAAAATTCAGCCGCCGAATAACTTTTACTGGCATCTATTAAGTTAATTAAACGATGCGGATATTTTGTTAACTCTTCTGATGTTGGCTTTGCAGTGCCAATGTCCATATCTCGATATACTAATGCAGAGTCTACGCTAATAATGTCACAGGGTAAGGCATCATGTAATGCCATAGCCAAAGCTGTTTTTCCTGAAGCTGTTGGTCCCATTAAACAAATAACGGGCGGCTGTTTTATTTTTTCAGACATATTACGTTAGTTTTACCAAGCTATACTTTGCCAAACTATAAGCACTTTCGACAATTTAAACGGTTACATGAGTTGCTCTATTTCTGATGTGAGGTCGACCTCAACAGAATTCAAGAGCAATTGACGTTCAAATGTTGAAGAAAATACGATTTCAGCTTCTGAAAGTAATTCTTGTGCCGATTCTTGATTGTAACCATCTTCAACCAAGGCCTGAGAAATAATCTCGCACCAGTCATTTTGAGTTAACACTAGATTTTTGTTTTCAGCCTGCTCACCTGTTATTTTTTGGTTAAAGGCTTCTATAACTACAGTGAAACATTTGCTGATATCTTTATCCCTTAATAATGCAGGAAAGCCCTTAATTTCAACATTTTGTGTAGATCTAATATCAAAATTAAAACCCAAACGCGCAAATTCATTTTGATTAGCTTTTAATAGAACAACAGAGGCTTTAGCTATTGTGATCTTTACAGGTAATAGTAAGGGTTGACTGATCCACTTAAAATTCGCTGTTTCATTTATTTTTTTTGATAACGTTACCGCATGTTGTGTTTGCGATAATTTTATCAATGAAAGTAATCTCAATTTACCCTTGACTTTAATCACGCCAAAACCCGGATCAACAAATTGAATGATTGAGATTTTATTCACGTCCTCAGTTAGAGATGAATAATGTATTTGTTGATTGGCAGGACTTGAGTCAGGTCCAGTGTTTAAATCAAGATCAGTATTTACATTTGTTGCCAAACTATCATTTGTTTGTATCGGTACTTCAGCGTTTACGGCCTCACTAGAAATAACAGGCTCAAGATTTGGGTTATGAGGAGTCATCAGGCCTTGATAAACCTGAGCGGCGCGGGCTGACATTTTGTTTTGGCCAAATAGGTTTAACGGTAACTTTCTTTCTTTAATAGAGCCCTCTGCTAAACAGTAAGCGCTCACACTTGCTTCATTCACTTGTTGTGTAGAGCTTGTTAACGGTGTGATATAAGCATTATTTGGTTTGCTTTTCTGATAGTTTATCTCTTTATTACTTTCGTCATGACCGAGCTGTCCAACATCATGGTTATGACCACCTTCATCAAAATTCAACTCGCTCTGTAGAGCTTTATTACAAACTGAAAAAATAAAGTCGTGAATATAACGTCCTTGATGAAATCTGACTTCATGCTTTGCTGGATGTACATTGACATCGACTTCGCGAAAATCTAATTCCAAAAATAAAACAAAGGCCGAATGTGCGTCAGGAGGTAATAAATTAGCGTAGGCTTGACGAATGGCGTGATTTATTAACTTATCACGCATCATTCGGCCATTAACATAACTATAACTTAAGTCATTTTGATTACGAAAATAACTCGGCTTAGCTAACCAACCCCATAAGTGTAAATCGCTATGCAAACAATCGACTTCAATGGCATTATCAACGAATTTTTGACCACAAATTTGTGCTATTCGTTTCGCGTATTGTGATTTATTTTGTGCGGCACGGTATTGACGAATTATCTTGCCATTGTGGGTCAATATAAAAGTTACATTTAAGCAAGCAAGGGCTATTCGTCGAATAACTTCTTCTATATGAGTAAATTCAGTTTTTTCGGTACGTAAAAATTTACGCCGAGCAGGAGTGTTAAAAAACAGATCTTTTACGTCTATTGTAGTGCCATCAGGATGTGCAGCTGGTTGTATGGTAACGTCCATATCACGACCTTGAGCATTTGCTTGCCAAGCAGACTCTTGCGCTACGGGTTTTGATGTCAGCGTTAACCGTGAAACTGAACTTATACTTGCCAGCGCCTCTCCCCTAAAGCCTAAACTACTAATAGCCTCTAAATCATTTAAGCTTTTTATTTTGCTGGTGGCATGTCGACTTAAGGCTAAGGTTAATTCGTTTTTCGCAATACCTGCGCCATTATCAATAATGCGTAAACGTTTAGCGCCACCTTTTTCTACATCTATTTGAATTTTAGTCGCGCCAGCATCTAAGCTATTTTCAACCAATTCTTTAATCACTGACGCGGGACGTTCAACAACTTCACCAGCGGCAATTTGGTTAGCAAGACGGGCGGGTAATATTTCTATGGTCATGGTTTTATCAGGGTCTTTTCTGGTGTTATTTTCTAGTGTTCAAGTTTTTGTTTATACAAAAATAAAGGGTTTCAACCGGCACTGGGTATTTTAAGTGTTTGACCTATTCTAACGGTATTAGATTTTAGGTTATTCAAAGACTTTAATTGAGCGATAGATATTTTATAACGTTGAGCCAATATTGATAACGACTCACCACTGCTTACTTTGTGTTTTTGGTAACTAATGCTTGCAAAATAAGTTCCCATAGGCGGCTGCTCAATAAAATATTTGTGCAAGCCATTATGAATCGCCTGTGCTATTTTTTGCTGGTGCTTTGTTGAATTCAAATTACGTTCATCTTGATAATTTGATATAAAGCCTGTTTCTACCATAATCGACGGTATATCAGAGGATTTTAATACGGCAAAATTACCGTGTTGTGGTGTTTTATTATGCAATTTAGTAATTTTTTTCAATTGCTTAATGATATTGTTAGCGGTATTAACGCTCACTTCCAGCGAATGTTCTTTATTCATATCAGCTAAGGTTATTGCTAAATTATCATCAGCAGTATTTTTTATTACGCCACCACCACCACCCAAAAGCTCTGAATTTTTTTCACGATTAATTAACCAACGTGCCATTTCAGATTCTACGCGTTTATTTGAAATAACCCAAACAGCCGCACCATTGGGTTTGCGAGTACGAAAGGCGTCAGCATGTATAGAGACAAAAAAATCGACTCTATTGCGACGGGCAATTTGGGTACGTCGGTCCAAATTTACGTAATAATCGCCTTTACGGGTTAAAATTGCTTTCATACCTTTTTCTTTATTTATGATGTTGTGCAATTTCTTAGCGATCGCTAACGTTACCCTTTTTTCATAAGATCCTTTTCCTCCGATAGAGCCGGGATCTTCACCACCATGACCCGCGTCAATGGCTATAATCACATCCCTTTTAGTGTTTGTCGGGATATTAGCTACTTGAGTCACTCGATTTTTATCATATAGATCGATCACCAAGCGATCACCATATTGGCCTGCTGGTGCTAAAGGAAAGATGGTTAGTTGGAAGGACTCTGCTAATTCTAGGACTAACCTGATACCACTTTTAGTTTTGGCCTTGCTGGTACGAATTCGTTTTATGCGTTTATCAGTACTGGCTAGTTTTTTTAAATTAACTGCATTTTTACTGTTTTTAAAGTCAATCACTAAACGTTGAGGGTTTGATAAGGTAAAGTAGCTAAAATCAGGTTTTTGTTTTAAATCGAATACTACACGAGTGTTTTCTGGGGCAGGCCAAACACGGACCCCTTCGATATTGTTGGCAGCACTTGCCTTAGTACTCATTAAAGCACTAACCAAACTAAAAAGGATCAAAACAACCAGTAATTGCCGCACCTTCAAAACCCTCTATACGTGTTTGAACTTAATTTATTATTATTATTTTTTACTATTATCTCTCTAAATAGTTTAGAGAGTCTAAAACTTGCTGTCCAAGATCACTTATCGCACTTAGTGTGATATTTCTTTGCTCTTCACTATAAGCCATTTCTATCGTAATATCTGCATTAGCTAACATGCCTTGGCCCTTTTCAGGCCACTCGATAAAACAACAGCAATTATCGGCAAAATAATCACGAATTCCCATATATTCTAATTCTTCGGGATCTGACAAGCGATAAAGGTCGAAATGGTAAACTTGCCAATTAGCCAACTCATAAGGTTCGACCAAGGTATAAGTAGGGCTTTTTACATTGCCTTTATGTCCCATGCCTTGAACAAAGCCGCGTGTTAACGTTGTTTTACCTGCACCTAGGTCACCATTTAAGTAGACCACAATACCTTTTTTTAATTCATTAAGCACTATTTTAGCTAAAGCTGTGCCCATATTAATGGTTGCAGCTTCATCAGCCAAAAAATATGTTTTTTTTGTCATTAATTTTATCTTCTCATTTCAATAGTATTTATCGTCAATAATATTTTCTTTGTCGGTAATACCTTTGTGCTTTAAGTTTTAACTAACGAGCCTTTTATCAATTTCTACAAATCGTTAACTAACTTTTGAATTTCATTCATCAAATCACTGGCAAGTAAGCCACGCTGTCCATTTCGGCTCACTATATTGTCGGCCGCTTTACTGTGAATATAAACAGCCAGCCGTACTGCATCGAACTTCGATTCAAGACTTGTAATATCACTTTGTTCATTATCATAGTGACACACATTAGCGCTTTTGGATTGCAGTTCATTTTTTTGTAAAAGTAGCGCTGCTATTATGCCAGATAATACATCGCCCATGCCACCTGTTGCCATACCTGCATTTCCAGAGGTGTTGATCCATACCTTGTGTCCGTCTGAAATAAGACTTCCAGCCCCTTTTAGCACACATATTCCGCCGTACTTAAGAGCAATACTTCTTACCGCGGAAAAACGATCTAATTCAACTTGCTCAACAGTTGAATTCAATAATCTCGCGGCCTCTTTAGGATGTGGTGTTAATACCCAAGCGTCGTTTTTTTGCGGCGCTACACTTAAAAAGTGCAATGCATCAGCATCAATAACAACGAGAGGCTGCTTTTTATACTGTTCATTTATCACTAAGTGAAATAACTTCTGCGCCCATTGGTCTTGTCCAAGACCGGGACCGATAACAATAACCTTCGCGTTTTTATAGGCAGGAAAATTAACTAACTTATCGGCATCACAAGGCGCAAACATCATTTCCGGGCGACCATTAAAAATCATACTCTGATTGCTTTGGTGACAACATACTGACAATAGACCAGTCCCTGCACGTAAAGCAGACTCAGCGGTCAGGCGAATTGCCCCTGGCATGCCTTGATTGCCCCCTATCGCTAAAATCAAACCGATATTACCTTTATGACTGGCGGGTTTACGCTCTAGCAGTACCGGTAAATTATTTCTATTTTGCAGATAAACATTTGACGGTACTTGCTGGCAGAATAACTCGCCTAGACCAAGGTCGGCGAAAAATAACTGGCCAATGTAATTAGCCGCTTGGCCAGTGAATAACCCTTTTTTTAAAGCAATAAACGTTAAGGTTTGCTTGGCGATAATCGCATCTTCATAATCACCACATACACAACCTGATTCTGCAGATAAACCCGACGGTACATCAACACTTAAAATATCGGCGTTATTGGCATTGAGCTTATTAACAATAATTTTAAAAGCAGGAGAAAATTGACCTGTAAAACCAATTCCAAATAGACAGTCGACGATGAGCTCCCCTTGAAATTCTTCAATCATTTTATTGACCGTACTTAAATCGTTTTCATCTTGACTAAAAACAATATCACCACCAATAGCCTCTAGTTGATTTAATGCAGTTAAAGCATCCCCTTTTATTACCGATTTTGCTGACAAGACGAGTGTCGTTACCGTTATTTTTGCTTGTTGTGCCAAGCGTGCGACAATATAACCATCACCACCGTTATTACCCTTGCCACAAACAATTAATAATGAAGTAAGTTTGGGGTAGCCAATTTCTATTTGTTTAAAGACCGCATTACCCGCTTTTTCCATTAAGCTAAACATTGAAACACCCTGCTTAGCTGCAACTAAAGCTTCATTATTTTGAACTTGTCTAGCACCATAAACTTGCTGTGGTAAACTATCGGGTAACCTATTTGCAATCATAAAATTTCTTAAACGTGGAAGCCTTAACTATTAACTATCAAGAATTAGCTGAAAAAATCAAGTTTTGGGGACAAGAACTTGGTTTTGATCAAATTGGCATTACCGACGTTGATTTGTCAGATCATGAAGCAGCGTTCAGTCAATGGCTAAGTAAAAACTATCACGGTAATATGGATTACATGGCGCGTCACGGTTTAATGCGTGCTCGCCCGCAAGAACTTGAACAAGGGACCATTCGAGTGATCAGCGCCCGAATGAACTATTTACCGACAGGGGCTAAGTTTGCAAAAATATTAAAAAAGCCTGATCACGCTTATATCAGTCGTTATGCATTAGGTCGCGATTACCACAAATTAATGCGTAAACGCTTAAAAGCACTCGGCGAAAGAATCAAACTTTATTGTGCTGACTACCATTACCGCCCTTTTGTTGACTCAGCGCCAGTATTAGAAAGACCACTTGCAGAAAAAGCAGGATTAGGTTGGGTCGGCAAGCATTCTTTAGTGATCAACAAAGCCGCAGGTTCTTGGTTTTTCCTTGGCGAGTTATTAATCGATATTCCGCTGCCTTGTGATGCTAAGCCTGAGAATAGTTGTGGTAGTTGCGTTTCTTGTATCAAAATTTGCCCTACAGGTGCCATTGTTGAACCCTATGTCGTTGATGCTCGCCGCTGTATATCATATTTAACTATCGAATTGCGTGAAGCTATCCCGATTGAATTAAGGCCGTTAATCGGGAATAGAATATATGGCTGTGATGATTGCCAATTAATTTGCCCTTGGAACAAATTCGCCAAACTCTCTGTTGAAGATGATTTTCAAGCCAGAGAGGATTTGGATAATATTTCGTTATTAGATTTGTTTGCTTGGACTGAAGAAGAATTCTTAGAGAAAACACAAGGCTCTCCGATACGCCGCATTGGTTTTCAAAGTTGGCAACGTAATATTGCAGTTGCTCTTGGCAATGCGCCGTTTAGTTTGCCCATTGTAGAGGCTTTGCAATTTGCCTTACACAGAAGCGAAGCTATGGTTGTTGAACATATAAATTGGGCATTAGCCCAACATCAACTTAAACAACAATCCGCATTATCTCAAGCAAAGGTAAATGAAAGATTAACGGGACGATTAATACGCTCAATTGAAAAAGGGCTGCCGCGCGATGCTTAATAAGGAATAAGAAAGAAAAATAAAGTACTAATTTGACTTAGGGATAAGCTGTGATGCCATTGCGTCATCTTCCCTGAGCCATTTTATCGGGTTCCACACTTTCAACGCTTTAGTGTTCAGGTTTAAAGGCTATTTAGTAGCGTCATTTAATTCAACTTAGTTCACATCTTTGTTGACACTTAAGCAAAACTTTTTTCTTTTCTTTATTGGTAAACCCTTGCCAGCCTGTAATTTCATCCAAGTGTCGAAAACAGCCTAAACAAATATCTTTACCATCTAAACAACAATTACGAATACAAGGACTTTCTACTAAATTAATCTTTTCATTTTCGCGGCTTTGAGGCGAGGTTTGCACCTGTAAATCAAGATCAGATAGCTTCGGCATAATCAACAACTTCAGCTATTTGTAAGGCAATGCTTTTCATTAATGCAATGGCTTTTTTCTGTTCTTTTTTAGTGATGAGTTCGACCAAACTTTCACATGACTTTTGTAATTTATCAGCCCCCATAATTTTCGAGTTTAAAATGAGTTGTTCAATATGTATTTGAGCTTGTTGATAATCTTTAGCTTTAAGCACTTGCTCTAAAGCAGATAACGCTTCTGCGTTTAACAATATATATTCATCTAACATTAAAGCAGCAAGTTCTGCAGAGCCTTGATTCTTTGCATAAACGTCTAGATTAAATACAGCTTCCAGCGCATCAAAGTCATCACTTTTCAGCAAAATAGGTTTATTAGATTTATCGTCACTTGCTGGGTTATTAGCTTCTGAGTCCTTTCTTACAGAGTCATTAACTACAGCATCATTGACTACGGAATCATTAACTACAGAATAAGTAGTGGTGGATTTTTTTTCATTTAACGCTATTACTTTTTCAGCAGCAACATCGCTACTTTTCACTTTTAGCCAGGGGGATAGTAAAGTTGTCAGTGAATCTAAGTTGCTTAAAGCTGGTAACTTCCCAGTTTTCCAACGAGAAGCAACCTTGGTTTCTGCGTTAGACAATTCAGTAAATTGTTCGTCTTTAAAATGAAAAACGCCTCTATGCACTGTTTTACCGCTAACAAGATCAACAAATGGCATTTGAGTGAATTGAGTAAATAGCACTAGATATTTTCCTGACTGCCACTGTTTTTCCATCATTTTTGCCTGACAAACAATGCGAACAGTAAAACCAAACCAAGATAACAATCGAACAAAAGCTTCATGCTCGGCAGGTTTTGTAACGGCCAATAAAACTTCTACTTGCGTGACTTCATATTGATGATTTTTGCATTCTTGTGCCGTTAAAATATGGTTAGAAATACACTCATCTTGAGTACCAATTTTAGCTTTTTTGTTCGCCTCTTTTTTGATCAGTGCTTGCAGTTCAGTTAAAAAATATCGGCGAGAAAGTGAGTCACTTGCCAAGGAATACAAACCTTGTTTTTGTAACTGCACGTTTACAGCGCTTTGCATGACCATTAGTTTAGGTCTCATGCTTGCAGGTAAAGTCGCTATTTGCTGCTGTATTTCTTTATAGTTTGAATGAAAACTATCAGCCAATAAAATAACCACTGCCAATGGTTTACTGGTTAGCCTTTTAACATTCACTTGCTGCTTAAATTTTTCAAACTTAGTTAAGGTATCAACTTTACCGTTCACAGCTTTTATGTGTTTAGCCAAAATATCACTGTTAAATACGTCTTTAGAAACGATAAGCGTATTCGCGAGTTTTAAGTCCATCTTATCAATATTTCTTTGCTGGCTGTCCAAAATGGCTAACGGCAAGTCAAACTTAAACTGAAAACCATCTTCCGCTAAAGTCGACTCTATCGCAGAACAATTTAGTCGCGCCAACAATAGCGCCAAATAGTGCGGGCTTTCAATACCTTCATTTGCCAAATTATCACTAGTTAAAAGTTTTATCGTTTCAGGAAGTTGCGTTTGTTTTTTCGTTGAGATGTGAGAAAAATTAAAACGAACAATCTGCTGCCCTTGTTTTTTATCCACCAATTGCAGGTCTAAATTAAGCTTCGATTTAAATTGATCCGTTAAACAAGTACGACAAAGACCTAAAATAAGTTGATGAAACAATTTAACGTCTAAATTAACGTTTTCGGCTAGTTGTTCATCTAGATATAAAGAAATTTGATTACGCTGCACACTTGATTCAGCTCTTGCATTTAAGATCACTGAATATAATTCATCATGGAAGTGGTTATCGGATAATTGCAAGGGAGTGAGCTTGGATTGCAGCGCCAATCGAGTTTGCTTTTGTTTAGACCAGTCATAAACTCGGCTTAATTGACGATAAATTTGAGCTGAACTTACACCAGAATCAATCGACCTACTTTGACTTTGCAACATAGTACGAATGATCATTTTAGTGAGTTGCTGCGTATCTAAATTTTCGACAATGTAATTTTGTTTATTTATCTCGAGTATTTGCTGTTCTAACGTCTCAATACTTTGCTCTAAATTAACAATAAAATTTGCCGAACTTATTGTGCCAAACCAAAGTTGATTTTTTGACGTAAGTGTAAGAATAAGTGCCTGGTTATCTTTTGTAATCACCCGAACCACTTGCGTACTTTTGTCACTTTTGTCACTTTTGGCAAGCCGAGCACTTGAAAGTATTTGCGATAGGTTTGCTTTATCAAACCAATGCCGCCAGCTTTTTCCTTGGCATAAGTCATCCAAAAAAGAGTCGCGAATGAGTTGCTCATTGTTCAATGCCAACGAACCTTCAGCCATTTGCCAATATACAGCTCCACTTTGTTCAGCAATAATAGTTTGTTGTTCAAGCAATGAACTCTCTAAAGCAAGATAGTCTTGGCTCGTATACCTTGGGTTTTTAATTTCATTTATTAATGTGGCAATTTTTTCATCTTCAATACAGTTATATGGGACATCTTGCTCTACCCCGTTAGTAATAATACTTTGACACATTGCTAAAGTAGCTTCGGCGCTTTTGCGGATATTCTTTTGCAACGCTCTTAATAAATAAACGAATAAAAATAGTGAAAAAAGCAAAGCAACAATAAGCAAAATATTAACCTTTTCACTGGTTAATTTAAGCCCTGAATTTTGCAATATTGGACTTAAAAATGCGGGCAGTACATTATCGTTCTCATTTAACGAAAAAGTAGGTGCTTTGTTTTCGGATAATAAATTTTGCAAAACTTGACGTTGCATATTTAGACTACTGAAATATGCTTCCGCCAACCTTAAAAAGCCATGCCATTTGGGCAAAGTTCGTTGTTCAGTTAATAATAATCCCTCTAACGCTTTTAACTGTAAAAAAAGCTCTTTTTCATCGGTATTGGTATCTTTGTCATTAGTTAACATTTCGTAAGCGGAAAATGCGTTACTAACCTTTTCATTGGTTAGCTGAAAGTCATCGAGACTGGTAAAAATAGAAAGTCGGTTAAATAAAGATAAAACTTCGATAAAGGTTTGATTAAAATATTGATAATCGCTTAGCTCTTTTACTAATTTTGCGTGAGCCCTTGCACGGTTGGCGGTAACTCTATCATTAACTTTATCATTTAAAATTTGCAGATAGAGATTTTGTTGCTGTGCACGCATTTCATTTACTTTTGCCGTTAATGAATCAACAACGAGCCTCAACTGAATTAAGCTGCTCTGTTTTAATTGTTCATTACGCGAAATATTACTTCCTACCCTATCAACATCTTGTTGATTAGATTTAATTTGCAGAATTAATTTATCTATTTCTGGCGAGCGACGTTTTTTTAATGAGGATACTTGCTGTAGGTTTGTTAACATCTGACGATGATTAGTTGTTAGCGCTTGGCCACTTCGATCTGTGGTAGAAACACTAATAAGCGATAAAGTCTCTAGAATAACCTGTTGATTTTGTTGATATGCTTGAAGTGCCGGTAATTGTACCTTACTAACACTTTTAAGTTGATGATCTCTTTGAAAAAATAATGAGTAGGCAAGCGCGAGAGTCAAAGTAAATAACACAGCAATATAGACGAATTGACGGTTAAATTGACGATGAAGCGGTTTATTTGGAGATTGGCTCATTGAAAGTTACTTTCCCTAGAAAAGCTATAATTTTTCATTAAGCCTACAGTTTAGGGAAAATAGGAGAAGAATCAATGTAATTCTACCGAATAGCAATTTAATTAAATTGCTGATAA
>Ga0105356_10005414_pt1 | contig 12103 bp, 7 predicted proteins | sample GOMGulsemesocosm_3_FD_83502 | JGI IMG/M metagenome (GOLD analysis project Ga0105356, IMG submission 83502) | Methane-oxidizing microbial communities from mesocosms in the Gulf of Mexico - GOM9D Gulf of Mexico | ecosystem: Environmental > Aquatic > Marine > Cold seeps | place: Gulf of Mexico...
AGGCCAGGTTTTGATGCTGATTATAAATTAGTTTATAAAAACAAAGGGAATACAATTTTGTTAGGTAATGTTGATTTTACATTTAATGATGATTTAATGGATTTAGTAAGTGCTAGTCCAACAGTAGATGTGCAAACAACAGGAAGTTTAACTTGGAACTATACCAACTTACAACCTTTTGAAAGTAGGAGTATTGATTTTACAATGAATATCAATACACCAACGGATCCTACATTTCCAGTTCTTGGAGATGACATATTAGATTTCACAGCTACTATTAGTCCTGTTTTGGGTGATGAAACACCTGATGATAATGTTTTTGAATTACATCAAACGGTAGTAAATAGTTATGATCCTAATGACAAGACTTGTTTGGAGGGAAAAACAATTTCACCAAGTGAAGTAGGGGAGTATGTACATTATATGATTCGCTTTGAGAATACAGGTTCAGCAAGTGCTGTGAATATTGTAGTAAAAGATGGAATTGATATTGCTAAATATGATGTTAGTACATTGATTCCGTTACACGGTAGTCATGGTTATATAACTAAAATAAGAGATACAAATATTGTAGAGTTTATTTTTGAAAACATTAATTTACCTTTTGATGATGCTAATAATGACGGGTATGTTGCTTTTAAAATTAAAACGCAACCTACATTAGTATTGAATGATACTTTTGAAAACAACGCTGAAATCTATTTTGATTACAATGCTCCAATTATTACCAATGTTGCGCAAACTACAGTTGCAATACTTGGTTTAGCTGATTATGCATTGGATAAGAGTATTGGTTTGTTTCCAAATCCAGTAAAAGATGTAGTATTTATTCAAGGAAAGCATAACTTAAAAGAAGTAACTGTTTTTGACGTAAATGGAAGAGTTTTAAAAAGTATTTCAGTAATAGGATCTCAATTAGAAAAAGAATTAAATGTTACTGAGTTAACTCAAGGAATATATTTTGTAAGAGTTATTTCTGATAAAGGGCAATTTGTGAGTAAATTGATTAAGGAATAATATTAATAATTTCAATTATAATAAAAAAGCTACTGAATTTAAATTCAGTAGCTTTTTTATTATTCAGTAAAGTCACAAAACAAAACACTCCTTGCCCCACATATATAATTATTGTAATTTGCAGTATACAAAAACCCAATAGATGTACAATTCAAAAATAATAGGTTTAGGGAAATATGTTCCTGATAATGTAGTAACGAATCATGATTTATCAAAAATCATGGATACCAATGACGAATGGATAACGGAACGTACAGGAATTAAAGAACGTAGGTGGGTGAAACCAGAAAGTAAAGAAACTACATTTACTATGGGGTTTGAAGCTGCTAAACAAGCTATTGAGCGTTCAGGTTTGAATAAAGATGAAATAGATTTTATTGTCTTTGCAACCTTAAGTCCTGATTATTTTTTTCCAGGACCAGGAGTACAAATTCAAGAGGCTTTAGGTATAAAAACTGTTGGGGCTTTGGATGTGCGTAATCAATGTTCCGGTTTTGTGTATGCTATTTCTGTAGCCGATCAGTTTATAAAAACAGGGATGTATAAAAATATTCTGGTAATCGGCTCAGAACTGCAATCCAAAGGAATAGATAAATCTACTAGAGGAAGAAGTATATCTGTAATATTTGGTGATGGGGCTGGTGCAGCGGTATTAACAAGAGAAGAAGATAATTCAAAAGGAATTTTATCAACACACTTACATTCTGAAGGGAAACATGCCTTAGAACTAGCGTCTGAAGCTCCAGGAATGGGTGGACGTTGGATAACTGATATTATTGCAGATGATAATCCGGAAGACTTAAGTTACTATCCGTATATGAACGGACAGTTTGTGTTTAAAAATGCAGTAGTTCGTTTTTCGGAAGTAATTACTGAAGGTTTAGTGCAGAATAACCTAGATAAGGATGCAATTGATATGTTAATACCACATCAGGCAAACTTACGTATTGCTCAGTTTATTCAAAAAAGATTTGGATTGAGCGATGATCAAGTATTTAATAATATTCAAAAATACGGTAATACAACCGCTGCTTCAATACCAATTGCTTTGTGTGAAGCTTGGGAGGAAGGAAAAATAAAGGAGGGTGATACCGTTGTATTAGCAGCTTTCGGAAGTGGATTTACTTGGGGAAGTGCTATTATAAAATGGTAATTGCAATGCAATATATAGTTATAAAAAATGCCTAAGTTTTAGCTTAGGCATTTTTTGTGAATTTTATCTGTGGCGATTCGCCACTACATCATTCCGCCACCGCCTTGTTTTTCATTGTTATCTCTTTGCTTACGTTGTAAGGCTTTGTTTTTTCCACCACCAAAACGGTAATTAAACCCTAAGTAAGCAGTTCGGCTTTCCCAGTTAAATTGTCCATTCTGGACATAAGGTTGTGTAGATTCAAATTGAAATTTCATTCCTTTAAATATATCGTTTACTCTAAAACTAATTGTTCCTTTGTTTTTTAAAACAGATAAGCTAGATCCTACATTTACCATCCACATTGCAGATCGGTTAAACTGTATACCGTCTTCAGGACCTCTATACATAGAGAATAATTGGAAACGTAATTTTTTAGTAGCAGTAAAACTATTACTTAAACGTGCGTTGAAGCTATTCGCTTTCACTTCTCTAGTTAACTCTTTTTCGGTTTTTGCATAATAATCCAAACTTGCGTTTGCTCTCCACCATTTTGCTATTTTATAGTTTGAAGAAACTTCAAAACCATATCTGTCCGTATCATCATAATTGGTATAGGATAATAATTGCTTAGTACCATCTAATGGGTCAATAGTAGAATAACGTGAAATGTTATTGTTTACTTTTCTGTAGAAAGAACCAAAAGTAATAGACCCATTTTTTATTTTACGAGTATAGTTAACTTCATACGAGTTTGTAAACTGTGGTCTTAAATCAGGGTTTCCTACTGAAGTAATTAACGGAGTACTCCATTCTCTAATTGGGTTTACTTGACCAATTCCTGGTCTGTCAACTCGTCGACTATAACTAACTTGGTATTGGTTTTTTTCTGATGGATTGTACGTGAAAAAAGCAGAAGGATAGGCGCTAAATATTTTATCGGTATACTTTGCGCTACTTACTCCTTTTTGAAAATCCCCATCGACGTTATATTGTTCTAATCGAACACCAAGCTGCATGGTTAATTTACCAAATTTATGCCCGTAGTTGGTATATCCTGAAAACATTTCTCTATCGTACCCAAATGAAGAGTTTCCTATTGGTTGAGTGACTCCAGGGATAATATTACCAAATGAGTCATATGTGTTTTCATGCTGGTCAGAAGTATTAAAATTAGTTGTTTTATTAGTTCTAATTTCTCCACCAATTTCTAATTTTCCTTTTTCAAAAAGAGGAACGGTATAATCTAGATTAAATAAAAAGTTATCCGTTTTATTCTCTACGCTATTGGTGTAGTTTGTAATAGGATCTGATAGGTTTATTAATTCATGATATCTTGCATTTTCTGGAGAATCAGCATTGGAATAGGTAGCTTCAAACTCTAAATTATGTTCGTTTTTTTCATCAAAGTCTAATTTGTAATTTAAGTTATAGGTTCCAGAGTTTGATTTGGTTTTAGCTACATTAGGAGCGTTTGTATTTAATATATTTGCAGCAGTAACTTTAGTTAGTCCCTCCGCAGTGTTATCACTAAAGTTTTGAGTGGTATAAAACGACAATGTGTTTTTATCATTTAAATATACATCAGCACCAACCTTTATCAAATGAGAATCTCTATTGGAGTCAAATGTAAACTCTTGTAATGAAGGTGTTGCTCCAGTTCGGCTTACATGACCAAAATTATCGTTCTTACCAGTATTATATCCGTAATTCCCGAAGAAGTTAACTTTACCAGTTTTATAATTCATATTTAAAGAACCATTAAAACGAGTGTTTTCTCCATGAGTTAAACCTGTATTTACACTACCATTGAATCCTTGATTAGCGTTTTTGTGTAACACAATATTAATCATACCGCTCATTCCTTCAGGACTGTATTTAGCAGAAGGGTTGGTGATTAATTCAATTTGTTTTATTGATGTTGAAGGTATTTGCTTCAATAAATCAGCAACACTAATACCAGAAGGTTTACCATCAACTAAAACACGTACATTTTCATTACCTCTTAAACTAATGTTTCCCGTTTGTGAATCAACACTAACCGATTGCACATTGTTTAGCAATTCCGATGCAGTTGTTCCTGCTGAGGTTAAATCTTTACCAACATTGATAACCTTTCTATCAATTTTTTGAACTACAGTGGATGTTTCTGCTACCACAACCACTTCATCTAATAGTGCTGTGTCTTCTGCTAAGGATATAGTTCCTAAATTATGTGTAGCATTTTTTCGAGTAAAAATTATTTTTCGAATATCAGTTTTATAACCAATGTATTGAATTTCTAAAATGTTTTCTCCAGCAGGAATTTTATTGACGCTAAACTCCCCTTTGTCATTTGTAATTCCACCAGTTAATACATTATCTGAATTATCTTTAATGATGATGTTAACATAAGGTAATACTTCCTTTGTTGTTTGATCTGTAATTTTTCCCTTAACAACACCTACTTTGGGGCCGTTATTTTGCGCAAAAAGTATTGAGCTGAATAACAATAGAGTTAGTAGTATTAATTTTTTCATTTTATTTGATTTTTTGATGATTGAGTTTTTTGTAATAGTTTTGCTTATCTGACGACTATTGTATAGATATGTTACAAGATTAAATTTCATTAACACTAATTTAACAGATGAGTAAAAAGACATTGGTTTTCGGTGCTTCATTAAAGGAAACACGTTATTCTTATTTAGCAATTAAAAAGCTAATAAAACATAAACACGAGGTGGTTGCATATGGATTAAGACATGGTGAAGTATCTGATGTTAATATAGATGTTGAGTTGAAACCATATATTGATATTGATACCATAACTTTATATATGAACCCAATGCGACAGAAAGAATATTATGAATATTTAATAAGCTTAAAACCTAATAGAATACTGTTTAATCCAGGAACCGAAAACCCTTATTTTTATGGATTACTAAAAGATAACAATATTAAGTTTGAACAGGTTTGTACTTTAGTATTATTATCTACAAATCAGTATTAAAACCCCAATTATAAATGAGAAACTCCCAGTTTAAAACTTTTTAAACTGGGAGTTTTGTGTATTACTAATTAGTAGTTAACTAATTGCTTAGTGTTGGTGCCCGTGTGCTCCATGAACATGTCCATGTTCTACTTCTTCGGTAGTAGCATCTCTCATTTCAATAACCTTACCTGTAAAGTGTAAGTCTTGATCTGCTAATAAATGGTTTACATCAACAGTAATTGTTTCTTCATTGATAGAAACTATTTTACCAGGAATTACGTTTTCGTTTTGATCTTGTAAAGGCAATACGTTACCAACTTCAACTTCAGGAATTAATTTTCCTTCGTTCATAAACATATCTTGAGCAAGTTCAATAATTGCTTCTTCTTTACGTGAACCGTATGCGTTTTCTGATTTTATTCCAAAAGAGAATGTATCTCCTTCTTTTAAATCTGCAACATTTGCTTCAAATTCTGGTATCATTTGTCCTAAACCAGATAAGAATGCTAAAGGATCTTTTCCTTCTGTTGATTCTATTAATTCTCCAGTAGCAGTATCTCTATATAAGTTATACTCTACGGCAATTGCTTTGTTTGTTACTTCGCTCATGAAAATAAATTTTCGGCAAAAGTAGTATTTAATTGGAGTTTAAGGAAATAGATTACAACTTAATTCGCTTGATTCACAACCAAATCCCTTTTTTTACGAATTAATAATAGCCCTATGAAGGTTAGTAATCCGTTTAATGGTAATATCTCCCAATGAAATTTATAAGTTCCAATAATATTTTCTGGTAACATAGTAATCCCAAAACTAATACATATTGACAGTAAAGCAACTACCCATGCAAGTTTGTCTTTAATTTGGAACTTTGTTAGAATACCAAAAGCAAACAAACCTAGTAGTGGTCCGTATGTAAAGGTCGCAAACTTGAATAAGTTACCAACAACATTACCTTCTAACATGTTAAACAGAATTACAACAAGTATTAGTAGAATAGAAACACCAATGTGAACTTTTTTACGCAATGGTTTTTGTTGTTCGAGTGGTTTTTTATGAATGTCTAAAAAATCTACTGAAAAAGAAGTCGTTAAGGAGGTTAATGCAGAATCAGCACTAGAATATGCCGCTGCAATTAAACCGATAATGAATGTAACGGATAATGCAGCACCTAAATTTTGATTCATAGCAATTTCAGGAAATAATAAATCTGTTCTGTTTCTTCCATCTACTACAGGGATTTGTAGTCCGAATTTATCGGCATAAATAAATAATAATGCTCCAAGTGATAAGAAAACGAAGTTAACAACAACTAATAAAGTAGACATTGTTAGCATGTTTTTTTGAGCATCTTTTTGGTTTTTACAAGTAAGGTTTTTCTGCATCATATCTTGGTCTAGTCCAGTCATAGCAATGGCTATAAAAATACCGCCTATAAAATATTTCCAGAAATATGTTTTTGCATAAGGATCATCAAAATAGAAAATTTTATTTTTAGAATCGAATTCAGGAGAATTCAAAAATTCAACAAAACTCCAGTCAAATTTCTGATTGATTAAATAAATAGCAACACCAACTGCAGTTAACATCGCTAGAGTTTGTAAGGTGTCCGTCCATACAATAGTTTTTATTCCTCCTCTATAGGTATATATCCAAATAAGAAGTATAGAAATGACTACTGTAACCCAAAAAGGAACTCCCATTTTCTCAAAAATAATATATTGCATTGCTAAGGCAACTAAGAATAATCGAAATGAAGCTCCAGTAACTCTAGACAACAAAAAGAAAAAAGCTCCAGTCTTATAGCTTACAGTACCAAAACGTTGGTTTAAGTACTCGTATATCGAAGTAACGTTTAGCTTATAATATAAAGGTAATAATATAAAAGCGATGACTAAATAGCCTACGAAGAATCCGAATACTCCTTGCATATATGCAAATTCCTGTCCACCTATCATACCAGGAACAGAGATAAAGGTTACTCCAGATAAAGATGCGCCAATCATTCCAAAGGCAACAATATACCAAGGTGATTGCTTGTTTCCTTTAAAAAAAGTATCGTTGCTATCGTTTTTCCCTGTTAAATAAGAGATTAGCATCAATAGTCCAAAATAGGATGCTACTAATAAGATAATTTGTGTTGCGTTCATGTTAAAATTATTTGAAGAAACAAATTAACGAAAAAGGACTATATTGCAACACCTTTTAATTATAAAAATAAACCCATGAAAAAAATTACATTACTATTTGTAATAGGATTTGCTATAAATTCTTGGTCTCAAGAATATAAGCGAATGATTAATAAAGGAACTTATTCAGTTCAAGAAATCCAACTAAAGGCCGAGGCTCACTTTGATATAGTAGGAAAAGGAAGAGGAGTTGGATATAAGTCATATAAACGTTGGGAGTATAATGCATTACGTTCTATGAATCAAAATGGAATGTTAAAAACTTCAGAAGAGATTGATGAAACAGTTCGTCTTTATAAGGAAGAAAGTAATTCAACAAATAAAGCTGCATTTCAAGGTTCTTGGGAAGAGTTGGGCCCGAAAAGTTGGAATCAAACTAGTGGTTGGAATCCAGGTGTTGGTAGAATAACTTCGATTGCTGTAGATCCAACAAACGCTAATCATATGATTGTTGGAGGGCCAAGTGGAGGAGCATGGAAAACTACTGACGCAGGTGTTAATTGGGCTGTATTGACAGATAATAGAGTTAATTTAGATGTGTACTCTCTTACGATAGATCCATTAGATTCTCAAAAATACTATTGGGGTTCTACTGGAGGAAGAATTTATAAATCTACTGATGGTGGTGCAACATGGCCAACAAGTGTAGATATAGGTAATGGAACTGTAAATAAAATATTAATTCACCCAACGCAAACAAATAAAGTATTTTGTAGTGTTCAGGATGGAGGAATATTTAAATCTACAGATTCGGGTGCTACATGGACAATTATTCACCCATCTGCAACTCATGGGTTTGATATAGAGTTTAAACCAGGAGACCCTAATACAATTTATGCTTCAGGAAATCAATTTTTTAAATCTACTGATGGAGGAACAACATTTAATGTGCCATCAACATTGCCTTTATGGACTCAAGAATATGATTCAGGGCAACTAGATTGGGGAACAGCTTCAACAAACGAAAACAATTCCATTACTCCAAGAACTGGGAATTCAATGGCGATATTATTTATTGATTCTAACTCGAATCCTATAACAAAATTAGTGTCTCCAAAATTAGAATTAGCAGGAAAGGTAAACCCAACATTAAATTTTTATTACACTCAAGTAAATTGGTATGGTGATATTGATGAATTGCATGTGTATTATAAAACTTCTGCTGGAGGAGCATGGACTCTTATTCCAGGGGCATCATATACTACTGAAGTTACTGGGTGGACTAATGTATCTTTGACATTGCCTAATGTAACAGATGATTATTATGTAGCTTTTCAGAGTAGGAATCAATATGGTAGGGGGACAACTTTAGATGACGTTTCTGTTACTACAAACTCAGGAACAGAATTTCAAGATGGATTTGAAGTAACACCAAATCAGTTTGGTAGTGGAGTAAAGATGATGGGAGTATCTCCTGCAAATGCAAATTATGTTTATGTAGTTGAAGAAAGTGGAGGAGCATTTGGCTCATTTCATAAATCTACAGATGGAGGAACAACTTTTACTAAACTGAATCATGCAGGTAAAAATTATTTTGGATATAGTTCTACAGCTTCAGATACTAGAGGACAAGCGCCAAGGGATATGGATGTTGCTGTTGATCCTAACAATGCGGAAATAGTGCACATTGCCGGGATTAACTCTTGGAAGTCTACAGATGGAGGTACAAATTTCTCAATAAGTTCACAATGGACACCTAGTAATGCGGCAGGATTAGGGATAGGATATTGTCATGCAGATATTGATATGTTGTTATTTTCTGGAAATAAATTATTAGTAGGTTCCGATGGAGGGGTTTATGTAGCAGATAATCCAAACACAATGAGTACGAATTATTATAGAGATTTAACTGCAGGAATAGGAACAAGGCAGTTTTATAGAATTGGTGTAAGTCAAACAGATCCAGAAGTAGTAACTGGTGGGGCACAAGATAATGGTTCATCTACTTATAGCGCAGCTACTGGTTTGTGGAAAGATTGGTTAGGGGCAGATGGTATGGAAGGTTTTGTTGATAAAACAAATAGCAGTATATTATATGGTACTTCACAAAATGGTTCTCTTTATAGATCCACTAATGGAGGAAATAGTTATAATGGGGTTTCTTCACCATTTGGAAAAGATGGTAACTGGGTAACTCCTTTTGAACAAGATCCAACTGCAGTTAATACGATCTATAGTGCTTATGATAAAGTGTATAAATCAACGAATAGTGGAGGGACATGGGCCGCGATTTCTCAAGTGTTTGAGCCAAATGCAAATCCAGCTGCAGAAAATATGAATGAGCTTAAAATAGCACCATCTAATAATCAAGTATTATATGCCTCTAAAGGGGGGAATATTTATAGAACAACGAATGGTGGAAGTTTGGGAGATTGGACAAATGTTAAAAATAATTTATCAGGGAACATTAATAGTATTGCTATTCATCCAACAAACTCTAATAGAGTTGCAGTAGCTGTTTCAGGAGGAAATGTTTATGTAACTGAAAATGGAGGGGCGAACTGGACAAATATTAAACACAATTTACCAAACTTTACCGCATATACTGTTGCTTGGCATGGTAATGTAGATAATGGTTTGTATGTAGGAATGAATTACGGTGTTTTCTATATTGATGATACATTTATTGCTGCTACAACTTATTGGCAAGATTTTAGTAACAACTTACCAAATGTACGTGTATATGAATTGGAAGTAAATACTGCTAATAGTAAATTATATGCTGGGACTTACGGAAGAGGATTATGGAAATCTGATTTATATAATCCAGCATTGAGTATAGCAGATGTAACGTTTGAAAAATTGTCAGTTTATCCAAATCCTGCAAAAGATATTTTAAATATATCTTGGGATAAAAAAGAAAAGGCAACTATAAAAGTATATTCATTAACTGGTAAGTTAGTGTATTACTCAAAAGAAATAGATTTGTTTAATACTTATACTATTAACACCAGTGATTTTGCCTCTGGTGTTTATTTAATAAAAGTGAATACTGTTAATGCAAATATCACAAAAAAGATAATTGTTGAATAAAAGAAGTTTATAAATATTAAAAGCGATTTAACGGAAGTTAAATCGCTTTTTTTTTGATGTAATACTTATAAATAAGTTATTTTTGTTTTCATGGAATTCTCTTCAAAACTTTTAGAAAATGCAGTATACGAAATGTCACAATTACCAGGGATAGGTAAACGAACAGCATTACGTTTGGTATTACATTTAATGAGGCAGCATCCAGATAAAACTACTAAGCTTTCAGCTGCTTTACAGCAAATGCGTACAGAGATAAAACATTGTACAAGTTGTCATAACATTTCCGATGTGGAACTTTGTGAGCTTTGTGCAAACCCATCACGTAACGAACGATTAATTTGTGTCGTAGAAGATATTCGTGATGTAATGGCTATTGAAAGTACAGGTCAGTTTAAAGGTTTGTATCATGTATTGGGAGGGAAAATTTCTCCAATAGATGGAATAGGACCTTCAGAGTTAAATATAGACTCATTAGTACATAAGGTACTTGATGGAAAAGTAGATGAGCTTATTTTTGCATTGAGTTCTACAATGGAAGGGGATACAACTAATTTTTATATTTTTAGAAAGATAGAAAGCACTAATATTACAGTTTCTACCATAGCAAGAGGAATATCAGTTGGGGATGAATTAGAATATGCTGATGAGGTAACCCTTGGACGAAGTATACTTCACAGAATTCCATTCGAACAGAGTTTAAAAGGTTAGTTTCCCCCCTTTATTGTTAGGGTTTTGTTGTTTGCCTCATGTTTTATAGCTAACACAAAATAAGCATATACAAACATATAATAACACCAATATTTCACTTATATTGCACCTAAGAAATTTTAAAACTTCACTCTTGGCTTCAGTAAAATTAAAATTAAAAACAACTCAAACTCTTGTTGACGGATCACATCCTATAATTTTACAAATTTTAAAAGATCAAAAAAAGGCAATTGTTTCTATTGGAATTAGATGTAGTAATGATGACTGGAGTAGTAAATTAAACCTACCAAAAAATCGTAGACTATCTTTAATTTGTCAGAAGAAATTACTTGAGCTAGAGGAGTTGTTGTATGAAGGAATAGACAATGGTTGGACTGCTAAAAAAATAGCTAACGTATTTACAGGTAAAGACACAAAGAAACTTATGTTTTTCGCCTATCACAAAACTATTGATTTTGAGGATAAAATTGGAGTTTCTACAAATTTATTAGACAACACTAAGCTTAGGAAATTTAAAGGATTTTTGAATGATAAGGATGTATCGTTTGATGAAATTACTTTTGATCTATTAAGGAAGTATAAAAAAGCATTAGATGTTGAGGGTTTAAAAAGTGCCACACGTTATTTGTCTATAGTTAGGCAAGTGTATAATTATGCAATTGAAAATGATGATTATGTTCCGAAAAAAAACCCATTTAAAAGCTCTTTATTTAAAAAGAAAATAACCAGTACAACGGTAAACCGTAACTTATCGTTAAGTCAAACTCAGGAATTAATAAATATTGAACAGCCTATTAATAAGTGGAAAATCACTTATAGGACTATGGCGTTGGATTTTTGGAAATTTTGTTTTTATATGCGAGGCATTAATTTTGTTGAAATGGCTTTAATGAAGTCTGATGATGTAAAAACTGACTATTTTACATTTACACGTACAAAACTAAAAACTAGAGTAAACACAAAGCAAACTATTAAAATATTTCCTGAAGCTAGAGCGATAATAAATAAGTACCAGGATCCAACGCAAGAATATTTATTTCCATTATTAGAAAA